>Ga0256914_1001258_pt1 | contig 23523 bp, 16 predicted proteins | sample HulkmetaG_FD_191571 | JGI IMG/M metagenome (GOLD analysis project Ga0256914, IMG submission 191571) | Hydrothermal chimney microbial communities from Main Endeavour vent field at the Juan de Fuca Ridge, Pacific Ocean - Hulk | ecosystem: Environmental > Aquatic > Marine > Hydrothermal vents ... | reverse complement strand
AACATAGTCAGTGAAATGTCTTTTTCAAGCACGCGCGGGTGGGGCAGCCATGCGTATGGTGTGGATGGGGTAAGGAATTTCGATACCCGCGCCTTCAAAGGCCTGCTTGATTGCCTTGACACCACTATCCTGGGCCGCAAAGATGTTGTTGGCCGAGGTGTCGAACCAAAACCGAATCGTAAAGTTGATGGCGCTATCGCCGAATCCATGGAAGAACAACATGGGCTCGGGCGTGTTGAGCAGGCCCGGCACATCAGCAATGGCCTGTAGCGCCACCTCGGTCACTTGCTGCAAATCGGAATCGTAGGCAACGCCCAAAGTCAACGATACCCGCCGTTGCGAAATCTTGGTGTAATTGGTGATGGCATTGGTAAAAACATCGGCGTTGGGAATAATGACCCGCAGGCCATCGGGCCCGAGCAACTCGGTGGAACGCATCTCAATATCGATAACTCGGCCCTCGAATCCGGCTACAGCAATATAATCCCCCAACGAGAAGGGCTCTTGCAACATGAGCAAAGCACCGGCAGTAAAATTTCGACTGATGTCCTGCAAAGCAAAGCCCAAAACCAGCCCGGTAATTCCCAACCCCGCCACAAACGCGGTAATGTTAAAACCTACCGTTTGCAACGCCCACACCGCACCCAAGATCACCAATCCCCAATGCAGCAGCCGCGTCAACAAAATGGTAAGCTCGGGACGGACACGTCGGGCCTGTAAACTCTTCCGTAGCAACTTGGTCACCCAAGCCGCAGCATAAAGCGAAAACAGAAAAACAACAATGGCCGCAACCAATGCGGGCAAAAAAGTGATAAGCGCGTGGTAAAACTGAACAAAAATATCTTGAAAAATCATCAATGACTCCGAATGCGATTCGCGTGAGGCCCCTCTATTTTGCTACGAGTTAGGAAAAAGCGCAAGCATGCTCAATGATGGTTGACACAATGCAAACTTGGGTGTAAGATAGGCTAAAAATAGCCATTGGCTACGCGAATCTCAACGATTCACGTTGCACCTCATTAACAAATAAGCTCATGTCACCTAACGACCTCTTTAGTCAAACCAATCAAACGATTGATCCCGGCAAGCAACCGCAACCGGTGGGCCAACTGCCACAAAGCATCACAGCCCAAAGCAAAATAACTGCTGGTTACGCACCCTATCGCACCTTTTTAGAGCAGCAAGGTAAATCGTTGAACACCATCAAGGCCTTTTTGGGAGATATTCGGCTGCTGCAAAGATACTTCGCAGAAAAAAATAGCAATCCCGCAGTGGGCGAAATAACAACAGACATGCTCAACGCTTTTATGCACTGGCTATGCTTTGAACGCAAAAATGAAAAAACGGGCGAAATCATGGGATGCAAACCCAAAACCTACGCCCGGCGGGTCACATCTATCAAATCCTTCTTCGGTTGGCTATCCGAAGTTGAAATCATCAACACAAACCCCGCAGCAGGTGTGGTACAACGCAGCGCCCGCGCCCCTCTGCCCCGTATTCTTACCGATGCCGAGCTGGAACGCTTGCTAAACACCGCCCGCGATATGCTGTGGTCGCCACGCAAACCCGATGCCCGCCCTTACCTGCTGGTCTCGCTGCTCCTGCAAACTGGCATCAAAAAAAGCGAAGCCATGAAGCTGGCCCTCTCCGACATCGATCTCTCGAATCCCCGCGAGCCGGTGATCATGATTCGTTACAGCGACCCACGATACGCTCACAAAGAACGCAAGCTCTACATGCTGCCCGACTTTGCGCCCGTCTACAAACAATATCTGCGCAAATACAACCCAACAGAGTACCTCTTTGAATGTTCACCACGAAATCTGGAATACGTGCTTTCCGATTTGGCCCGAGCTGCCGATTTAGACCCCAGCCGTGTCTCCTTTGAAATTCTGCGTTGGACCTCTGCGGTGCGCGCCTATCGCTTTAACACGCACCCCGATGCGTTGCGACAAAAAATGGGACTCAGCCCTATTAGCTGGCGGGAAACATTGGAAAAAATCAAAAAACTGGCATCACCCGGACTTTAGATGCCCCCCCTAGGGCCCGCCCTGCGCTGGCAGGAAGATGAGATGCGAGGCCTGATAAACCTCGTGAATGGCGAGATAATCGCCGCCCCAGCCCCCGGCAATGTGCAAATTCGGGCCAATCATCGCGGCCACGGCATGATGCCAGGGCCCGCGTCGGGGCACATCCAACGTTGACCAGCTTTGGCTGGCAAGATCAAACCGCTCGTGGGGATAAGCATCCGCCCCCTCGCCGCCAGTAATCACATACAAGGAACCAGCATCAGCCGTGACCGCCAGACCACTGCGAGGCTCGGGCAAAGCAGGCGCCGATTCCCAGACCTCTTTGCCGGGCAAATAGCGCCAGACCTCAGCCCGCTGTGTTGCGCCATCGGTGCCACCCAGCAGATAAATTTCATCTCGTAGCGCCACCACCGCAGCAAAAGCCCGGGGCTGGGGCAGTGCCGGGCCCGAACGCCATTGCCCGGCAACAGGATCAAAAATGTAAAGCGAATCGGTGACATGAACGCCATCCCAGCCGCCAAAAGCATAAAGCTGATGCCGCCATCGGGTCATGGCCAGCCCGCAACGAGGAGCAGGCAAAGCTGGCGCCACCTGCCAGGTACCCGCCACAGTGTCGAAAACATCAAAACGAGCCAGCGCTGTGGCATTGGCGCACCCGCCGGCAACGTATAACAAATCATCAAGACCCGCCGCGGCAGCGCCACGAGCAGCCACCGGGCGCGCGGGAAGCGTCTGCCACTGATCCCAGGCAGGATTATAAAGCTCGTGCAGACTCATATCTCCGGCAGCATCTTCACCCCCGATAATATGCCAACCATCATCCAGCACTGCGGCAGCAGCACGACTACGAGCTGTGGGCATCGATGAAAGCTGCGACCACCGCGGTACATCAACCCGCTCAGCCATCCTCTCTACGGGCCAAGCAGTATCTGTGCTGAAACTGGGCGCATTGGTGCGGGCATAAAAAGTTTGCACCGGTAACAAAAGCGTTGCCAGGGCCAGAAACAGCACCATCCCCAACACCCCCCACAGCCAAGAGCCAGGCTGCCAGCGCAACGGCTGCCAGGCAGGAGGAGCAGACATTGCCTTCTCGCCCTGCGCCATCCCCGGCACCACCACCCACCCCCGCTTAACCGCCTCGATGGTGGCTTCGGTGCGCGATTGCACCTGCATCTTCTCAAAGATGTTGCGCACATGTACTTTGACTGTGTTGACGCTGATAGTCAACTTGTGAGCAATTTCATCGTTGCTCATACCCTGGGCAATGAGTCCCAGAATCTCAGTTTCGCGTCGCGTCAGGGGGCCTTTTTTTGCCATAAACCTATTATACACCAGCCAAAGTGTCTCCTCAATTTTCAGAGCATTCTGTTTGACGTTTCTCGACAAGATACAGTAAACTTGTTCTCATCAGCCCGCACAGAGGCAGATAGTCGACTTATCCCGCATAAAAGGAGCAAACAATGTCTTTGGAAAAACGGTTACAAGAAATTGTCCACCATGCCTACAAGCATGCTCCTGCGGTGCGCCAGCGCTTTGATGCTGCCGGCCTAAAACCAGCCGATATTCGCACACTGGCCGATTTGGATAAAATTCCGGTGCTGCCCAAGGACGAAGTCGTAAAAATGCAGCGAGAAAACCCACCCTTTGGCGGCCTGTTAGCTGTTCCCTTGGCCGAGATTAAGCACATTTACTTTTCGCCGGGCCCGTTGTATGAACCGGATCCTGTCCGCCACGACCCCACACATGTGCCCATGGTGCAAGAAGCCCTGCGCCAAAGTGGTTTCGTGGCTGGCGATGTGGTGCTAAACACACTCTCCTACCATCTTGTGCCCGCGGGCCTGATGCTGGATGAAGCGCTGACCGGCTTGGGATGCACTGTAATTCCTGGCGGCGTGGGCAACAGCGACTTGCAAGTAACCATGATGAAAGAACTGGGAGCCACCGGCTACGTGGGCACCCCCAGCTTTCTGATGAAACTCATCAAAAAAAGTGAAGAAATGGGGCTGCGGTGGGCTGATTTCAAGCTCAGCAAGGCCCTGGTAACAGCAGAACCACTGCCAGCCAGCCTTCGTCGGCAACTAGAAGAGGATTACGGCGTGAGCGTGGGCAACGCTTACGCCACCGCCGAGCTGGGCTTTTTGGCCATCAACACCACGGGCGGCCTGCCCCTAACCCTGCTGCCCGCCCCCATCATCCAGGTAGTCGCCCCCGATACAGGCCAACAAGTGGGCTCAGGCGAAGCGGGCGAAGTCGTCATCACCAACTTCAACACCGCCTATCCCCTCATCCGTTTTGGCACCGGCGATATGGCCATCTACACCGACCCTGCTCCAGGCAAAAGCCAACAGCAAGAACGCAGCATCACCCTGGTAGGACGCAGCGGCGAAGCGGTAAAAATACGCGGCATGTTTGTCCACCCGAACCAACTTCGATACGCGGTCAGCCAGGAAGTGGCACTAGAGCGAGTGCAGGCCATCGTCACCCGGCCCGAGCTGCGTGACCAATTCGAAATTCTCATCCAGCTCAAAGAACCCGCAGCAGAGAACGCTGTGGCCCGCATCAAAGCCCAGGTGCAGCAATTCTGCCGGGTGCGGGTAGATAGCGTCAGCTTTGTTGCCCCGGGCGTAATTGCCGAAAACGCGCCCATCATGCTAGACAAACGCACATGGGATTGATAACGCCCCTTGCAACCTATCACCCCCACTCACAATTCATTATCTCATAACCTTATGTCAACGCAATCCATTCACAAAAAACTCATTCCCCTGCTATTACTACTAACCTTACTGACCCTGGCAGGATGTACAACCTCCAAAGCCACAGTTGCCCCCACCGCAACACCTGCCCCAAAAACAACAGCGCCCCAGCCCACCAACACGCCCGCGCCAGCACCCACCACAGCGCCCGACGAAAAGAAAGAAGAGCGTCCTGTGGCCAAAGACTTTACTGCCACCAATCTGCTCACCGGCGAAGACTTCAAGCTCAGTGATTTCCGGGGCAAAATCGTCTTCATCAACTTCTGGGGAAGCTGGTGCCCTCCCTGTCGCGCCGAAATGCCCGCCTTTCAGGAAGTCTTCGAGGCCTATGGCGATAAAATCGTCATCATTGGCGTAGGCATCAACGACAGCGACGAAAACCTCATCAAATTTGCCAAATCCATTGGCATCACCTACCCCATCACCTCTGACCGCACCAGCGAAATTGCCCGCCACTATCGCATTCGCAGCCTGCCCACCACCTACCGCATCAATCAGAAAGGGGAAATTCAGGGCGTAGCCCAAGGCGGCCTCACCAAAGAACAGCTCATCCAGGCCATCGAAAGCTTGCAGCCCTAGGCCCCTAACGGCTAATCCACAAAACGATACTTAATCAACGCCCAAATGGCGGGAAAAGCGTCACGCCAAGTGATGTTTTTCCCGTCGTCATATTCTCGCCCGGTGTAGCTGATGGGCACTTCAAAAATACGGTGGCCCCGTTTAAGAATCTTGGCCGTGATTTCCGGCTCCAACTCAAAACGGCGGGCGTGCAGGGGAACCCCCTTTAATACATCCTTGCGGAAAACCTTGTAACAGGTCTCCATGTCGGTGAGAATAGAATCATAGAGCAAATTGGTGAGAAAAGTGAGAAACTTGTTGCCCAACATGTGCCGGTAGAGCATGGCCTTGCGCGGGCCACCCAAAAACCGCGAGCCATAAACCACCGCTGTTCGATTTTCGAGAATCGGTTGCAGCAACGAAGGATAATCGCGCGGATCATACTCCAAATCGGCATCCTGAATCAGCAAAATCTCACCAGTAGCGTGCTGGATGGCGGTGCGGATAGCTGCTCCCTTACCCTGATTTTTCTCATGCACCACCAACGTAACCATGCCCTCGGCCTCAGCCTGACGCAAAATCTCCAGACTGTTATCGCTAGAGCCATCATCCACAGCAATGATTTCCTGATGTAAATGCACCTTCTCGCGCGTGGCGCTGCCGGTCAAGGATTGAATCTCAATCTCAAAGTCGTGCATCATCCGCACCTGATTCAAAATCATATGCAGCGTGGCCCCTTCGTTGTAAACGGGCATAAGCACGGAATAGCGAATAGTTCGTTGTGGATGGGACATGATCATATCGTGAAGAGGTGAGATGATAAAAGATGAGGACTATTCTCAGGGCGCTACTTTCAGAACAGCATAGCGATAGCTGATCCAGGCGGCATCTGCACTGGTATCGGCACGAACATCCAGCACCTGACCCGAATTTTCGGTCAACAGATGCACAACCTGCGCCCGCGGTATGCCATACATATTCATCACAGGCCGCTGACCATAGCGCAGCCGCTGATAAGCCCGCCAAAAAGCTGTCGGTTTAAGGGGCTGCACCAACCGCTTGATAAAACCTTTGGGCTGAGCGGGAATCTGGAAAATCAGCAAACCGCCCGGTTTAAGCACCCGCAAAAACTCTAACAGATAACGCCGGGCAAACTGGGGCGGCATATGCTGCAATGTGATATTGGAATAAATAAAATCGAAAGTGGCATCACCGAACAACGAAAGATCGTCACGCTGGTTCAGGTGATACTGGCACTTTTCGCCGAAGCGGTTGAACCGACGCGCAATCTCCAGCATAGAGGGACTGATATCAACGCCATGCACCAGGGCAAAATTGCGGGCCAAAGCCTGCGTCAGCCGCCCGACACCACATCCAAAATCCAGTGCCATGCCGCGACCAAACGCAATACCCAGCGTGCCAGCATAATCCAGTACCGCGTCAATCTCATCTTCACCCGTAGCAAAAAATGCCTCGGGCGTCCAGCGGCCATCATCCATGCCGGGCCACGCCAAAACCGCCCAAAAAGGATCAGTCTCGCCAAAACGATTCCAGTTTTCCTGTACATCTTGCAATTTCATAGCCCAATTATAATCTATTTTGGCAAAATCCTGATAATAACCATCAACCTGCTGGATAGTTGCCCACCTTCAAACATGATATAATGCCAGAAAACCTATCCGCCCCACTCACAACACACTAGCCATGAGTAAAGACATTCTATACCGCATCCTGGCCACCCTCTTCATCTTCATTCTCATCTTTGCGCTGCATCGCTTTATGACAGTGGGCCCAAGGCCGGAACGCCCGCCCCTGGCTCAAGCCCCACTGCTCATCGCCCACCGCGGAGGCGCGGGCATGTGGCCCGAAAACACCCTGTTCGCCTTCCAAAACGCGGCAGACCTGGGTGCAGATGTGCTGGAAATGGATGTGCACCTCACCGCAGATGACCAACTGGTCGTCATCCACGATGCCGATGTCCAGCGTACCACCAATGGCAGCGGGCCCGTATCCAGCATGACTGTGGCCCAAATCCAGCAACTGGACGCAGCCTACAACTTCAGCACCGACGAAGGAGCCACCTACCCCTACCGCGGCCAGAACATCACCATCCCCACCCTGGACCAGGTGCTAAACGCCTTCCCCAATGCCACCCTCAACATCGAAATCAAAGATAACGACGCGCACGCAGCCCTGCGCCTGAGCCAAATCCTCAGCGACCACAACGCCCAAAACCGCGTCATCGTCGCCAGCTTCCACGAAACACCCCTGGTCCACTTTCGTCGCCTGCAACCAGAAATCGCCACCGCGGCCACCACCGGCGAAATCAAAACCTTCTACATCCTCGAAAAAGCACACCTGTGGCGCTTTCATCGCCCCCACGCCGATGTCTACCAAATTCCCACCAGCAAAGGCAACGCCCATCTCGATACCCCCAACTTTATCACCCACGCCCACAAAATGAACCAAAAAATCCAATACTGGACCATCAACGACGCCGACGAAATCCAGCGCTTACTCAGCCTGGGCGCTGATGGCATTATGACCGACCGCCCCGACATCGCACGACAAGTCTTCCGCCAGATGGGCTACAAATAACCCCCTCCCCTACACCAACAACCATGCGCATCCTCTGCTACGCCATCGACCTGCCGGGCCACCTGGATTGGGGCGGCTATCTGCCAACCGCCATCGAACTGCAGCGCCGCGGGCATCAAGTGCTGTGGGTCTCGGGCCCAGGCGTCAAAACCAACATCCAGGCAGCAAACCTGCCCTTTGTCGCCCTACCCAACCCCGGCTGGCGACACGGCAACCCGCCACTGCCCAAAAACCTCAGTCCCAAACAAAAAGAGATAGAACGCCAGCGCCGCGCCCTGACAGTGTGGCTGTACCCGCCCCTGGTTCTGGCCGCCCTGCAAAAACTCCAGCACATCGCCCGCGACTTTCAACCTGATGTCGTCATCAGCGAACCCTTCGCGGTAGCAGCCACGCTACTGGCCGAACGCCACACATGGCCCCTGGTCATCATCGGACGGCCCGCCCAGGGCCCGCTGAGCCCCAATCCCAAACGCCTGCCCAACCCTACCCTACCCCATGTCCAACGCCTGCTAAAACAAGCGCAACTTCCTGGCCACTACTGGGATCTGGAACGAGGTCAGCCCCGCAGCCCCCACCTGCACATCGACTTCTTCAGTCGCGAATGGTACGCAGACCTGCCTGACATCGCCCCACAAACCCTCTTTTGCGGCGGACGCCCCGCAGCCATGCCGCAGCAACACCCAGCCACCAACCCGCCCCAAATCCTTGTCACCCTGGGCAGCACCTTCACCAACGACGAAGCCTTCTTCCGCATCGCTGCCGAAAGCGCACTACTAGCCGCGGCCCGGGCACACATCGTCACAGGCAAACGCACACCGCACATCCTGAACGCCCTGCACCAAGCCCCGCCCGGCCCCGCCACAATTTCCCAATGGATTGACTACACGCAAGAATTTCCACATCTCAGCGGCATCGTACATCATGGCGGCATGGCCACCACCCACAGCGCACTCATCCACGGCATCCCCCAAATCGTCATCCCCCACGCGGGCGACCAATTTCCGCAAGCGGCCCGCGTTACCCAGGCCCGGGTGGGCTACGGCATCAAAGCCCAGGACTTCACCATGCAAAACGCGCCCATCCTCCTGACCGACATCCTGTGGGCTCCCGACTTTGCCGAAAAAGCCCGCACCATGGCCCGACACCTGCACACCCTGGGCGGCATCCCTCGTGCCGCCCAGGCCATCGAAACACTCGGCAACATCAGCTAATGCGTCACCAAGGGCATAAAAATGCGTGAAGCCTCGCCGGCAATGGTGAACGACCACCGGAAGGAGGCAGTTGTGCCCGCGGGCGCCATGGTCGAAAGCAAACCCGCAGCCTGCATTTGCAACGACGCATTCAAATCGGTGGTTACTTCAATCTCTGCGGTGTAGTTGCCCGGCGAAAGCCAGCCCTGCACAGGCATAAAGCGCACACCCCACACCGGCTCAGCCACCGGAATCACCGCGCCCAGGTCATAAGTCAGCCCCTGCACCACGCCAGGCACTTCATCGTTGCCATTCATCAGATGAAAACTCAGCACCCGCACAGGCTGATTAAAGGCTGCTGTCACCAGCCCGCCGCGAGTCTCCACATCACCCTCAGCCGGCATTTGGGCAACAAGCTGCAACTGGGGCGAACGCATCGACACACGCACGCCATCACCTTGATTATCACTCAAATCGTAAGCAGACACTTCAGCCGTAATCGCTTCATCCGGGTCCAAAGTGCCCACCACAACCTGGCTAATAGGGTGCGTAACGGTAATCACCTCGCCGGTGTCGACATGAATGATGTAGCCAGCCACATCGGGATTAGAAGCTGCGGCATCCCATGAAACCAGAGCCGCCCCATCCGCCCCCACATGTGCTGTCACCCCGGCGGGCGCTGCCGGTGGCGTGGCATCCTCATACTCAAACAGCACCTGACTAATCACAGGCATATTGTGACCATCGTTGGCAGCCACGGTGAAGGTGTAATGACCACTGGGAATAGCAGGCTGCCAATCATAGGAACCATTGAGCGTGTGGGTGGTGGTGATAGGCCAGCGCTTGCCCAGCTCGTTCTCAACATAAAGCTGCACAGTCACCTCATCCGGGGTATCCAAATTGGTTTTATCGCTGCTTTGCCAGGTGATGCGCAGCCAGCCCTCTTGCGAAAGAAGCAGCGGCTGCTGCACCGTCAAAGCCTGCATGGCCTGCACAATCTCGGGCCCTTCATCGCCATACATATGCGCAGGACTGCCCTGCACAGTGCGCAAACTTTGCGCCCCCATCATCTGACCGTGCATCTGCTCGACCTGCATAGTGAGTGCGGGCTCGGGATCTGTGCCCAGCACCACAATGGTATTGCCCGCTTGGGCCCGCAAGGTCCAGCGCCCCACCTGCGGATGATCAATGACATACAGCTTCTTAAACGTATTGCCCTCTTTGTGCGTCATAGTGGGCGTCAGCGACAGACTTTGACCATCGGGCTGCACCACCACCAACGCTTCATCCTGTTCCCAGTTGAGATCGTTAAGAGTCTCCACCAGCGCAATCTGCCGGGAGGGACGCACATCCACCAGCGTGTCGATGCGTCCGCCCTTCTGCGCCAGCCTATCAAGCGCCACCTTGCTGGCAAAGCCGCAATTATGGCCTGCCGGACATACAACCTTGTAAGGACTGGTTCCACCGCCGCCATTGAACTTCAGCGGACTAAAGCCGACAAATCCCCAAACCTTGTAGCCGGCAATGTTGAGCAACCCCTGGCCACCCCAAACTTTGGCGCTCTCTCGCCGGAATTTGCCAATCTCGGCACTGACATTGCCCACCCGCACATCTCCCCAGAATGGCAGACAACCCCAGATGGAATTTCTTTTGATCAAGAAACTGGCCGTAACGCCCGATGCCAGCGTGAACTCCTTTTCGGTATCGATACCAAAAGCCATGTAGCCCACCATTTGCACCAACGCCAAATTTAGCTCCGCTCGGGTGCTGAAACCGGTAGGCGACAGGGTGGCATCAACTTTGACCAACTTGTAGCCGATGAGATACAGCTCGGCATGAGTAGTCAACTTGAACTGAGGTTTCACATACAGCGTTACCTCACCTTCGGCCCGAAGCAGCGTGACGCCGCTGACCTGACCGGCGGTCGAGATGCCCAAACGCACCGAGAAGTGCATATCATTCTCTTCGAGGTTGAACGTTCCACCAATGTGCGTGATGTAGAGTCCGGTAGTTCCCAAAGGCCCGATAGCCGCAGGGGGCACGCCCCAGTAGTCGATGTGAACGTGACGGAGGTAAATGTTTGAGTTCTTGACCTCCATCTTGAAACCACCCTCCACCGCAAACAGGTTAAAGTTAAGTTTGGCCCCTGCACTAAAGCTGTAATGCCCTTCACTCAGTTGCACGAACTCGCCATGAGCCTTTTCAACACCTACGCCCGCAAAGGTGAAATGATCGATATTGAATTTACCCCCCTTGACATCAAAACCCTTGGGCCCGCCGATGGTCATGCCAAAGAGGGCAAAAGAGACACCCCCCATCTTGGGCGGCAGCGAGGCAGAGACCTCGGTAACAGTAATTTTTTCATCGGCCCAGGTGGCTTTTTTAACCTGCACCTTCATGCCAATAAGCTCCAATGAGAAACTGGAAACCTCGCCTGTTACCTTGCCATTGGAATCGATTTTAACATGGAGCGATGCACTGGCTCCCTCAACTTCCTGCGCCGAGAGATAAGTGCCGGCCTGCTGCGCGGCCTCAAGATTCACAGGCAAAATATGCACCGTGCCCCAAATCTCCCACGAAAACTCACCGGTGGCACTAACGTTGAGCTTGATTTTAAGTTGCCGCAACCGCATCACCGGTTTGAGGTTAACATCGTCGATGTTCACCTGCGCATCGATGTTATCCCACTTGATTTCATCTTTGGTGATGCGCAAATTCTTCACGGTCATCATCGAGCCGCCGCCCCATGCTTTTGGCAACGAGATGGAGGCAGACCCGGCGGTAAACTTCTCATCCTCATATTTCAAATTCGTCACCTGCATTTGCACCCCGGCAATGCCCAGCTTGGCCCCCAAAATATCGGTCTTGACCTTGCCATTTTCATCAATGGTCAGGGTTACTTTGCCCCCCACATTGCCCACTGTCGATTTTTGCCCTCCCAGCATGAAGGTAAGCTCAGCAGTGAGTTGCACCGAGTACTTGTCAAAGGTATGCTTTAGCAATAGCTTACCATCGGTGACTTTGAAAGCGACGCCAACATCCTGGCTGGCTTTGCCACCCAACCAAAAGGTTTTATCCACGCTGAATTTTGCGCCCGCCTGCTTAAACTGGATGTAGGGGCTTTTATCGGTGAGCCGTACATCCTGCAAAAAGATGGTGCTGTTCAAACCCCAGGCCGCGGGCATCTTGAAATCGGTACGTTGGGAGATGAGCTGGTAGCTAAATTTGTCAGATGGCGTTAGTGCGGCCAGGCCCGGGGCCCGACTGACAGCCACCACTGGCAGTTGTACCAACGTAAAGCTGAGATTGTGCATATCGAAGGGGCGGCCGGCAACCTGAAGGTGCAACAAGCCGATATTGGCAGCCAGCTTGCCCGTTTCATCCCTGGCATCCTTTTGCAGGAATAATTTCAGATTATCGACCTTGACATTGCTGTTGCCAGGCAGCGATGGCAAACGCATCTGTCCGACGAGTTCGATTTTGTATTGCGAGTTCAACGCCGTAATCGTCACATCCTCCGGCTGCATGCCCGCAACAAAACTTTTACCGCTGTTCAGCAGCTCGATATGCAATGTTGCTCTCAGGGGCTGCAACTTTTTATTGCCGGGCCCTTCGATGATGAAGAAGTTACCCAAGTTGAGATAAGGGATATTGAAATTATAGCCACCAGCCAGTCGTTTGAACTGCAAACCATCACCGCCCAGGGTAAGCCCTTGCACCACAATGGGCGGAATGCCCTTGAATGTGAGTGTTGCTTTGCCAATGGCGAGAACGCCTTCTGTTGTCAGTGACAGGTTTTCAGCCTTGAGCGTGCCGCCAGCCAGGTTAAATTGCAAGCTGGGCGCATCGACGATCAGGGCTAAATCGCCATTGCCCTTGATGCGCCCATGAGTGGTAAAGCTAAAATTCGGGTTCTCGGGAATGTTGGGCACCTGGATTGCGCCAGTCAGCTCAACGTAGTCTTTAATCACGCTGAGATGAATGCCAAAATTATCGGGAAGCTGGAAGGTTTTGGGGAAGAGTTTGCCAACATATTTTTCCAGCGTCCCGCTCATGCTGATGTCGCCACTGCTGCGATTAACGGTCAGTTTGTCATCGGCCAGGATGGGGATGCGGTGCGGCATGAGCTGTACCACGCCCGCGACATCGATGGTCCCGGATGATTTCCAGGAGACTTTGGCCGCCACCACAGTGTGATTCGCCAGGGTCACGCCATCGATAAAGTAGTTGCGTTGTTCACATTTGCCATTGCCCGATTTGCCGCCCAGGAAGAGCTGGCCCGTGGCCGTGGTGGTTCCACTTTGGGTCTCGAATTTATCGGCAAAGATGCAGACATTGCCCACCAGCTTGTGCGGCTGATTCACGGGCGTGGCTTTGGGCGTGGGCGTAACAGTGGGACTCGGTGTGCGCGTGGGGCCTGGCGTGGGTGAAGTATCGGGCGTGCTGGTGGCCAGCGGCAACGGTGAGCCTTTGGGCAAAAACCAGAAATTCAAGTCATCAAAATCGATAACACCAGGACAAGTCCAGCCTTGCAAATCATTGCCAAAACAATACTTGCTGAATCCAGGTACGCTGACCACCAATTCGGCGCGCGAGGTTTCGCTACCAGCATCCACCACGGTAAGCTCGGCATCAGAGAACAGCGGAAAATCGTGAGCCAAATAGGGTTGTCCGGGCGGGCCTTTTATCGAAAGGCAAAGTTTGGTGCTGGAGCCCAGGGTATTTTCGCCCACATTGATGAGGTAGTGCCCGTGACTGTTGCTCGTGGTGGTAGCCATGTAAGGACGCACCACAACGCCTTGGGTAATACAAGGTTCCAGCGCAAAAGAAACATCTTGCAGGACTGTGCGGGATTGTTTGTTCTTGCCCTGATAGGTGTTCCCGCTGAATCGCCAGGCCCGCTGGCCCGGAGGTGGTGTGGGCGTAGGAGCTTGCACCAGGGTTGTACCCAGCGCCTTCACCGCACTCTTGGCGCCCGCTGCATCTTGCGCAGTGGCATAGATGTTCCCGGTGCCAGCCATGTTTGATTTCAGATTGAAGGCCCATGTCACCTGCAAATCGGTGGCATTGATGCAAGACCAGGATGTACGCCAGGAACCGTTATCGGATGTGCCCGCCAGTGTTACATCGCGGTTGGATGCGGTCTGAGCGTAGCTATGCCAGTAGGGAATCCTTTGCCACTGCTGCAAACTGTTGTAAAGATAAACAAAGGGCTCGCCGTAAGTAGCAGAAAAATGTGACACATGAGCGCTGAATCGGGCCAGACCGGGGTTAGAGGCTGTGCCAAAGTAGGCTTCGACCCACTCGATAGTGCCACAGCCATCTGCGTCGCGATAGGTGGCGGTAAAGCTGGTATTGGCCCCAAAAGGCAATGTATGGGCAATCTGACCGCTGAGCACCTGAGGCACATGGTTCACGCGGGTAGGCGTGGCTGTGGGCGTGGCCGTAGGCTTGGGCGTTGGCGTGGGTGTAGGCGTGGGCGTGGGCGTAGGGGTACGCGTGGGCGTTGGCGTGGGCGCTTCCACATGAGCCACCACCCTGTAGAAACCCGATTGAGCGCCAGCCAATGCCTGCGCATCAAAATGCTGTGGATGCACTTGCAAGGTATAAGTGCCCGCGGCGGTGATGTTGGCAAAGATGTGATTCACGCCCTCGGGGTGGCCGGTGGTCATATCAACGGCCACAGGCATTCCATGGGGATTGTAGACAATTTGCGAGAAGGCAACAGGCATATCCAAAGTGACAAAATGCAACACCTGTCCTACCTGATTTTCGGCAACGCTAATCTTGTAAAAATCCTGATCATCGTTACGCATGAAACAATTTTGGCCAATTTCTGCATTCTGCGTGAGCTGAAACGCAGTGGCCCGCGTATTATTGGGCTCGTGAACATCCTCAACGGCGGCACAAACCCACGGCTCAAATTCCGGAGGCGTGGCCCGAACGGCCTGCGTAAATGTATAAGCGGCGCTATCTTCCCGCCACGCCAGGGGCGGACTCAGCCACAGACGATAGTGGCCCGTGCTAAAAATCGAAACGGCCACTGTGGTATGGCCCTCTCGAACAACCTGGGCCAACACCGGCGTATCATCAGGGGCAAAGATGCGCGCAGTTGCACCCTGGGGAACGCTGCTCAAATCAAGATACCAAAATTTGCCCACATCGCCTGCGGCCATGTTATGCGTGTATTGATCCTGATCAGAGGGTTCACGGAAGCAGGCACTAACCGAGGCGTTGCCGATTTCCTTGGCCTGGTCAGGCTCATCGTTGGGTTCGTAGCTGTCGTTGCAGGTTCCGGGCAAAGGTGTGGGCGTTGCCTGCACAAAGCTTTGCGAAAATTGATAAGGGAGCCCCTCGGGCGGGACGTAGGCAGGAGGCGACAGCGCCAAGCGATAGTGCCCCGCGGTCGGCACTGGCACATAAACGGGCTGCGACTGATTTTGGGTGTAGAAGGTGTAAACATTCATGCCCTGCGGATCAAAGACATTGCCTTGCACCTGCGGTGGAAGCTGCGAAATGTCGATTCGCCAGTAGCCGTTGCTGCTGGCAGTGGCTGCAATCTGATAAGTGTCTTGATCCTGATTATGGGCAAAACAAGCGGTTAGTTGCGGATAATCGGTGATGTCTCGGGCCAGGGGCAGCCCATCGTTGGGCTCATACAAATCCTGGCAATAGCCCGGCGGGCGGGTTGGGGTGGCAGTAGCGGTGGCCGTAGGTGTATTGGTGGGATAGCGCGTTGGCGTGTATGTTGGTGTGCGTGTTGGCGTGCGCGTTGGCGTAGATGTGGCCATGCGCGTCGCTGTGGGCGTAAAGGTTGGTGTGGCGCCAAAATGCAGTCGCAACCGATAGTAATTTTCGATGTTGTATTCAGTTCCAAAGACAACGGCGTAATAAGTGCCCGACACACTGGTGGTATGCTGAATATGCTCATCCTGAGCGCCCGAATTGTAGGAATGCGCCAGCATAACCTGATTGGGCCCATACAGCTCTAAATCGCTATTCAATTCCAATCGCGAGAGATCCAGGATTATTTGTTGTCCGGCATCGGCGTAGAAGGCGAAAAAGTCCAGGTCATCGGCGTTGCAGATAGAAGCATCGTAGTTGATGCCGGGGTACATGCCGGTGGCTTGATTGAAGTCGTTGTTGGGCTCGTTGGGATCGGTGCAGGATTCTGAGGTGGGGGTGAAGGTGGGGGTGAAGGTAGGCGTATCAGTAGGCGATGCAGGGTCAACCTGGGTCGAGAGGGTGTAAGGTGCATCGCTCCAGACATTCAGCGCCGAAAAGACGAAGATGCGATAAATGCCTGTCTCCAATGCCTCGGCATCGATGTATTCCGGCGTGTCAGAGGCGTTGTAGGACCCGGTCACCAGATTTTCGTAAGGATCCAGGAGTTCCAGTTGATAATCTTCGGGCAAATCATAAAGATCAATGTGCATAATATCGCCAGCTTGCACCTCGATGCCAAACCAGTCTTCATCGCCATCAGGGCAAAGTGTGGCATGGAGCGTTGTATCGGGAGGGATGCTGGCATACTCAAAGAAACCACTATTGGGCTCGTATTGATCGGGGCAGTCTTGCGTGGGAGCCTGCACCCCGGGCCCGAGGCCTGACGCATTGGGCAAAGCGATGTGCAGGTTATAGTCAGTGGCGAATCCACCTGCTGACCACAGGTGCAGCCGATAAAGGCCTGGCTCTAGCGTGGTTGCCGGAATAAAGGCACCATCGGCCCGATTTTCGGCCCGAACCAGACGTTTGCCCCACCTATTGCGCAATTCCATCTGCACATCGGCATTGGTACGGCTGAAAAACGCACCAACATCGATAGTGGCACGTTCTGCAAGCGAAAAGGTGTACCAATCCTGCTTGTCATGTTTGTACGCGGTTTTGCCCAAAGTCAAACCACGCTGGCTAACGCGGGCGTGCCGATTATTCATGTTGCCCAAATGAGTGCTCTGGAACCAATAATCATTGGATTCAAGTGTGTCGGTGGGCAAAATCAATCCCAGGCGCACCCTTTCGGCGGCGCTGGCTTTGGCGCGGGCGCTGCTAATGCCGGCTGCCTGCACAGCCGGGCCACTCATCCCCAGCAAAAGCGCCAGAATAAGCAAACTATTGAGGACTCGGAATGCCATCTTCTTCATCATTGGACCTCCTGCAAGGAAAGGAATCAACTTACTCCTCTTCGAGTTCTCCGGCATGAAGCTCGAAAAATGCAACAATATCCGCTATGCTGCGAACATAGCGCTCATCGCCCGAGCGCACATGCTGAATGTAGCCTGACCATCGCTCGACAGCCGCCCGACCAGTGACTTGCTCGCGCCAAATGCGCACAATAAATGTGTTACGTCGTTTTTGGGAAAACTGCAGGGGAGCATTGGACATGGCCGCAAAAAACTAAGCAATGGCTTTTACACAAGACATCACCTGAAATACCTGGCAATGTCGTTACAATAGCTCAGTTTAACATCCAGCTATCTCCAAACTATCTCATCAAAATGTCCCAAAGGTTTTCGGTATGCCTCAAAATGCGCTCCTTGCAATGCCACCCCTTTGCCCGCCACTTTCCAGAAAACAAAGAGCCCGTTACAATAAACAAACACCCCTCACACATCTCATGGGAGCGACTCGCATGACCATCATCAAAAACTTTTTCTGGAATGCCGCGGACCAGCGCCTTCGTTTTTTATGGCGGCTGATCATTTTTGCACTAATCTTTGGTGTTATCGTCGCCCTGACGCAATTGGCCTTGCAACTTGTCGCCCCAGATTTAGCTAACCCCGGCAACAGTACCAATGCCCTCGCCTTCATCCAAAATGCAACCATCAGCGAAAGTTTGACGCTGGTGGGGCTGCTGATCGCACTGCTCATCACCAGCCGCTGGATTGATCGCCGCCCCTTTGCCGATTACGGGTTTCATTTTAGCAGGGCCTGGTTGCTAGATTTGTTGTTTGGCCTGGCCCTGGGCGCGATTCTGATGACTGGTATTTTTCTAAGCGAATGGCAATTGGGATGGGTACGCATCACCAGCACCTTTCAAGGTTTCAGCGACATGCCTTTTGCCCTGAGCATTCTGTGGCCTCTGGGCTTGTTCGTCGCAGTGGGCATTTTCGAGGAACTGATTTCTCGCGGCTATCTCATTATCAACCTGGCCGAGGCCTTCAACTTCGAATTCTTGTCGCCCACTGTGGCACTGGTTCTGGCCTGGACGCTCTCATCAGCGCTGTTTGGCCTGGCCCATGCCGGCAATCCCAATGCCTCGGCCATCAGCACGCTGGCAATCACCGTGGCCGGATTGCTGCTGGGGCTGGGCTTGGTGCTTACTGGCGATTTGGCCATTGCCATCGGATTGCACATCACTTGGAATTTCTTTCAGGGTAATGTTTTTGGATTTCCGGTTAGCGGAACCAGCACCAACACGGCCAGCTTTATCAAGGTGGCGCAACTGGGCCCTTCTGCCTGGACGGGTGGCGATTTCGGGCCCGAGGCGGGGATTATCGGGCTGATAGCCATGGCTGTGGGGGTAGTGCTGCTAGTGATCTGGGTAAAATGGCGCTACGGGCAGATTCGCTGGCAGCTTGCATTGCCCCGGTTTACGCCGCCAAACCAAAAGCCCACACGCTAAATGCAAAACGCCCCGCCAGCCAGAGCCAACGGGGCGCAGCAATGCACAGAGGATTCAGTTAGCGGATGTTGTAAAATGCGGCCCGGCCCAAAAACTCAGCGCTTTCGGCCAGCTCATTTTCGATGCGCAGCAACTGGTTATACTTGGCCACGCGGTCAGAGCGGGCGGGCGCACCTGTTTTGATTTGCCCGGTATTCAGCGCTACAGCCAAATCGGCGATGGTGGTATCTTCAGTTTCGCCGGAACGATGCGAAACCACCGCGGTCCAGCCAGCTCGCTGAGCCATGCGCACCGCGGATACTGTCTCGGTTAGCGTGCCAATCTGATTCAATTTGATGAGAATGCTGTTGGCGGCGTTAAGCTCGATGCCCTTTTGCAGGTAATCCACATTGGTTACCAGCAGATCATCGCCCACCAATTGCACCTGGTCGCCCAGGGCCTGATGCAGCATCACCCAACCTTCCCAATCAGTTTCCGACATGCCATCTTCCAGCGAGATGATGGGATAGTCTTTAATCCAGCTTTCCCACAGTTTGACCATCTCTTCACTGCTGAGCACCCGATTTTCAGTCTTCAGGTGATAGTTGCCATCCTTGTAAATTTCAGAGACAGCGGGATCCAGGGCAATCATTACCTGCTCGCCCGCTTTGTAGCCAGCCCGCTCGAAGGCCTTGAGCATCATATCCAGAGGCTCGCGGTTGCCAAGCTTGAATGCAGGCGAAAAGCCTCCTTCGTCGCCCACGCGGGTGCTGTATCCCGCATCTTTAAGCACCGATTTCAGGCTGTGATAAATCTCGGCGCCCCAGCGCAGGGCCTCGCGAAAGCTGGACGCGCCCACGGGCATGACCATGTATTCCTGAAAATCTGTAACCCAACCACCATGGGCGCCACCATTCATAATGTTCATCATGGGCACGGGCAAGGTGTGGGCATTGGCCCCGCCGATGTAACGGTACAGAGGCTGGAAGGTGGCTATGGCCGCGGCTTTGGCCACGGCAAGGCTCACGCCCAGAATGGCATTGGCCCCCAGGTTAGACTTGGTGGACGTGCCATCCAGCTCCAGCATGGCTAAATCGATGAGACGTTGATCAAGGGCATTGAGACCGATAAGTTCGTTGGCAATGGGCCCGTTGACATTTTCTACTGCTTTGAGGACACCTTTGCCCATAAACCGAGAGGCATCGCCATCGCGTAGTTCCAGGGCCTCGTTGACGCCGGTCGATGCACCGGAGGGCACAGCGGCCCGTCCCGACGAGCCATCATCCAGCAAGACTTCTACTTCGACAGTGGGGTTGCCCCGGGAATCAAGGATTTCGGTGGCGCGGATATCAAGAATTTCAACAGATGTCATTTTTTACTCCTTATATTTTTGGTTTAAGTAGATGTTCATTATGGCAACCATAGATTGCACAGATTTTCTTTCCTTTTTTCTTCGTGCCTTGGTGCGCTTGGTGGTACGCTCTGGATAGCGCTAAACTGTTACATTCTTAAGTAGATGGGCATTTGAAAAGGGTAGCGATTCCCAGAAATCGCGCAGGGCGCCGGTGACGGTATGTGGTGCTTCCACAGGTAAAAAGTGGCCCACCCGCGGCAAAACAAGCAAACGGGCATTGGGAATGCCATCGGCCAGTTCCCGAGCCTGCTCAGGGGATGTCACGCCATCCGCAGCGCCCACCAGCACCAGCGTGGGCAGGTCAATTTGCGATAGTTGCGGGCGTAAATCTTGCCGGGAAAAGACCGCTTCCGCTGTCCAGTGCAAGCCCTCACCGCTGATGTGCGCAAAATCATCCATAAAGCGCCCAATTTCAGCTTTGCGCGTGGCCCGGCTCATCTTGCTAAAGAAGAGCCCCACCAGGCGTTCAGCCACGGGCGCATGATGTCCGGCCCGCACCGCGGCCACAAGCTGACGATAGCCCGCCAGACGTTGGGCAGCTTCGGGCGCAGCCGAGCCCCCGATGAGCGTCATGGAGCGCAGCGCCGAAGCGTGGTTCAGGGCCAGAATCGGGCCCATCATCGCGCCCATGGAGTGCCCCACGTAATGCACCGGGCCCAAGTCAAGCTGTTGCACCAGCGCCACCAGGTCTTGCGCCATGTCATCCAGAGTGTAGGGCTGCGGCAGATAGCTGGTCTGACCATGACCCCGCTGGTCAGGTAAGATGAGGGTGTAATCTTTGGCCAGCGCGGCCACTTGTGCCTCGAACACATGATGGTTCCAGGTAAGGCAGTGGCCAAAAAGCACCGCGGGCCCTTGGCCAACCAGCTCATAGTGATAAGAAACGCCGTGGATCTCAATCGTTGTCATGGGACGCCTCCTGAGTGTGGTGAGGGATCGGTTCGACCAAAATGTCATCGAAGGGACTTGTTTGCGTCACGCGTACTTGGCGCTGCTTGATGAGTTCCAGCACCGCCAAAAAGGTGACGATTATTTCAGTGCGACTGCGGGCCTGACGTAAAATCTGCTTGAAGCGGAAGGTTTTGCCCGCTTTGACCCGTTTTCCCAACTCTTCCAGCTTATCATCGATGGAGATTTCCAGGGGGGCCATGGTGTGTACCGGTGGTTCCGGCGGATTCATCTCTTCCAGCACATCGTAAAGTGCATCCAGCAGGGCATCCACATTCAGGCCCGAGGCATCCAGGCGCTTTTCCAAAGTGGGCGGCGGCGCCAGACGCACATAAGTTCGTAGCCCGCGAGCCTCCAAATCCTGCAAGAATGCTGCTTTCTCTTTAAACCGTTTGTATTCCCGCAGTTGTCGGGCCAGGGCTTCGCCCGGGTCTTCTTCCTCTTCTTCATCATCCAATTCGGGCCGGGGCAGCAGTGCCACCGATTTGATGTAAAGCAGCCGCGCGGCCATAACCAGGAATTCGGCAATGTCGTCCGGGCGTAGTTTTTCCAGCGCGGCCATGTAATCCAGATATTGCTGGGTAATGCGGGCCAGGCTGATGGAGGTGATGGGAAGTTCCTCCCGCTCGATGAGGTGTAGCAGGAGGTCCATGGGCCCCTCAAAAACCTCAAGCTGGATGACGTAATCCTGGTTAGAAGTGAGTTTGAAAGCGGAAGGCATGGAGAAGTAAAAAGGTTACTCCTAAGGTAGCCCGACTAGAAACCACTAAGACACGAAGCCACAAAGGCACGAAGAAAAGAAAAAGGTTTGAAATGCTTGGTGTTCTTAGTGTCTTTGTGCCGTTGTGGTGATTGAAGTCGGGTACGTTAGGCGTTACGTAAAAAGTTAGAAGTTGGATAGAGATGAGGTATGATGCTCTTCAATCGCGCCCTGGGTGTTCTTCGTGGCTAATGAAAGAGAAGTCAATTCCTGCCCCCATTATAAATCCTGCGGGGCTGGTTACACAAAGGATGAGAGGCATGTTCTTTGGAAAGGCTTTCCGGCATTTGAGCAAATCTACCGGTCATCTGTTACAATAGCAACAACGCCAACGCTGGCCCCGCCTTTCCCACCCGTCGGGAAGGCAGGATAGCGGCGGTCAAGACAAAAACGCTCGCCACCCCTCTCAACAAGTTCTCTGTTTATGCGCGCCTGGTTCACAAAACTCTATCTTGCTCTTTCTGGCTGGCAAATCGTCGGCCAAGTCCCCGAAGGTGGCAAAGCGGTGGTTGTTGCTGCGCCCCACACCTCTAATTGGGATTTTCTTTATCTTTACCTCCTTTCTCAAACGCTGGGTATTCAAATTCGGTGGATGGGCAAGGAGGAGCTTTTCAAGGGCGTTGTGGGACATTTTTCCCGGCGCCTGGGCGGTATTCCCGTTAAACGCAGCCGTTCGATGAATTTGGTGGCGCAGATGGTGCAGGCTTTTGAGCAGCGGGAGCAGTTGCTGCTGGTGGTGCCGCCGGCAGCTACACGCCGCAAAACCGATTATTGGAAATCGGGGTTTTATCATATTGCCCGCGGTGCCGATGTGCCGGTGGTGTTGGGCTTTGTGGATTACGGACGCAAGCGCGCGGGGTTCGGGCCCAGCTTCAAACTCACAGGTGATGTGCGTGCGGACATGGACAGGATTCGAGCATTTTATGCCGATATTCAGGGTAAATTCCCCGCACAAAAAAGTGTTATTCGTCTGAAGGTTGAGGATGAGGAACGCTCGGGCGGTTTTGGCTAGGTTTAGTGAGTGCCAGGCCCGCGAATACCAGCAACACCATCCCCAAAATGGTAAAGTAGTAGCCCGCGCCGCTGCGCAAGGGTTGTTGATAAAGTTTCTCCAGCGCCGGATGCAAATCGGCAAAGGCACGAAAGGCAAATTGCGGTAGAAGCGCTATCAAACTCAGTAGCAGCCCTCGAAGGCGGTCAGGCAGAAGGTGATGCCACAGGGGGATGAGGAAGGTCGCGGCCATTAGGGCCATGAGAACCAGGGTTTGTGTACGAAATTCGGGCGTCATCAGCAGGCCCGGTGTCCATGCGGGAGGCAGCATCGAGAGTGCGACCGGCACGGCGGCCAATCCGGCCAGAGCCCGCAGCCACAGGGGCAAAGGTCGCTGCACACTGGCAAACAGGATGAGTCCCAAAGCCAACGTGACCGGCATGGCAAAGAAGACCAGCCGATTGATGGGAATGATGCCGTAGCGGGCCTCGGGCACGAATTTAACATATTCGGGCAAATCAACACCCAAAACATTCAGTCCTGCCACCGGATGCGAAAGCCAGCGGCCCCAATAGCCCAAAGCCATCAAAAGCAGGCCCAGGATGATGAAGAGAAGGAAGGGGCGCTGCCGTAAGTTGGGTAGAATTTTGTGGGAAGTGTTAGAAGACATAGCAAGC
>Ga0256914_1001257_pt1 | contig 23545 bp, 14 predicted proteins | sample HulkmetaG_FD_191571 | JGI IMG/M metagenome (GOLD analysis project Ga0256914, IMG submission 191571) | Hydrothermal chimney microbial communities from Main Endeavour vent field at the Juan de Fuca Ridge, Pacific Ocean - Hulk | ecosystem: Environmental > Aquatic > Marine > Hydrothermal vents ... | reverse complement strand
TGTGGTTTACGGGCTTTGATGTTGGCTATATTTTCTCTGTAAGGCACTACTTCACAGTAAACCCCTGACTCTCTTAATTTTCTTGCAATGAGTTGTGTGTATTGTGAACCGAAGTCGAGGACTAGAATTGGTACTTGTTTCATATGGGTAATTCCTGTGATTATTTTTTAATGTAAATTTGTTGGAATTATACTGTATATTTTATGAGAGGGGGTTATGAGTGGTGCGTTTTTAAACGCACCATTTAAATAAATTGAGTGAAAACAGTTTAACCGATATGTAGAATATTAAACTGTATATACCAAACAATCACAGAAATAATATATCCAATAAGTACTGTCCACGCCAATTTCATGTGTGATGCAAAGGTATAGATACCGTGCATTTTACCCATTACTCCAACACCTGCTGCTGAACCAAATGAAATAAGTGATCCACCAACACCTGCCGTCATGGTGACAAGCATCCACTGCTCTTGAATGACCATCGGGTCTGTTCCCATGTTTGGATTGGCTTTTAGTACCGCTGACATAACAGGCACGTTATCTACTATGGCAGAGAGAAAACCAACAGCGATATTTACAGCTGTTGCCCCAAAGGTATCATAGAGTGCGGTAAAGTACTCTAGGAATCCAAGGAAGTGAAGCCCACCAACAGCTGCCAAAATACCAAAGAAGAAGAGAAGTGTATCATTCTCTACTTTTGCAATCCATGTAAATACATTAATCTGTGTCTCTGACTCACTCTCATTAATCTTATAGATATAGAGTTTCAAAATTGATAAACCAAATAACATTCCCCACATAGCAGGAAGATGAAGTGCTTGATGTGAAACAATGGCAAAGAAGATGGTTAAACCAAATAGTCCCATAATCACCTTACCACCCTCTAAAATTTTAGCTGGTTTTTCATCACTACTAAATGGAGGAGTTCCCTCTGGTATAAATCGGCTTAAAAGAAATGCGGTGACACCCCACCCTAAAAATGCTGCAGGGAAAAGAAATAAGAATTCAGTAAACTCAGCTCGACCATCTACCCATACCATGAGTGTGGTAATATCTCCAAATGGAGACCATGCACCACCTGCATTGGCAGCAACAACAATGTTTATAGCACTTGGAACCAAGAACTCTCTGTTATCTTTATCAATGGTCAAAAGAACCGTTGATAAGATAAGTGCCGTGGTTAAGTTATCGGCAATTGGGGAGATAAAAAATGCCAAAATACCTGTTATCCAAAAAAGCTTACTGTAACTGTAACCTTTTGAAACCAAGTTGTAACGTAAAACCATAAACACTCCACGGTCAATCATCGCTTCAATATAGGTCATAGCCACAAATAAGAAAAAGAAGATTCCTGAAATCTCCACAATCAGATGCTCCACCTCTTTTTCAAGAAGGTGTCCATCTAAGCCATTCATCGAAAAATATACACCAATAAGCATAAAGATACCAGTACCTGTTAAAAGTGCTGGTTTGGCTTTATTGATACGATATTTATCCTCTGTCGCGATAAAATAGTATCCAATAATAAAGATTGCTAATGATACCCAACCTACCCATGTGGTAGCTAAATGTAAATCGTGCATTTGTACTCCATAATATAAAGACCCAAAAAGGTCTAATAGTTTTAATTTGTTCTAATTATAGTTAAAAAAATATAATTTTTGGCACGATAAAAGAGGAGGATTTTAAAAGAGAGAAAGTAAGCTATTTCGTAACACTTACAGCTTAAATTTTATTTCTATTTATTATTTTTAAACTTAATGTGTTTTTGATTTGTACTATTAACAATTAACAATTAACAATATAATTACGGTATATTCTCATGTACATACTCTTACAACTCCTCTCTTTATTACTTTATTTTTATTACTCTATATAGTGTGTCCCTAAGCTCTCTTTTCTCTTTAATGCCGCTTCAACAATAGCAGATGCTGTATTGAGTCGAAGCTCTAAAAGCCGTCCTATGTCACGGTTTTTCATATCAAAAATGGCATTTTTGGCTTTAAGTAGACCTTTTTTGGTACGGATAACACCCATATCATCCCACATAATTTTTCGTAGGCGATGTTTATAGATGGTATCTTTTTCATGGTGAACAATATTTTTATACTCTTTATCAAATTTCGGCACTACTATCTCTACAGATGCTTTTCCTAAAAGATGGTCAACAGCCCGTTTGGCGAACACCACCCCTTCAAGTAGAGAGTTAGATGCCAAACGATTGGCTCCATGTACGCCTGTTGATGACGCTTCACCTATCACATAAAGCCCCTCTATCCCCTCAACACACCCATCCGTATCACACTTTATCCCACCAACTGCATAGTGAAAGGCTGGAGAGATAGGCACTCGGTCTTTTGGAAACTGGTAGCCAATCGCCTCAAAACTTCGTGTAATATTAGGAAAACGTTTGGCAAACCACTTCTCTTCAAACATAGAAAAATCCAAATAGACCTCTTCGCCTGTTTTTCGTTTGTGGTCAAAGATGGCACGGCTTACGATATCACGACTTGCCAACTCCCCTCGCTCATCATAATCAAACAAAAAACGTCTGCCATCTTCAGCAACCACCCACGCCCCCTCTCCTCTTAGTGCTTCAGTTAGTAACAGTTTTCGAGCAAAAGGGGTCTTGACAAAGACCGTTGGGTGAAACTGCATCATCTCCATGTCGGCCAACTCTATCCCTTTTTCCACACAGATACCATGAATATCAGCTGAAACTGTTCGTGAATTGGTATTAAATTCATAGAGTGACCCTACCCCACCCGAAGCGATAATCACATCATCCGCGATAATCGTTTCCTGTCGATAGTTTACCAAAGCATTGACCCCATAACAGCGACCATTTTCTATCAGTAAATCATACACCAGTGTGTTTCGTTGGAGTTGATGCTTGTTCTCTAGCATCATAAAGTAGTGCATATATCGCCCTGTGGCATCTCCTCCTGCGTGGATAATTCTTTCAGCCGAGTGAGCCGCCTCTTTAGTATGGAGAATATTCCCCTCCTCATCACTGTCAAACTCCATTCCTCTGTCTATGATATCTTTGGTCGTAGCGATAGAGGTTCGACTCATAATCTCCACAGCTTCTCTGTCATTGTGAAATGCCCCTGCGGACATCGTATCCTCTACGTGAGAGGGGATATCAGCTTCATTTAATGCTGTCACAATTCCCCCTTGTGCATAAAAGGTGTTACACTCCCATGGAATATCTTTACAGACCACTAAAACCTTTTTCTCTTTTGGAATATTCATCGCAGCATAAAGCCCTGCTATACCTGCACCAATTATCAAAACATCATACTTTCTCATGACTATTTCCCCCTATTGTCACTTTCTTGAACCCAATATGGGTCAGCCTTATATCCACAACCATTCAATAAAAAAAAGCTAAAAAATGTTATAATTAAAATATGAAAAATGCCCATACTATTCTTTCGCATATAATCAACCTACCTGAGTTTAAATTACTTAAGAAGCACTACTGCTATCAGAAGTTTCTCTCCCTTTTGGCTCCTAGGTTTCAAAAAGCTATCGCCTTTGTCTATCTTCGAGAAGATACACTTTTTGTAGCACTCTCTCACCCAGGGTTTAAAATGGAACTCAATTATAATAAAGATTTATTAAGAACTCTATTAAGTATTTTAGCCAAGAGTGACGAAAAGTGTCAACAAATGAGTGCCTCAAAGGTGATACTCTTTAACTCAAAACATATCTCAATTCTAAAAGAGAAAAAAATCATCTCGACTGTTCCCTATTATCAAGAGATGGCACATGGTGATTTTACGGTAGAGAGTGAAGATAAAGAGCTACTCGAAGCCTTTTCTAAAATTAAAAACTCCATAAGAGATAACTAAATGCTACAAACCATTCAAAATCTACCCACCCACGCAGGGATTTATCAATATTTTGATGCCAATGGTAGACTTTTATATGTAGGCAAAGCTAAAAATCTTAAAAATAGAGTTAAAAGCTATTGGCGTTTTACCCCAACACTACACCCTAACTCTACCCTTGAAATTAGAATCACACGAATGTTAGCACAAGCAGTAACACTTGAATATATAATCGTCGAGACAGAAACAGATGCACTTATTTTGGAGAACTCTCTTATCAAGCAGTTAAATCCAAAATATAATATTCTGCTTCGTGATGATAAAACCTATCCCTATATCTATATAGATGAATCCCAAGCATTTCCACGGTTTGAACTCACTCGAAAAATTATCAAAGGTAAAAATATCTCCTATTATGGCCCTTTCCCAAATGGAGGAAAAGTTCTACTTGATGCCCTCTATGAGGTTTTCCCTCTGGTTCAAAAAAAATCATGCCTTAATGGAAAAAAAGCCTGTCTTTTTTATCAAATAGAGAAGTGTTTGGCACCATGTGAGGGAAAAGTTACAAAAGAGACATATCAAGAAATTATTATAAGAGCCAAAGAGTCAATAAGTAAACGTCATATTCTAATAGAAGTGTTACAAGAGAAGATGATGAAACTAGCACAAAGTGAACGCTATGAAGAGGCAGGAAAACTTCGGGACAATATTCAAACACTTGAAAAACTCACCATTGGCTCTAATCTTGACCTTAAATCATTGGAAGATATGGATATTTTTGCCATTGTCAATGAAGAGAGCCAAGGGGTTATTATTAAACTCTTTATGCGTCAAGGCAAAATTATCTCCTCTGCATTTTCAACCTTTAGAGCTGTAGATATTTATGAAGAAAATGAAGCCTACAAACAGGCGATATTGGAGTTTTATCATACTGACATACCACAAATCGCCAAAACAATTTTGGTTGCCGATAGTTTCGAAGATAAAGAGGAGATATCAACCCTATTATCTCAACGCTTCTCTAAAAAGATAACCATCCAATTCCCATTAAAAGGCTCAAAAAAAAGATTAACCAATCTTGCCATTAGCAATGCCCTTGAGATTTTAAAACAAAGAGATAGAGAGGAGATAGAGCCTAAGATATCTGAACTTTTTGAGCTAGAGACGCTACCGTATAGGGTTGAGTCTTTTGACAACTCCCACATGATGGGGGTAGCTACGGTAGGAGCCATGGTGGTTTGGAATGAAAATAAATGGCAAAAAAATCACTACCGACGCTATGAACTTCAATCCAAAGATGAGTATGGACAGATGAAGGAGATGCTAACACGACGAATTAAGAGTTTTGATAATAATCCTGCACCTGATTTATGGATACTTGATGGAGGAGAGACCCTAAGACGACTCGCCATGCAACTTCTTGAAGAGGTTAATCTGAACCTAGATGTTATTGCCATTGCCAAAGAGAAACTTGATTCCAAAGCCCACCGAGCCAAAGGGTCGGCTAAAGACATTATCTATACCAAAGAGTCTGTTTTTGAATTAAGCCCTACGGATAAACGTCTACAGTGGGTACAGCATCAACGAGACGAGGCACACCGTTTTGCCATCACCTATCACCAAAACAAAAAACGAAAAGAGGATACCCAAAACTCACTGCTTCAAAAAAGAGGGATAGGTCCTGCCACGATTAAGAAGCTTCTTAACTATTTTGGCACTTTTGACGCGATAAAAGATGCCACTTTCAAAGAACTGGCACTTGCCACCTCTCCAAGAATCGCTAAGAATTTAAAAACATAAATTATTGTATAATGTTAATTAGGTACTCAAAATGAACATTTATTATTTATAAATGTAAAATAGACCTTAAATTTTTTCTTTAATACAATCAAATAGTTTTATTTAAATAAATATTTAGTATTTTTATAATAAAGTTACTGGTTATAAATTAATTTACTCTCTTAGAAAGGAAACTTATGCATCAGCTTATTGCATTAGATATTGAATATACCTACACAACAAATTTAATATATGAAATTGATATAAATGGTATCATCACTTTTAGCAATTCAAACTTTGCCGAGGTAACAGGTTTTCGGAAAAAAGAGTTGATTGGAAAAAATCATGAGGTTTTTAGACACCCTGATGTCCCTGATAAAATTTATGAGAAACTATGGTCAACGGAAGAAAGACTAAAAAAATGGTTTTCTACTATTAAAAATATAAGACGTGATGGTATGTATTTTTGGAGCAGTATTCACTGTACACCAAAACGTGATAAAGATGATAATGTCATCGGTTTTATTGTGGTACATAAACCAGCGTCGAAAATAGATATAGAAGAAGAACTTGAGCGATACGCTCAATATGATTAAAAAATGAGGTAAATAAGTATGTATTACGGATACAATGATAAAAAAGAATTAATATTAGCAGATAAAAAATTTATTGAGCTACTTGGATACGCAACATTTAATGAACTTTTAACTGCTAAAGCTATAAATAGTATTACGTTTGAGAACAACAAATTAGAATTTTTAAACCAAGATAGAAAGATTATCGCCAATTTCAAAGAGAGTATACTCTATACAAATGGTGAAGAGATAAAATTAATAGAGCTGTCTAATGCTATTGAAACCAATAGTGAAGGGTATAATATCCATATCAATTACGAACCGATTTATCTTGATGTGGCTAAAATTGCACAAGAGATTGGATTGTCTGTTGAAGATTATAAACTCTACCTTGATAGTTTTATAGACCAATCAATTATTGATGAGCAACGTCTTCAAGATGGAGATGATAAGGTAGTTAAAAACTTATCTAACCTTGCACTAACACTTAAGATACCAAATATTAATATACTGCTACTAAAAATCAAAAAGTTACCAAAAGATGAGCGTCTCCCTTTGGTTGATGAGTACTATACTAAACTCGCACTCTTAACACTTAAAAAGCCTACCAATATTCATCAAGCAGAGATGAAAAATCTTTTGGAAAAAGACTCCTTAGATATGGTGCAAAAAGAGGAAAAACTCAACAGTACCTTTACCGAACTTCTCTCTAATGTTGACAAGAAAGAGGAGGAACTCTCTCTTGACTTTGACCTTGATAACGACTTAGCACTGTTTGATTTAGAAGAGGCTCAAGAGAAAGTTACTCCTACTGCTCAACCAAAAGAGAGCAATCAAGAAGAGAAAAATAAAGAAGAGACCAAATTTACTCTTGATAATGTAAAGGCTCTGCCTATTAATTATAACCCTAAAATTGCAGCCAATGAATTAAATCTACCCGTTGTGCTAATCGAAGAGTTTGTTGAGGATTTTATTGAACAGGCTCACCATGACAAAGATCACCTTTTAACATCCTATTATCAAAAAGATATTGATAATATTCATGAGCTTGGACATAAGTTAAAAGGGGCTGCGAGTAACCTTCGTATCAATGAACTAGCAGATGTTTTAGAGGAGATTCAATTCTCTACAAACTATGATAAATTAGAATCTTTATTTACAAAATATTGGGGTCTATTTATCTCGTTAGAGGATTATATGAAACAGAGAAACACTATTTAAATAGACAAAGAAAGGTTCTATCATGCAGATAAATAATAAATTACGATTAATAAGTATGTTGCCTATAATACTGCTTTTCATTGTCTCTAGCTACTTTTTTTTTACCTCTTATGGTCAATATCATAAGGCTAATGAGCTAAAAACCATTATAAAAAACAATATCTTTTTTAATGATACCATTACAGAGCTGGGAAAAGAGAGAGGACTAAACTCTATTTTTCTTGGTTCAAAAGGGAAAAAAGCAAAAGATGAGCTTATAAGACAGAGGCTTAATACCGATGCTTCTATTGAAAGAATGAAGCAACATATTGTCCCTATTAATAAACAGTCTCCCTTTTCTGGATTGTCAAAATTTCAAAATAAACATATTTCCCAAAATATTTTTGATAATCTTGACAAACTCCCCTCCTATCGAGCGAAAATTGACCAAAGAAAGCTATCATTTTATCAGGCATTTGACAAAAAATATACAAGAACCCTAACCACTCCAATACTAGAACAACAACTTCTTATTAATCACTATAAACTAAATGATGAGATAGCCTCTTTAGTAACCTCTCTCTCTCAGCTATATATTGCCACGGAGTACTCCTCATTAGAGAGAGATTTTGTCAACTATTTTTTAATGAAACAGATAGCATTAACACAAAAAGATATCACTTTTTGGAACTATGCCAAGAGTAAATCCAATACTTTTTCACCTTTAGAGGTTGGTGATTTGGATTTGAGAGATAAAATTAATCTTCATATTGACACACGGGATTATAAAAATATTCACCGAGAGATAGAGACCTCATACTCAAAACTACAATCAAATATCAATGATGGACAGTTTTCTATTGACCCTGTGAGTTGGCACATTATGCACACCGATAAAATTAACCAATTTGCCTTAATTCAAAAAGAGATTGAAAAATCACTGACGATAAAAAATGATGCCTATATATTACAGTACATTATTATTTTAATTGTGGCAACTTTTTTTTGGATTTTAGCACTACTTCTTACTTTTTTAGGCTACAAAACAAGAAATGAAATCTCTAATAACATCAAAAGCTTGGAAGACATTTTAAACAATACAGTAAAAGAGGTAGAGTCTGATGAAAACTTTGATGTTCCAAGCTTAAACACCATCAAAAGTATTAATCTCAATACCAATAAAGGCATTAAAGATGCTTATCGATTTTTAGAAATTCTAATTGAAAATGCACGACAAGACAAAAGACAAGCACTCGAAGCAAATGCTTCAAAATCTCTATTTTTAGCCAATATGTCTCATGAAATTCGAACCCCTCTCAACGGTATTGTAGGATTTACACAACTACTCCAAAGCACTGAACTTGATGGAGAGCAGACAGAGTTTACCTCAATTATTGAAAAAAGTTCAGAGAATCTTCTAAGTATTATCAATAATATACTTGACCTCTCAAAAATAGAGAGTAACAATGTAGAGATAGAAAACATCGTCTTTGATCCTATTGTTGAGTTCGAGAACGCCATCGAGACCTATGGGGTAAAGGCTTCAGAAAAAGAGATAGAGCTTACCTTCTATCTTGACCCACAAATAAACAAAAAACTTTTAGGTGATGCAATAAAAATTAAAGAAGTACTCATTAACCTTATGAGTAATGCTGTAAAATTTACAGACTTTGGAGGACACATAGATGTAGAGATACTCAAAGTAATATCCAAAGACAACAGAGCCGTTATCTCATTTAGTATTGAGGATGATGGGGTAGGAATGACCAAAGAGCAACAGCTCAATGTCTTTGCTGCGTTTGCACAAGCCGATGTCTCTATCACAAGAAAATATGGAGGGACAGGATTGGGGCTTACCATCTCAACAAAATTCTTGGAACTGATGGAGAGTGAACTAAAACTAGAGAGTCAAAAAGAGAAAGGGACAAGATTTTACTTTACATTAAGATTAGAAGAGCTTGAAGAGGAAACTTCACTTTGTGACATGAGTATCGACCGAGATGTTTCTATTGTTAAATATCAAAATAGAGTAGCACAGAAAAATGATATTAATATCGAAAAGTATCTTAACTATTTTAACCTTGAAATTCAAAAATTGCATACCGCTTCTGATTTAAAACTGTTTGGAGATGAGTCTAAATCCAACAATATTTGGATAGATATTGACAATATAAACGATGACATCTTAACACACATAAAAAAGTTAAACTCCAAGAGAGTTACTATCATCTCAGGTTTTTCAAATAGAGCAAAAATTGAGAGCTATGGTCTCTCTAAAAGTAAAATTATCTATAAACCTGTTACACCCACAAAAATACTCAACAATATTAATGCCATTGCAGAGGTTCAAAAAGAGCAAAACAGCAATAGTGAGGAGCCAAATAAACTCTCCAATAAAGCTGTACAATTTCAAAATATTCAATTCAAAGGTAAAATTTTAGTAGCAGAAGATAACTTTATTAATCAAAAGCTTGTCAAACAGATTCTTATACGTTATGGTCTAGAAGTTGAACTTGCCAATAATGGTCTTGAAGCATTTGAAAGATACCGAACCAACAGCTATGATTTGATATTTATGGACATACAGATGCCTGTTATGGATGGGGTTGAGGCAACCCATGAAATCTTAAACTATGAAGCAGAGGAAAAACTTAAACACACACCCATCATAGCACTCACAGCCAATGCACTAAAAGGGGATAAAGAGCGTTTTATAGAAGAGGGATTGGATGATTATATCCCCAAACCTATTGAGACCAATGAACTGCTCTTTATTCTTAAAAAGTTTTTAGAACAGGACTTCTCTAACAAGGAAGAGGAGGAGAGTAAACCCAAAAATGATGAAAATAATGATAAAGATAAAAATATAGATAAAAATAACAAGCAACAGGGTGATATCCTAGAGACGATAAAACCAACATCTATCATCCAATCAAATGGCATTACACTGCTCCTTGAAGAAGAAGAAGAGAGAGGTGAACGATTCATACTAATTGCAAAAAAAAATCCTCTTGAGGCACAAATACTCTCCAAGGTTCTCTCTAATTTAACATATAAAATTGAAATTTTAGACACCGTTAAAAATCTTGAAAGTAAAGTTCAAGATATCAATTATGATTTACTATTTATTGATATTGAGATTGAAGTGCTACATCAAAAAGCCCTCTCCAAACATCATAATAGAATGAACATCATTCGTCTTAGTCTTAATGATCCCAATGATAAACTTCCAAATAGCTATATTCAAGAGGAGATTATCGGTGTGATGAGCAAAGATAAACTGATGAGTGTTATTGAAAAATATAGGAGCAGATAGATGGTTCAGTTTAAGGTATTGGTAGTAGATGATGATTATATTAATAGAAAACTTTTAAGCTCCATTCTCCATAAAAAGCTATACAAAGTACAAACACTTGAAGCCTGTAATGGAAAAGAGGCTCTAGATATCTGTCAAAAAGAGAATGATATTCATCTAATTCTACTTGATATAGAGATGCCTATTATCGATGGTATAGAGTTTTTAGAAAAATATTTTAGCAACTCTCTTTTTAAACATGCACCCGTTGTTGCCATTTCCTCCAATGACCTCTGTAAAAAAGATGCCTTTAACGCAGGGGCTTATGATTTTTTGGTAAAACCCATTACTGAAGAGAAACTACTCTCTTCAATACTATCCTCATCAAACTCTCTAAATTAAAAATAGAGAACTTTTATAATGTGAATCCAAGATATATAATGTTCATTAATTTGAAGCATACTTTTTTTTGTACGCTTTTTTTATCTTTTGAGCCAGTTGATGTATCGCCATAGCATAATAGGAGCTATGATTATATCGTGTTATCACATAAAAATTTTTAGCTCCATACCAAAGCTCATCATACGCATATCTCTCAAGTTTGATAAGTCGAACCTTACCATCATAGTGCCATTTGGCATATTTAGGAGTTATCCCCGTTAGCTCTGCCCTTAAATATTTATAAGGATAGCCTGTTTTTCTCTCTTTATAGCGATTACCCTCATATGAAACCCTAACAGCCACAGGCTCTCCCTGCTTCCATCCATTTTTTTTGAAATAGTTTGCTATCCCTGCAATGGCATCTGAAGTGGTCTGCATACTCTTTTTGCCATCTCCATTAAAATCAACAGCAAAGGGTTTATAGGCACTGGGCATAAACTGCCCCAGTCCAATCGCCCCTGCAAATGAGCCTTTCACATCTTTTGGATTAAACTTCTCCGACCGAGAAAGAAGCAGAAACTTTTTGAGTTCATATCTAAAATACTTACTCCGTCTATTTTTCTCAAATGCCAAAGTGGTTAGCGTATCAAACACAGGAAACTTCCCACGATTGTACCCATAGTAACTCTCCACCCCAATAATTGCGGTGATATACTCAGGGGGAACACCATATTGTTTATAGACCTTACCAAATATCGTTCGGTAGTCTCGCATATACTGCACCCCTTTTTTAACTCTGGTCTCTCCTAACAGCATCTGCTCATGTCTATCCCAACTACCCTGTTTCAAAATTTTCTTTTTTGGATTACTCTTTTTTAGACTACTCTTTTTGGGTTTCTTTCTATATTTTGGATTAAACATTCCCAAAGCTCCTCTTTGGAACTTAACCTCTTTAAAAAGCTTGTTTAGGTAGGCCCTTTTAAAGTGGTGTTCTTTTACCATTTTATTAATAAAGTTCTTTGTAACCTTTTTTTCTCTGTAGTCCTTGGCTTGGATGGTCGCTGTAAACAGCAGTAATGATAAAATAAATTTTATTATATTTGACATGCTAATCAACCAATACTTCTAAAAGCACCTCTTCAATATTAGAGACTGGAATTATCTTAATCGCACTCTTAACCTCGTGGGGAATTTCATCCAAATCACGCTCATAGTTTTTATCAGGAATAAGTGCTTTGGTCACTCCTGCTTTATACGCCGCGATAAGCTTCTCTTTGAGCCCCCCTATTGGCAGAACTTTTCCTGTAAGGGTTAACTCTCCTGTCATGGCTACTTGGTTATCAATCTTTTTCTCAGATAAAATCGAAGCGATGGCAGTTGCCATTGTGATTCCTGCACTTGGTCCATCTTTTGGGGTTGCTCCCTCTGGGACGTGAATATGCAAATCATACTGCTTATATATCTCTATATCTTTATCTGTTTTTTCAACCTCTAATAGCTTATTGTCAATTAAAATCTTTACCACAGAGAAGGCGATATGAGCCGACTCTTTCATCACATCTCCAAGGCTACCTGTTAGGGTTACTAATCCCTTACCTTTTATCTTAATCGCTTCTATTTTAAGAACATCACCACCCACAGATGTCCATGCTAACCCATTTACTACACCGACTAGAGGTGCTTTGTCAATGGCTGAGACCTCAAACACCTTTTTATCCGCAAATTTTGGTAAATCTTTTACTTTTATCTTAATACTTTTGAGTGTCTCATCTTTGAGTAATAATGTGGCAGATTTTCGCATCAACTCTGATATCTTACGACGTAATCCACGCACACCAGGCTCTCGTGTATACTCATCTATTAAAATCTTTAGTGCCTTTGGCGTTATCGCAAATTCCCCCTCTAAAAGAGCGTGTTTTTTTAGCTCTTGTGGGATAAGATACTGCTTGGCTATCTCATACTTCTCATCAGGTGTATATGAAGATACTGTAATAAACTCCATTCTGTCTCGAAGAGGAGCAGGAATAGCTCCAATATCATTCGCCGTGGCGATAAAAATAGCTTTTGATAGGTCAATATTGAAGTTCAGATAATAGTCTCTGTATTCACTATTTTGTTCGGGGTCTAGTATCTCCAAGAGTACTGAGGTTGGATCACCTCTTTGGCTTCTCCCCACTTTATCAATCTCATCAAGGACAATCACAGGATCCATGCTTTTAGCATCTATTAACCCTTGCACGATTCGCCCTGGCATCGCACCAACATAGGTTCTTCGATGTCCTCGTAGCTCATTGACATCTTCAAGTCCTCCCAGTGCCATACGCACAAGAGGTCTGCCAAGTGCCTTAGCAATGGAGTTTGCCAGTGATGTCTTACCTACCCCTGGAGGACCAAAGAAACAGAGAATAACCCCTGCATTTGAAGCCAAATCCATCTCTCTTTTCATCGCCAGTTCTCGGACAGAGAAAAACTCCACAATACGCTCTTTTGGTTTGACCAAAGAGTAGTGGTCGTTGTCCAATTCAAACTGAACATCTGCTACACTTAGACTCTTTTGGGTATGTTGACCAAAGGGAAGCTCAAACACCCACTCCAAATAGGTGTGTATCTGACTCGCATCAGCACTATCAGGGTGCATTCGTGAAAATCTATCAAGCTGTTTGGATATCTCTTTTTCTATCTCAGGAGCAATATGCTCTTTAATCTCATCTAGTTTTTTTCTAAACTCAGCTATCTCTTCATCTCGTTGAGCATCTACACCCAACTCTTTGTTAATCTCTTTAATCTGCTCTTTTAAAAAATACTCTTTATTGGTCTGCTCTATTTTATGATGAACTTTTGAGCGTATCTCTTTTTCAACACGAGCCGACTCCATCTCTCCCACAATAATATCAATAAGCTTCATTAGTCGCTCTTCAACATCTTCAAGTTTATATATTTCATACGCTTCGGTTTTACTGATTTTTAAAATAGAAGAGATTAAATCAGCAATACGATAAGGCTCATCAGTCTCTGCAATGGTTTTAAGTAAATCCGAAGGGATATTGCCATAAATTTTTGACAGCACTTGAAGCTTCTCATTTAAAACCCCAATTAACGCCTCTACTTCAAGATTTGAGTACTCTCTGTTTTCAATCAGATTAATCAGTGAGCTTTGAAAATTAAGCGTTTCCAACTCCGTTTCTTCTATTGGCATTGCTATTTCACCTTTTGCCAAACCTTGGAAAAGAATCTTAACACGACCATCTGGAATGTGTACTTTACGCATTATAGAACCAATCACTCCAACCCTATTGAGACTATCAAAATCTCTTGACCCCTCAAAACCCTCTTTTGTAGTGGTTAAGAAAAGCAGAGAGTTTTTTTCCATTGCAAACGTTGCCGCATCAATATCTTTTTGCTCTTTTAAAAAAATTGGGCTAATCATAAAAGGATATAGAAAAATATCATCCTCTATAATTAAAGGGAGTTGCGTTGGAAATGGTTCATAGTTAGAAAGTTGCATTAAAATTAAATCCTTTAGTTAAATATTTTGGCAAAAAAGCCCTCTTTTGGAGCCTCTATATCGCTAGAATTCAATACTGAATGCTCATTTTTTCCACGATATACCTTAGCTGCTTCATCTTTACCTATACGGCTATAGAGTCTTGCAACGCTCTCATTTAATAGATATTGAGCCATCTGTAGACGTACTTTTAAGGTATCAACAATGGGTCTATAGTATGAATTTGGATACGCGATAATAAAAGCATCCACAGCACTTAGGGTATCTATCATCAATTTTTGGTCTCTGTTAATATTCTTTACACCCAAAAAGGCTGCCTTAATTTTTAGAAATCGTGCTTGTTCTATCTTTCCTGAGGATGCGTACTTCTTAAGATACTCATCAAGATAGTAGTCTGACATCAAATAAGATTTATCCTCCATATGTGCTTGTGCTAATATCATGGTTGCCGTGGAAAGTAGTGGTGAACGCATATGTTCACTACGCAATGAGATATAGTAGTTGTCTGCTTTGTCAAAACTTAAAGAGGAGACACTTTTGATAATATTTTTATACCAATATAAAGCTGGTTTATCATACTCTTTTACAGCCTCTTTATCTGAACAACCAACGATAAATAAAAATACCAATGAAAGAAGAAAACTTGGAAGAAAACTTAGAAGAAAACTCTTTTTATAATTTTTAAACATTTATAACCTTACGATATTAATTTAAGAAAATATAATACCTCAAAATCTATTATATTTTGCTATAATCCACCTAAAAAGAGGTAAAAATGAGATTAACTATCATAGGTCCTGGAGCAATGGCAATGGCAATGGCAGAGGGGTTAAAAGATACTTATGAGCTAGAGTTTGTTGCAAGAGACATCTTAAAACTCTCAGACATCAAAGAGAAGTATGATGCCCCAGTATATCCTTTAGAGAATTTTGATATTAGTAATAAAAATATTCTACTCTGTATTAAACCCTATGCCCTTGCATCTGTCGGAGAGAAATTAACAGGCTGTGCAAATAGTCTTTACTCTGTCTTAGCAGGTTCTACCATAGAGCAGTTACACTCAACCATTCAATCTAATAAGTATATTAGAATCATGCCAAATGTAGCGGCCAAATTTGGTGCTTCTACCAGTGTTATCACTGGAGACCATACTAAAAAAGAAGAGGCAATAGCAATATTTTCTCAAATTGGAGATACTTTTTGGGTTGATAGTGAAAAAGAGATTGATATTGCTACTGCAATCGCAGGTTCTGGACCTGCTCTTTTAACACTGGTTGCAGAGGCGATGATGGATGGCTTGGTCAAAGAGGGATTAAAACGTCAAGATGCGATAGGAATTACTAACTCTTTATTTAAAGGTTTTGCACCTCTAATTGCATCCAACCACCCTGCTCTGATTAAAGATTCTGTTATGAGTCCTGGTGGCACTACGGCTGCCGCCTATTCAGCTCTCGAAGAGGGAGCCGTTAGGAGTAGTTTTATAAAAGCTGTGGGAGAGGCATTTAAAGTTACTCAAAAATAGTGTTAATCATAATACATCAACTCTTCATCTAATCCCATATTTAAACTCTCTGTTTCATTTAAAGGAGAGAGGGGTATCAACTCTTCGTAGTGCTCTATCTGCTCTTTCTTTCTACTTTTTAAAGAGCGTTTGATTTTTATCTTCTCTAACTTCGGTTTAACTTCCTCTCCTGCCTTATGCACCATCACCACTCGGGCTTTGGTGGTGGTATACCCATTCTCATCTGTCGCAATATAGCTCAATACATATCGGTTTACTTTATTGATATCCACCTCTCCAATCACATCAATATCTATCATTACCCCTTCATAGTCAATAGCCGTTGCTCCTGGGTCAAAAAATGGTTCACCTAACTTATGATAAATAAGATTCCCCTCCTCTAATAGAATTCTAGGAGCTAAGCTATTTTCATCTTTTGGCTCTATTTTCAGCACCTCTTTCTTGCTATTTTTCTTCTCTTTGCTCTCTTGACTCTCTTGCTCTTTTCTAATAATATTTTTAATCTTCTCTTCTACATTTTTAACAATATTTTTAACTTTTTTATCCGTAAGGGTATTTTTATCTTTAGAAATGCTTACCTTTTTCTCTTTTTTGGAACTTAACATCTCAATCGTTCCAATTCGACCACTTCCTCTAATCAAAAAAGCATTGACAGAGATTATCTCATTATGGGGTTCATATTTATGTAAATCATCTTCTAAATCTCTTGTTATTGTCTGCCAAGTACCTTTTACAAGATACTTTCCTAAACCAAAATATAGATTACCATTATCCTCCCCTGAAGTGTAGATAAGGTCACGATACCCATTTATTGTTTTTGTACTCACTATAATCACAAAATTCTTATTAAAATTTAAATCCCATTTTATAATTTTATCTTTTCTATTATTCCAAGCTTTCTTTCCTGTTTTTGCTCCATTAATATAAGTATCTCTGCTGCTTTTACTTTGAAATTCAATAATTTTTTTTCCATGTGTAGCATCTTTTATTCTTTTAATAAGACCATAGGTATCGGGATATAGTAGATGCCAACTATTATAACTTTTAGCATGAAGTCCCATCGTTGAAATAAGGAACAAACCTGTTAATAATATCTTTTTTATACGAGACATTGATATCCTTAATTATATTTAAAACAAATTTTAACTTTATTTGTTTTAAATTATGTTTAATTTTTCATTATATATATTTTTTTTTACTTTATCTTTATTTATATAATAAAATGATATAATATTTCAATTAATATAATAATTAAAGAAAGGTTAAGTATGGATTCATTTTTTAGAAGAATAATATTTTTAGGAACAATATTATTTACTACTTTTCTATTCTCATCAGATGGAGAAGATACTCGTATTACAGTTTCCAATGCTGCTTCAGTTCATGAAAATAGTGGGGAAATGAGTTTTCCCATACAATTAAGCGAGTCACCAGATATGTGTGAAGAAGTAAGTATAGATTATAGAACTGAAAATGCTTCTGCTAAAGCAGGAGAGGACTATACCAATACAAGTGGCTCTGTAACCCTTTATGGGGCGTGTATATTTCCTCCTCATTTTCCAGAACATACCACACTGGTTAAGGTTCCTATTATTGACAATAGTAATTATGAAGAGACAGAAAAATTTTATCTTAAAATATCAAACTCTACCGTAGGATATAAAGTCACCCGTAGTACAGCACAAGGTTATATTTATGACAATGAATCTAAACCCTTAGAGCTTACCCTTCATAATAGAAGTGAAAATGAACAAGATAGCAACTGGGATTTAAGCTTTACAGCCAGACTAAACCAAGTTGCTCCAAATGACATAACTGTAAAGTATACAACAGAAAATAGCACTGCCCTAGCAGGTCAAGACTATATGGCAAAAAGTGGTAGTGTTATTATCAAAAAAGGGTTTAAAGATGGTCATATCCCAATAACTATTATAGGTGATGATATCTATGAAACGCCAACAACTGAAAAATTTAATGTCAAAATAACCTCTATTAGTGAGGGAACAGTTGTAAGGGATTTAGCAACAGGAAGCATTACTGATGATGATAAAATAAAAATAGACATTAGTAGTACCAGTGTAGATGAGGGAAACAGTGGAGATAATAACAAGATGCCATTTAAAATATTTCTTGCAAAAAAATACCCCAATATTACTCCACTAACAGTTAACTATACGACAGAAGATGGTTCTGCAACACTTGCAGATTCAGACTATACAAAAACGACAGGAACAGTAACCTTTCATCCTGGAGATATTGAAAAGATTATCTATGTCCCTATTATTGGTGATGATACAATCGAACCTGATGAAAACCTAAAAATGATTATATCTGGAAGTGATCATATTATTAATCTTGGTTACTCAGAGAGTGAAATCAGAAATGATGATGGGGAGTTCCCTGGTGTTGATTTCTCTACAGGTGATTTTTCTATTATCGAAGGTAACAGTAGTACAAAAATACTCAATTTTAACTTTACACTTGATGCCGATGCAATTGAAGATACATCATTTGATTACTATACCCAAGCACATACCGCAAATGCTGATGGAGACAATGATTATGTTGAAATTAGTAGCAAAACCTATCATATTCCACAAGGAAGTAGAAATATCACTATTCCTGTTACCATTAATGGAGATTCAAAAATTGAAGAAAACGAACTTTTTTATCTAAAATTTACCAATGAAAAACATATTACAATTCATGGGCATATAGCTAAAGGTAATATTTTAAATGATGATGGTTCATACCCCAATCTCTCTTTTGATAACAACTCATTCTCTATGTCTGAAGGAAACAGTGGACAGAGTGATTTAAACTTTACACTCTCTATTACTCCAAAAGCATTAGCAGGTTCTTCATTTGACTACTTCACTGAAGACCATAGTGCAAAGATTGAGGATAATGACTACACAGCTATCAGTAGAACCACGCACACTTTTACAGGTGGTGAAACTTCAGTTACCATTCCTGTAAAGATTATAGGAGATACAAAAATTGAAGGTGACCAAGATTTTTATCTAAAAATAGACAACGAACATAACCTCTCTATTACAGGAACACAATCCCCTACAGGAGAGATATTAAATGATGATGGGGACTATCCTGAATTCTCTATTGAGGCATCTGTAACAGAGGGGACAGAGGGGGATAGTGGTAGTAAAAATATTATGTTTACCATTAAACTGGATAGCCCTGCAAAAGAGGATGGTGTCTCTATTGAGTACAAAACAGTAGATGAAAGTGCAAAAACAAGAGATAATGACTACCAAGAGGTCTCTGCAAAAACCCTAATTTTTGGACAAGGGGAGATGAATCAAACACAAACTCTCTCAGTTGAGATGTATGGAGACACAAAAGTTGAGGATAATGAGACATTTAGAATAGAGCTAATGAACCCTCACTCTGCAACGCTTTCCAGCATACATCGCAGTGTACAGTTTACAATTATCAATGATGACAAACATAGTAATGATGCTTTTGAATGTAAAGATAATGATATGTATATCTCCAGTAGTACTAACAGAGAAAATGGAGATACAGGCAGAATGTGGCTACACAGAATAGATATAAATAAAAATCCTTTTTATTTTCAAGTAATTGAAAAAGAGGGAGCTGAAGAGAAGTATAATGCCACGGCATTCAACCCTGATGATAAATATATCTATGGACTCTTTTATAAACAACTGATTAAACTCACCAAAACAGGAAAAGTTATTAATTTAGGAGAGATTAAAGAATTACCAAAAAGATTTAAAAATAAACAGCTGTATGCAGGAGCGATATATGGAGGTCAATACTATGTTACAGGACGAAAGACAAAACAGAAGCAACTTTTCAAAATTGACCTTACTGATCCAGACAAAAAAGTCTCAAAAATTACACTCTCTAAAAAAGTTGCTATTCAAGATTTCTCTTTCTCTCCTGATGGTAAATATCTCTATGGGATTGATAAAAAAGGAAAACTAACAAAAATAGATGTCTCAGATGGAACAACAACTCAAATAGGAGAAAACCATACAGGGTATGCTTTTGACTCCACATTTTCTGATAAAAATGGGCGTTTTTTTGCAAATGATGGTGATGGAGCAGGATTTTTTGAATTTGATTTAACAGATGGAAGCAAACAGTTCCTATCCCACTCTCAACCTGCTGACTATAATGATGGAGCAAACTGTCTTAATGCGTCTCTTGTCTTTACTGACTATGGTGATGCCCCTAGCACGTATGGTAAAGCACAGCATGATATTAAAAAAGGTATCTTTATGGGGGATGAGGTTGACCATGACATTACCCCTTATTTTAGCAGTGATGCAAATGGCGATGATATCAATGGAATTGATGATGAAGATGGCGTTACACTGACCAGTGGAGAAGATTTAAATGGCACCTATTTTAAACTAAATACAGAGCAGAACCTAACTATTAAGGTCTCAGAAGATGGATATCTTAATGCGTGGATAGATTATAATGTTGATGGAGACTTTAATGACTCACAAGAGAAGATTTTTGATAAACTGTCTCTCTCAAAAGGTACTCATAACATTCACTTTACCACGCCAAATACAATAACAAAACTCAATGAAACCAGCTATATTAGATTTAGGTTCTCCTCTACTCAAAATTTAAATATGGATGAAGATGCTATTGATGGAGAGGTTGAGGATTATGAGGTTAAATTCGGAGATGGTATTGTCCCTCTTACAGGTCTCTTTAATATCGAACGAACCAACAGTAACTCATCTCCAATTAATAGCGATGCTAGAAATGCATGGTACACCCAAATAGTTGGTCGAGATTTTGACTACTCTATCCTATTTTATGAAGAGGATTTATCAGCACAAAAAGAGATAGACAGCGTGGTGATGAAGTTGGAGCTTGTTGATATGGAGAGTAACACCTCTCTTTATGAACGCTATTTTTATATTAAGAACACTCCACCTGTTAGTAGAAAAGATATTTTAATAAATACAGATTTAGAGAGTTTACCCGCAACCAAAGATGCCCGTTTTAGAGTATCATATGGGGTAGATGATGAGGGGAGTCTCCTACAAATCGATTGTAAAACATCAGAAGAAGCTTGTTTTAATAGACTTCCAAAAATTCGTACTGATTATGCCAAAGATAACTTTGCTATACGTCCTGAGACCTTTTTTGTGACAGTAAATGATGGAAATACTCCACTACGAAATAGCAGAGATATAAATCATAATAACAATGCTATTCCTCTGGCAACAGGATATGATTATAATCTAACTGTCACTGCCGCACAATACAGAGCCAGTCATGAAGTGGTCTCTTCTCCTAAATACTCTACAACCATAGACAGATGGCTACGATTTAAAACGGTAGGGGTTTGTGCCAATGGAGAGGACAATAGAACTGACGAAACATTTAAAGATGGAAACAATACTACCCACCTTATGGAGCTTCATAATGTAGGTAACTATATTTTAGAGATAGAAGATAACAACTGGACATACGTTGACCATAACCTAGCCAATCCAGCTCTTTCAGGATGTCTATCCGGAGCAAAAAGAGATTTAAATATACCAAATATTGATGGAAAAGTAGGATGTAGTATCGCCACCCAATCCTCCGATATTAATATCTTATTTCAACCCTATAAGTTTGAAGTCACATTACAAATAGAAGCCAATAACATTCCAAACAGTTCGCACCCTGATTTTTTATACATGATGAATGGGATTAATGCCACAAATAAAGATGTTGCCATACAGTTTGAAGGGGATATCACGGCACAAAGTAAAGATGATATCAATACTACAAACTTCACAGAGGGATGTGTTGCCAATGATATTAATCTCTCACTTATTGCCCAAACCCTATCAGAAGATGGAATCAATCAAATTATTAGAACCTCACCAAGCCGTTTGCGTACAAGAACCGATGTCAATCTAACCCGTATCATTCGGTATAATAACGACCATAACAATAATAATTTAGATACCAATCGTACACTAGAATATATAAATAGTGATATTATTGTGGATAGAGATAAGTTTTTAAATGAGAACAATGGCTCAACTCATCTTCAGATACGATACAACATCAATAAAAATAGTACCCAAACTATTAACCCTGTACAGATTACCTTTAAAAGCTTTGAAGTCAACTCTAGTACTTCCTTTAGTGAAGCCAATGAGAGTAGCTCTAAATTACAAGCAGATGGTTCATACATACACTACCCTCTTGGTCATAAAGACCTAAACAATAGCATTCGAAACTTCTACTTTTCACAAATTGCTCCTGATACAATTGTCTATCCCATTGTTAACTGTAAAACAACAAGTAGCATCTCAACTCCTGTTAATGTTGATATTTTTTGTGATAGAGATATAGCATACTGTACGCAAACAGGTCTCATTGGTCATACGAAACCTCTTACTAGCCCACGGGCAAGTCAAGGCTGGTATATCTCTATAGAGCATAATGAAACCCGTGATGGAGCGATACTAAATCTAGTACACAGTGGAAAACTCAATACCATACCCAACCCTGACTCTGCTTCACCATTGCTTTTCACTCAAGGAAGAAATGGTATGCTTCAAACTAAATTTATTGCAGAGACAAGAGAGAGAGTCTCGATTATCCCCAGTGCCTCTTTACTCTTTCACCCTAATCCTTTAAATGGTGGTCATCCTGAGTATGAAGTCTCTTGCAGTAACAATTATAAAGGGGCTCAATGGACAGGAATTGGAAAGACAGGAAATATTTTAAATCTAACTCCAAATAGTAAAAAATCGCACAAAATAGATTGGTAATACCATAAAACACTTTTAAACTTAATTAAATATTAATTTATTTATTAAGTTTAAATATTCAATTAAACCTAATTAAATTCCATTTTTAGTATAATTTTATTGATTTATTCTGAATAAAAAGGTTTAATTATGAAATATATAATAAAAATAATATTGTTAGTATTACTCACTACTTTTTCTATAGAGGCAGATGAGATACAACTAACAGGAACGCTAAGAGACTTTCACTCTTCTCATCCTGATTTTCAACTCCATGATGTCTATCATAATTGGAATTTTGCAGGTTTAGACCAAGGGATTGTTGAGGAGCAGTTAGGAGCAGATAAAAAACCTGTTTATAAAGGTAGATTTTGGACAAGTATGATTATGGGGGGCTACTGGACTGATACAAAATCCACAAGCAATGAGACAAATTTTAACCAGTGGTATAGAGATGTTTCAGGGATTAATCAATCTATGGATTATACTATTACCCTACAGAAACAGGGGAGTGTTTATATCTATGATAGTGAGGATAATCCTGTAGGAGATATAGGTACTTCTCATGATGGATTTTTCCCACTTGACCATCAACTCTTTGGAAATGAAGAGAATAGTGAACATAACTATCATCTAACTTATGAGGTGCATTCCTCATTTACCTATCAAGGAGGAGAGAC
>Ga0256914_1001256_pt1 | contig 23607 bp, 13 predicted proteins | sample HulkmetaG_FD_191571 | JGI IMG/M metagenome (GOLD analysis project Ga0256914, IMG submission 191571) | Hydrothermal chimney microbial communities from Main Endeavour vent field at the Juan de Fuca Ridge, Pacific Ocean - Hulk | ecosystem: Environmental > Aquatic > Marine > Hydrothermal vents ... | reverse complement strand
GTCCCAGAGGGAACGGGCCTCGTCCGCCTCGATCCCGAACTGGGCCGCCACCTTCGAGAAGATCGTCTCTCCCATTTCGTTCTTGGCGAATTCCTTGACCTCCTCGGGGCCGACGTCCCGCTTCACCGCCTCTTCCTGGGCGAGCCGCCTCATGAGCTGGTAGACCCGCTGGGTCACCCTGGAAGCCAGGTACTTGGTCCGGTCCTTGAGGAGCTTCTCCTTCTGGGCGAGCCAGACCTGTTTCAAGGGTCCGGGCATCCGGTCCAGTTTCCGGTCCAGTTCCTCGGCGATGGCGAGGGCCCTCTTGAAGTCTCTCTGCCCCTTGGCCTGGCGAACCTTCTTCATGAGGTCCGTCAGGTCCTGGTTGCTCAGGGCCGCATCGATCTGCTTCAAGGCGTGTTCCACGGCGGCCTTGTTGCGGTAGTCCGGGGCCAGCTCCAGCACTTTCAGGAAGTGCTCCTTGGCGTGGACCAGGTCGCCGGCTCCCTTGAGGATCCTCGCCAGGGTCTCGTTCTTGGCCGGATCGTCCCCGGGCTGGATCTCCTGGAGTTCCTTCTGGTAGAATTCTTCCGGCGTATAGACTTCCAGGGCGGGGACTTCGACCCACTCCGGCGTCCCCTCGATCAGGGCCGTCCGGATCTCGGTCTCCACCCCCCGCTTGCGGAGGACCACGACGCCCGGTCTCCTTCCAACGAAGATCCCGACGAAGCTCTTGGGCCGGGCCTGGCCGGGAAGGCGGACGGTGATCTTCCTGGCCTTCACGAGGACCTCCTCCTCGCTGTCGCCCACGAGCCCGGCCTTGGCCTTGAGGCGGCGGGCGTCGCCGGGCATCAGGTGCCGCCAGAGGATGTGGAGGAGCCCTCCGTTGTCGGAGCGGCGGAAGAGGAAACCCTCCTGGTCCGGTTCCCCCTCGATCTTGCCCAGGAGGACCTTCCCCGACTTGAGGCGGATCAACTCCGCCGGAAGGGGCCCGCAAAGGAGGAGCCAGACCGCCACGAGGGAAAAGAAGGTTTTCCAGGATCTCGACATTCCGCTCACCACCTCTCTCTCGCCTCCAAGCCTTCCATCCTACCTGGTTCCCCCACCGCCGCCCTCCCCCCCCCGGAGAAGGGCTTCGGCCGCCCGGGCCCGGAAGGGTTCGTTCCGGGAGAAGAACTCCACCAGGACCTCTTCCTGGGCGTCCCCGCCTTCCTGCCAGGTGAAGACGATCCTTGCCAGGATCTCGCCGGGCCAACCCCGGCTCTCCCGGAAGGCGGCGGACCAGCGCAACCCGGGGAACCCGGGGACGTCCCTGGCTTCCACGTCCCGGAGTTCCCCTCCCCCGGAGATCTCCTCCCGGACGAGGTCCTCCACTACGGGGATGGCCCCGCAGATCCGGGTGCGCATCACGGCGGCCCTCTCCCTGGCCAGGGTGGAGGAGAGGAATCCCAGGACGGCGCCCATACCAAGGGAGAGGATCAGGAAGGCCGCCAGGATCTCGATCAGGGTGAAGCCGGCCGTCCTGGGCCGGTGGAGGGAGAGGCCCTTCTTCATCTCAGCGCCCTCCTTCCTTTCCGGGCGGCTCGGGAAGGGGGCCCCACCACTCTCGTGGCTGGGTGAGGTGGACCACCCTTCTCACCGTCCACCCGACGTGGATCTTCCGCCCGGCCGGGTGGTCCGCCGCCTGGGTTCCCCTCACACCGCGGGTGAGCCCCAAAAGGGCCTCCCCCCGGAGGCGGCGGAAACGGATCCACTCGCCGTCGATCTTCACCATGCCTCCCTCGGCGGCGCCGGGTCCCAGCCTCTCCGGGTAGTCCACCCAGAGAGGCCCCTTGCTGGCGGCGGGCAAGGATTCCCTCGTCAGGGCGCACTCGGCTTCCCCCGGAGGTTCCTCCAGGACCATCTCCACCAGGAGGGCCGAAGGAAAGACGTCGTCCCAGGGAACCTTCAGGGACCAGGGGCCCAGGTCCAGGCCGAAGCCGCCCCCCGGCGCCTCCAGAGTCCCCCCTCCCCTGGTGGAATCCCACCAGACCTGGGCTCCACCCTGGGATGGGTCCTCCTCCCAGGAGGTGGTGTCCTGGGACCAGAAGCGGATGCCGAAGTAGAGGAGACCGTCCGCCAGGACTTCCGTGGCGTCCAGGAGGGCTCCCGCCGAAGGGAAGGGCCGGTCCGAGAACCAGGGGTGGAAGGGCCCGGCCTCCCTTCCCAGGACCAGGCCTCTCCTCAAAGAGAGATAGACCCCCGGCTCCTGGGCTTCGTACCGGGAGGTAAAGGGAAAGAGGATCTCCAGGGCGGTCTCCCCGCCCCGATCCCCTCCGGCCGGGAGGGGGGGATTTTCCTCCCCCCCCGTGGGGGTCGCCCCGGGAGGGGGCACCTTCCCTTCCCCGGCCCCCGAGAAGAGGGCCGAAGCCGGGTTGCGCTCCTCTGGGGAGGTGGACCGGAGGAACCTCCAGGCCGGAATCACCGGGTCCCCTTCCTTCCCCGGGGCGATCGGAGCGGCCAGGAGCCTGGCGTCCACCAGGGGCCCCTCACGGGACCCCCTGATCCTTTCCACGTCCCGGCAGACCAGGTCGGCCAGGGAGGCCCCCCTTTCCAGGAGGGAACGAACGGCCTCACCCCTGTTCCAGATCCGAAGTCCTCCCGAGAAGAGCTGGAACAAGAGGGCGCCCAGGATCCCCAGGAGGCCCATGACCACCAGGAGTTCCACCAGGGTGAAGCCTTTTCTCCCGTTCTTCACCTCGTACCCTCCTCCTCCAGGACGAGGGTGGGTGCCTCGTATACGACCTTTACGCTCTTGAGGGTGGGAGCGGTCTTCCACGCCCGGGCCAGGAAGTTCACCGGATCGAAGGCGCCCGGCTTGTATACGGTGAAGAAACGGAGGTCCAGGACGTTTCCCTGCATCCCGATCCTCCGGGCCTCGTTCTTCCGTGTCGGCGCGTCGAAGAGGAAGAGCCCCTTCGAGGGAGAAGGCTTCTCCCACCAGGGGGCCCTGGCGTCCACCCTGGCGAGCAACTGGAGGTCCACCAGGGCCAGGGGCGTCTCTTCTTCCCAGGTCACCGTCTCGAAGACCGCCCGGGGGGACTCGAGGTGGAGATCCAAGTGGTGCATTTCCGGAGCGTCGGCCCTCTCGGCGTAGGTGTCCCAGTACCTGAAAGGAAACTCGATGACTGCAGTTCCGGCGGGGTGGGCGGCCGGCACCGTTCCGAAACGCCCCCGGAAGATCCCGTCGCCGGGGCGGAACCTCTCGTCCGCCCCCGCCCCGTTCCCGGAGGAACGGTCCCTTCCCGCCCTCCTGGGGGGCATCTCCAGGGAGAGGGAGCGGCGGGAATAGACGTAGTGGACGAGCTCCTTGTCCACCAGGACCAAGCCCCGGTCCAGGGGAAGCCTGTCGGCCCGTGCCACCGGGAGGAGGGGGGAGCCGGCGTCCACGTCCATGGACAGGACCGTGGCTCCCGGCCGGGTGAGGGGCGTCACGGTTTCCCACATTCCATGAGCCGTTGCCTTGGTCCCCAAAAGCCCCCGGCCGTTCGCGGCGAGCTGGACCTCTCCGTTTCCCGTGACCTCCCGGTAGGCGAGGATCTCCTCTCCCACCTGGAGGAGGCCTCCCGACCGGAAGAGAACCCCGCCGAGGCGGCCGGAGAGCCCGGCCATGGTCCCCGGGAAGACGATCCTGGCGTGGAGGGTGATCCTGCCGGCCCCGGTCTGGGCCGTCGGGAAGGCGAGCATGAGCAATCCCCCGAGGTTGTTCGACGTGCCCGCCGGGATCCCGGCGGTGACCATGTCGATGAGTCCGTCGGCGGGCCAGCCGTCGGCGCACTGGGGCATCCCGAACTGGAGCTTGCTCGTGAACTTCCAGGGCATTTCACCCGAGGGGAACTTGACGATCCGGGTCAGGCGGCGGATGTCGTACGGATTGGAATTGCTCTTCCCGGCGCGCCGGGAGCGCGAGGCCCTGCCCCGCGAACCTCCCTGGGAGAAGACCCCCCTGACCCCCTCCATGAAGGCCGCCAGTATGGAAGGCCGCCCCGGGGACGGGACGGCCGGGTCGTCTTTGTCGTACCCGTAGATCCGTGTCGTCCAGTTGATGGTGTGCCATTCCACGAGGGGGCCGGCCGAGGCTCCCACGACGGCGGCCGTCTCCGTCCCCTCTACGAGGGCCACCCTGTCCTTCCTCCCCGGCCTGCCGTAGAAGGCCGCCGTTGGACCCCACCGGTCCCGGAGCCGGAATACGGGAAGGACCAATGCGTCCGGCGTCTGCGGATGGGTGGAGGTCCCGGTCTCGGGGGGCCCCCGGAACCGGAAGGCCCTTCCGCACCAGTAATCGATGGGGAGGATCTTGGGATCGACGTGGCCGATCTCGTCGTTCCTTCCGCTCTTGATGTCCTTGAAGTTGGGGTCCCTGAGAAAGGGCGGAGGCCAGCTGGTGGTCTGGGCCAGGGTGACGTTCAAGCTTCCCAGGCGGGAAAGAAGTCTCTTCACCGCGGCGGGCCGGTCCCGGATCAAGGTGTCCCTGAGAATCGCGTCGTACCGGACCCACTCCGTATCCGCTTGGACGCGGGCGGGAAGAATCTGGACGTATTCGGAACACCCCGTATCGGCCGGATTGGGGAGGAGGGCGACCTGGCCGGAGAGCTTGAGGGAGACGGGGATCACGTAGGCCCAGTTGGAAGGCCTGGCCTCCATCTGCTTGGTGGCCCACTCCGCCACGAAGGCGCGCATCTTCCCGTCGAAGAAGGTGGGCAGTCCCGGCGCCCCCCGGACGAGCCTCCGGGACCCGAGGTCGAGGGAGCCGGCCTTCAAGTCCGGCAGGAACCCGCCGAACCTGACCCCCGTCAACTTGTTCCCCCGGACCGAGGAGTAATGGACCACCACGACCCCTCCGATCACCTTCGTCTCGGTCTGGCCCTGGCCGCCCCCCCCTCCTCCCCCGCCGGGAGGCCCCTGCACGACCAGCATGCGCTGGACCAGGAGAGCGTATCCGCCTTCCTTCTGGAACCCGCCCATGAAGGTCTTGTCCGAGGACTTGCCCTTGGCGGCCCCCGCCTCTGGGGGGCCGAGTTCCAGGTCCCCCCGGTAGTCCTCCCGGATTCCCCTGCCCAGGGATCTCCTCCCCACGGAGATCTCGTCCTTCCTGGTGATCATCCTGGCGATCCGCCAGGGACCGATCTCCGAGGGGAGCCGCAGTTCCACGGGAGGGACCGCGGCGTAATCCTGGAGGGGAACGGAGTAACCGTAGAGCACCACCGTCTCACCGGGCTGGTGCTCCGGCGCCGGGACGGGGAGCTTCGAGGACCCGGGCCCCTTCCTGGAGGCCTGGGGCCCCCACTCCCATGCCGAGTGCCGGGCGTCCCTGCCTCCCGTGGAGTCCACCCTCTCGCAGGAGAAGGTGTTCCCCTTCAGGGAGGTGTACTCGAAGAGCTCCGACCCGATCCTCAAAACACCCTGGGAAGGAAATCCCCGGGCGTCTTCCACCTGGATCTGGATATACCTGTCCTTGACGCTCTGGTGGTCGAAGGGGGGGATGTGGGAGACCAGGCGGGTCATGTAGTCGTGGCGGCCCCTGGGCACACCGTCGACGAAGAGGGTCATCCTGTCCGGGCTGTTCCCCAGGACCTGGACCATGAAGTGGGTCCACTCCCCGGGACGGATCGGGTATTCGCTCAGAGGCATCCTGATGGCTCCCGCCGTCCGCCTGGGCCCGTAGACGCCGGGTTCGGGGTCCAGGCCGGCCCGGTCCAGGACCTCCAGGACGAGCTCCGACCCGTTCAGGAAGAGGTGGACCCTGTCCATCCCGGGCTTGCCCCCCCCGATGTCCATCAGGGTCATGTTCCCGCCGCGGGAGGGTTTGAACCAGAAAGAGGCGTGGAAGGGACCTGCAAGGCTTCCGGTTCCGGCCGACCGGTTCCTCCCCTTTCCTCCTCCGAAGATGTCCCAGAGGAAGGGACGCTTTCCCACGTCCCTCCCTTCGGGGTCCGGTTCCTTGTCGAAGAACCTGACCAGGGAACGGCTCCGTCCCGGGTACTGGAGCCGGGCCGGTTCCGGCCGGGCCCTGGAGGACTCGGCCTTCGTCGAGGGGTAGTAGGCCGCGGCGTCGAAGGTCCGGTCCATGGCGCTCCTCACGGCCATGTAGGGCCAGGTGTGGGCCAGGAACCGGGAGGGAGGGTCGTTCCTCCCGTCGAAGAAACTCGTGTTGTTCGGGAAGGTGATCCATCCCCTGGCCCCCCTCGAGATGCGAAGGGCCTCGTCGAAGTCGGCCTGGGTGGTCCAGACGGCCTGCAGGGGAAGTCCCTCCGGCCTGACGAAGGCCAGGCCCCTCCGCTCCCAGCGGGCCCATTCCCCCCCGGCCGGGCTGAGGATGGAGACGCCTGCCCGGTAGCCCACGACCGGGGCCGACCAGAAGCAAAAGGGGAGGGTGCCGAAGGTGACCCCCCTGTCCAGGGAGTTGAGGGCGTTCTTGTAGAGGGCCGCCATGAGGAGAGGATCCAGGCTCAAGAGCCCGCCCTGCCCCAGGAGCTTCCGGAAGACCCGGTCCACCAGGTCCTTGGGGCCCGTGAAGGGGCCGGTCCCATCCCCGGGTCCCGTGTAACCTCCCCCCGGACGCCGCAGGGATACCAGGATCCGGGCGAGCTCCCGGGCCTCGGAAGGGGAGATCCAGTCCCTGGCGGCTCCCTGCATGGCCGCCGCTCCTCCGGCCCTTCGCAAGCTCTGGAGATGCCTCCGGTTCCTCAGGCGGGTGAAGAGAACGGCAAGGACCTCCTCGGGGGCCGTGTTCAGGTTGACCGGAACCGGGGCCAGGACCCTGACCACTCCTTCGTATTCCTGCCAGTCCTGGAGGAGACCCTCTTCCAGGACCAGGGTTCCCGAGGAGGAGAGGACCTGGACCCTTCCCCCTCCTGCCCTCCCGCTTCCCAGGACCACTCCGTATTCCACCTTGCCTCCCGCTCCGTCGATCCGGATCAGGGAACCGGTGTTGAAGTACCGGCTGGAAGGAACGAAGAGGACGGGCCTTCTTCCTTCTTGGGCGACCGCCTGGAGGAGAGCCTGGGGGTTCACCCAGGCGGGGGAGAACCGCCGGGAGGAGCGCAGGACCATGAAGGTCTTCAACCTGGCCAGCTTGTCCGGGGGAAGGGGGCCGAAGCCTTCCGCCGCGATCTCCTTCATCTCCTCGAAGCGCCGCCAGGGCCTCCAGGCCCTGCGTCCCGACCGGGTCACGGGGCCTGTGGCGAGCAACCAGGCCCGCACGTCCAGGACGGGGGTTCCCACACGGTATTTCCGGGCCGGTCCCCACCTTCCGGTGATCCCGGCACTCTGGTCGTAGCCCACGGCCCGGGTGCACTGGAGAAAGGCGTGGGCGTTCTTGCTCCCGTAACGGACCAGCTCCCCCAGGATCCAGAGATACCCGGTGTCGTCGAAACCCTCCGTGCTGTCCACGGGGATCTCGGCGGCCTCACTATCCACGGGCTCGGTGATCATGGCGGACCATTCCAGGACGTCGGCGTAGACCAGAGGCCCCGCACCTTCGGCGCAGATCCTGCTCTGGGCGTCCCAGGTCTCCCCGCCGGGCACCTCTCCCGTCCGGGCCAGGAGATCGGCCTCCTCCGCGGCCCCCGGCTGGAAGAGGGCGTTCTCCTCGACCGTATCGACCAGGGGGCCAAGTTCCTCGTCGGGGACGGCGTCCAGGGTCGGGTCGGAGGCCGAGGCCCTCCGGAGGAGGGAGTCCCTGAGCGAGGCCGATACGGCCTTGGCCTTCGCCAGGGAGAGGCGCCGCCTGGCGGCCGCCCCTTCGGCGGTCACGGAGATCAGGAAGGGAAGGGTGAGGGCCAAAAGGAAGGAGAGGGCCAGGAGGACCATGAGAAGGGCCATGCCCGCCTGCCTCCCGCCGGCCCTTCCGGGGAAGGATCCCCTTCCTTCGTTGAAGATCCTCATTCCACGACCCCTGCAGAAGTTACGGAAACGGTCTTCTTCTGCCCCCCCGGGAGGCGGAACTCCAGGATCACCCCCTTGGGATGGAGGGCCGGGTCCAGGGCCCCTCCCGGAACGAACCGGACCAGGGACGGCCCGCCGGTCCACTCCACCCCTTCGGGAAGGGCTTCGGGCGGCTCGGCGTCCAGGGCCAGGAGGCGCACTTCGTCCATCACTCCGGCCAGGGGAGCCTGGGCGCCTGAAAGGAAGATGGGCTCACCCAGCCTGTAGTAGGGTTTCCCCCGGGCCTTCGCCCGGGCCGTGACCTGTCCGTCCACGAGGAGCCAAGCTCCCCTGCCGTCCATGAGGAGTTCCAGGGAGGACCAGGTCCCCAGGGGAAGGGGATCCTCTCCGGAGAGCTGGACCGTCTCCCCGGGAAGGTTCCGGTTGCCCCTGAGAGTCAGGGAGGCTCCCGGCACACCCCTCTCGTCCAGTTCCAGGGAGAAGGTCATGCCCCACTTGAAGAGGACCATGGTCCGCCTCTCCCGGGGTTTCACGTCCACCCTGGCCGAGAAACCCCGGTCCAGCATCAAGTCGTCTCTCCCCCCGGTGCTCACCCGGATCCCCGGCTCCCCGGCCCGATCGTGGACCAGGCCGTTTCCGAAGCGCCCCAGGGAGACGATCTTCCCCCCCAAGAGCTCGGCCTTCCAGCCCCCCCACCCGGCGGGCCCTTCCTCGAAGGAGAAGTAGAGCAAGGGCGAGGCCGTGGTCCACTGGAGGAAGCAGGTGTCCCCCCGGGCGCCCTTCCCGTGGAAGATCCTCACCCAGGAGGGGGTTCCCGAAACGACGGCGGTGTTGCGGGCCGCCGAAAGCCGGGCTCTCACCACGGCCAGGGTCCCCCTGGCGCCTCCCTGGAGCCTCCGGGTGTAACCCAGGACCACTCCCATGAGGATCCCCATGATGGCCAGGACGAGGAGGAGCTCCGCCAGGGTGAATCCTCCCTCGGGGTTCCGCCTCCGGGCCCGGGCCATGATCAATCTCCTCCAGGCGGCTGGAAGTTCCCGATGTCGTCCTCGGTGCCGAAGGTCCCGTCGGGGCCGGCGGAAAGGATCTGGAACCGCCTGGGTTCCATGAACCCCCCGGTGGCGGGATTTTCCACGGGCCGGACCACCTGGAGGGACCCGTCGGCCATGTGGATCGTCTGGGGATTCCTGTAGTCCCGGTGGTGGAAGTAGGCGAAGGGATTCTGCCAGGGGTCGAGGATCTCGAGCTGGTCCCTCCGCTGGAGGGCCCCGAGGACGGATCCGGCCTTGTCGCCGTCGGTGTTTCCCAGGAGGCCCTGGGCCTCCAGGTCGTCCAGGAGCCTCATGCAGGAGCTGGAACCGCTGGTGGCCAGGGCCACTACGAAGGCCTCGATCCCCTCGTTCTCCTTGTTCAGGGCGAGGCGGAGGCGGCCCGGGAAGGAGGAGAGGCTGTCGGGCGGGTAGTCCCCCCGGTCCGTGTCGTAGGTCTTGGCCACCATGGCGAGTTGCCCGATGATCCCCTTGCACTGGCTCACTTCGGCGGAGACCCGGGTGGAGAAGATCCGCGGGAGGAGGGCCGCCATGAGGATCCCCAGGATCACGATCACCACGAGGAGTTCCGCCAGGGTGAATCCCTTCGAGGCCTTTCTCATCTAGGCACCCTCCTTCTTGCGGACGAGGCGGAAATTGTCGAAGGCCGCCCGGACGGCCTCTCCCGGCCGTCCCTCTGCGAAGAGGAAGACCTCCAGGTCCCCCCGGCTCCTCCCAAGTCCCGGAAGGGGGATCTCCCGGACCAGGACACCGCCCACGTAGATCCGGACCTTGGGAATCTGGGTCCTGTCGGGAGGGACCTCGCCCGGGGCGGCGCCGTACTCGATCCTCAAGTGGACCGGCCCACCCTCCTTCCAGGCCTCGGCGGGAACGGGCTTGGGTTTCCTCTCGGCCTCGTCGGTGATTCCGTTTCCCCGGACCAGGGTCACCCCGCAACCCCGCTCGTTGTCCCAGTAGACCGAGACCTCCGGGTCCAGGTCCTTGCGGAACCCCCTTCCGATGGTCCTGGCCACCCCCACCTTGAGGCCCACCCGGTCGCACTGGTTTCCCGGGAGGATCTTCAGGTCCACCTCGGCAGAGACGAAACGGTCCGGCGCCTCGTTCTCACGGACCACGGCCAGGGGTTTCCTGTTCCGGTCCCGGTCCAGAGTCCCCTCCAGGAAGAGCCAGCCCTCCCGGATCCTGGGCTCCGCCCGGGCCTGGCGGTAGATCCTCCACCGGCCGGCACCGACCCGGTCCCGCTGGAAGTCGTCCACCACCTGCTCGAGCTGGGCGTGGTAGGAGATCATGGAGCGCAGTTTGGCCGCCTCCAGGGCCCAGGGATCCTTCTTGGGATAGTCGTTCAGGATCCCCTGGAGGATGTCCAGGCACTCCTGGATGTCTCCCTTGTAGTAGGCCACCTGGGCCAGGCCCATCCTGGCGTGGGGGCTCCGGCTCTGCTTCTTGGAGAGTAGGAAGGTGTCGTAGGCCTCGTTGAGCCTGTGAAGGAGGAGGAGGATGTCTCCCTTGAGGTCGAGCCAGACCGCCGGGGCGGAAGGCCCGGCCTCCTCGAGGGCCCGTTCCACCAGTTCCTTCGCCTTCCTGAGGTCCTGGCTCTCCATTTCCACCAAGGCGAATTCGGCCAGGAACACCGGAACGTCCTGGTACCTCGAGAGGAGCTCCTCCAGGGCGCTCCTGGCGTCCTCAGGGTCGCCGTTCTCCCTCTGGAGGCGGGCGGCCAGGTAGAGGAGGAAGGGATCGTCGGGTGACTCCTCCAGGGCCTTCCTCGCCGAATCCAGGGCGTCCGAGGCCTTCCCTTCCTTTCTCTGGAACCAGGCCCGGGCACCGAGGATCCTGGGGTGGACCAGGGGATCCCTGGGTGCGGCGGCCTCCAGGGTGGAGAAGGCCTGGGCCCGCTTGCCCGAGAGCCCCTGGGCGATCCCAAGGGCGAGGCCCGGCTCGGCCCGGTCGGGAAGGGCCTCCAGGGCCTTTCCCAAGGGATCGAGGGCTTCGCCGGGCTTTCCGGAACAGATGAGGACGATCCCCTGGAGGAGGTCCAGCAGGGGGGACTGGAACCCTGCCGAGCGGGCCCTCTTCACCTCTTTCTCCGCCTCGCCGATCCTCCCCAGGGCGATGAGGGCCTTGGCCACCTGGTAACGGCACTGGAAGCGTCTCTCCGCATCCTGGGGGGCGAACTGGACGGCCCGCTGCAGGTAGGGAAGGGCCTTGGCGGGCTTCCCTCTCTCCAGGAGGTAGGTCCCGAACCCCAGGAGGACTTCCCAGTTGGAGCGCTCCAGCTCGTAGGCCCGCTGAAATTCCGCCTCTGCGGAATCATACAGGGTCAGCCTGGCGTAGATCCCGGCGAGGCCCAGGTGAACGAAGGCCCGGTCCTTGAAGCGGGGGTCGGCCAGGAGTTTCTTGTAGAGAAGATACTCGTTCTCCAGCTCGCCGGCCTTGGCGTAGACCTGGGCCGTCACCTTCCATGTGGCGGGTTCGCTGGGGGCGTCCTGGGCCAGGATGGCCGCCTGGCGGCGGGCCTCCTCCAGGGCCTCGGGGTGTTCTTCCGCCTTGGCCAGGAGTTCCTCGATGAAGGCCCTCCTCTCCTTGGCATAGACGTTGCCCCGTTTCAGGGTCCTCTTCTTGAGCTCGATCCAATTGGGCACGGTCCTGGCGAAACCGATGGCCGTGATCACCTTCCCAGGGAAGGTGAGGGGGCCGATGGACTTGCCCGTCCTGGGCGAGACGGCCTGGATGTGGATCTCCTTCCCGGGAGGGAGGGGGACCTTCAAGTCGAAACGGTCCGGGTTCGTGATGAACCCCCAGACCATTCCCGTGCTGGTCACGATCCAATCGTACTGGTCCTTCCACTTCTCCTTCTCCGGAACCTCCCCTCCTTTGGAGGAAGAGGGGGGGCTGCCGCCGGCGGGGGGCCCGGAGGGGGCCTGGGCAGACTCTTCCCCTTCCTTCCCCCCCGCCTCGGCGGCGGGGGCCGCCTCTCCCCCGGAGGGCTCCACCATCCCGGCTACCAGCAGGACGCCGTAGCCCTCGGGAAGGGGCCCGGGAAGGGGAACGGGGGCGACGATGGGAAGAGGATCCCTGGGGGGAGGTTCCAGTGCGAGGGGAGGAAGGGGCTCGCTCTCGGAGGGCCGGAGAAAGATGTCCCTGCCCCCCACTCCCTTCCCGGGAGGAAGGGGAAAGAAGGCGGGTGGAAGGTCCAGGGGAGGCGGCGTCTTTTCCCTGGCCTTCCTCACCCTGGTGGAAGGCGGTTTTCCGCCGGACTGGAGCAGGAAGAGGCCTCCGCAGAGGACCAGGGTGGCGAGAAGGAGGATCTTTTCTTTGTTGAGACCTTCCATGGCCTATCCCACCTCCTTCAGCCTGGGAGCCAGGAATACGGCGTCCACCGTGAGGGCCGAACCTCCCTTGGCGGGTGAGGAGACCTTGAAGGACTCCACCTGGAGAGGCGAGGCGCCCGCCTGGGACTTCTCGAGAAACCTTCTCACCGTATAGCTCCCGCAGGTGAGGCGGACCCTGACCCGCACCACGTCCAGTTCGGGTCCTTGTTTCCTCAGGGCCCTCCGCCGGAACCCCGCCCCTGATCCTATGTCGATGGACACCCTGTCAATGGAGATGAGCCCAAGGGCCCTCCTGCCGGGAAGCCCCATGACCTCCCTGCCCGCATCGAGCCACAGCTTGAGGGTCCGCTCCGCCAGGTCCAGCCCCAGGAGGGTCCGCTGGATGGATTCCTTGTCCAGGGGGGAACTGGGAGGAAGGCCGACCCTGGCCGCCCCCTTCCTGGGGTCGAGGGTCACGTTGTTCAGCTCGCATTCGTTGCGGATCTCCTCCTGGACCTTGGCGGCGAGGCGGGCGTAGTCCCGTTCGGGATAGGTCTTCTTGGAGACGTCGAACTCCGGCCGGATCCGGAATTCCACCAGGGACTTGTCCCTCTCCAGCCGGGCCAGGAGCTCCCGGACCCTCTTGTCGAGGACCTGGAGGGCCTTCCTCCCGAACCGCCGGGTCCCACTCAGGGAGGCCCGGTAGGAACGGATGGACCTCTCCAGCGAAGTGGTGTCGAACTCCGCCGAGATCCAGGAGTAGGCGACGAAGAAGAGCACGGCGCCGGTGGCCACGCCCAGGATGAAGCGCTTGTGCTCCTGCCAGAGGTCGTTCAGGTCCAACCTAGTTCCCCCCTTTCGTCCCGCCGTCCCCTTTCTTCGGGGATCCGAAGAAATCCAGGTTCACCGTGAAGGCAAGGACCCTGCTACGGTCCACCGGATCCACGCCGGTCCCGATCTGGGACTGGGGCCGTATTCCCCCCAGGGCTTCTTCCAGGGAGGCCAGGAATCTGTTGTAGACGTCGTTGATGGAAAGATCCTGTTGCTTGCCCAGGCCCTTGAGGGTGACCAGGGGATGGACTTCTTCCCCCTTCCTTCCCCTCGGGACGGCGCCCCCCTTCTCCACCTGGATGGAGCGGGCCCAGAGCTCGGGAGGCATGGTCTTCTCCAGGGCCCGCCAGGTCCGGAGAAGGGCGGGACCGCGCCCGCCCACGTCTTCCAGGAGGCGGATCCGGGCCATGGCGGCCCTGGCCTGCTCCAGGAGTTTCTCCGCCCTCTTGTCCACCCCGTCGGCCTGGGCCTTCATGCGGAGGAGCCGGTTCCGGACCTGGGAATAGGTGCGGTACCGTTCAGATGCGGTCTGGAAGTAGACCCCCAGGAAGACCAGGGCCAGGCCCCCGGCGATCCAGGCGTAGAGCGGTCCCGAGAGGAACTCCCTCTTCCTGCGGAGCTTTTCCGGGAGGATCTCCACCTGGTAGAGGTCCTCCGAGGCGCGGCCTGCGGCAAGCCCCAGGGCCAGGGCGGCCCGGGGGCCCTCTTCCCGGAGGGCCTCGGCCTGCTCACGGGGCAGGGAGTTCAGGTCCACCCTTCCCGACGCGAAGGGATCCATGGTGTCGACGGGACACCGGAAATGCTCGTTCAGGAGCTTGTGGATGCCCCGGAGACGCGCCGTCCCTCCGCTGAGGAGGATCCGGTCCACCTTGAGGTCCCTCAAGCCCGTCTGGGTCTGGCAAAATGCCACGGTGGAGCGCAAGGCCGAGACGAGCTGCCCCGCCGCACCCAGGACGGCGCGGGTCACCTTCTCCTCCTGGGAGGAGGCGTACCTCTCCCTGGCGGAAGGATCCAGGTTCACGTATTCGATCTTGACCTTCTCGGCCCTCTCGGGCCTCAGGTTGAAGGCCTGGGCGATGGCCTCGTCGAAGACCTTTCCGCCCCCGGAGAGGTTCCGGGCGAAGATGAGGTCGGGCCCCCTGGTCAGGACCACGTCCATGGTCTCCTTGCCCAGGTGGGCCGCCAGGAGGGTCTCCCCCTCCCGGGCCTCCCCCGAGACGAGGAGGGCGTTGTAGAGGGCGATTGGGTTGGGAGTGACGGCTCCCAGCCTCCCCCCGGAGCGCTCCACCCACTCCTGGTCCTCCCGGGCCTTCTCCTCCCTGGCCAGGGCGATGAGGACCATGTCCTCCCCCGTGAGTTCGCTGGAACCGGGAAGGAGATTGAAGTCGGCGCAAAGCTCCTGGCCCGACTGGGAGGCGATCTCCCGGACCTCGAATTCCACCAGGTTGCGCAACTGCCAGTCGGGAACGGGGGGGACCTGGGCGTAATGGAGCCGGAGATCCCTGCCCCCCAGTCCCAGGACCCATTCCTTCTTCCGGAACGCCTGGGGGACCTGCTCCTCCCTGCCCGGCGGAAGAACGGCGAAGGCCTGCACGGCGAAGCCGGTCCCCTTCTTCCGGAGGGCCAGGAACCTGGTTCCCGTGCTGCCCGCGTCGACCCCCACGGTGGTCTTGGCCATGGTCTACCCCTTCCTCAATCCTTCCCCGGTCCCGCAGGACCCAACCTGGTCCGGATGTATTCCTGTACCAGGGAGCGCAAGGCCTTGGCCTCGGGGCCCAGGGATTCAAGGACCCCCTGGAGGCGCTTGCGTTCTTTCTCTTTTTCCTTCTTCTCGATCTCCAGGAGAGCGCCCCGCAGGTCGGCCTCGATCTTCCCCGCCTGGCCGCACAGGGTTTCCTCTCCTTCGTATTTCTTGCGGAATTCCTCCAGCCTCGCCAGGAGAGCCTTCAGCTCGCCGGGAGCCATGAGGAGGGAGGCCCTTTCGGCGGCCTTCTTCAGCTCGTCCAGGGCCTTCTGGCCCCCTTCCAGGAGTCGCCCGTAGAGAGCCCGGGCCTTCTCCAGGTCCTTCTCGTTGTAGGGGACATCTTCCATGAGCTTTCGAAGGAGAACCATGGCCCGGCCGAACTCCCCCGCCGCCCGGGCCTCGGCGGCCTTCCTCAGGAGGGCCTTGCCCAGGACCCAATCCTTGCGGAACCCCACCTTGATGGTGAGGGGCCCGGCGGGAAGGGACCTCCAACCCAGGCCGATCCCCCCGGGGCCTGCCAGGTGGTTCACCTCCTCCGGTTCCTTCCAGGCCAAAAGGACGGCATCGGTCCGTGTCTTCAGCCGGACGGCCCGGATCCCTTTCCCCCGGGGTCCGGGGATCTCGGCGACCCTGGGGTCGGGAGAGAAGGCCCAGGCCAGGACGGGTCTCTCCCCTCCCGCCTCCCCGGTGAGGGACCATTCCACCTGGATCCCCTCCTCGCCGGGGTGGGCCTTCACCGAGACGAGGGCCTTCTCCCCGGCCGGGCCCAAAAGCAGGACGCCCTTCCCGCGGGGATCGAAGGCCCAGAGTTCCATGGAGAGGAGGAGTTCCTTCCCCTTGGGAGGGGAACCGGGGGGAAGGAAGACCGGCCCCAGGCGGAGGATCCGGGGCGAGTCGTTCTGGAAGACCGAAAAGAAGGGCCCGCCTTCCAGTATTGCCGCCGACGGGTATTCGGGAACGGAGATGAGGGCGGACTTTCCGTCCCCCCCGGGAAGGAGGAAGGCGTCGTCCACCAGGACCCTGCCCGAGGAGCCCTGGGCCACGACCTCCAGGGAGACTCCCGTGCATCCCCTGGGAACCCGGGCGTCCAGGGCGGCCTTCCGGAACTTTCCAGACTTCCCGCCCTCCACCCAGGGAGTGGACAGGGTGAGGACGGGAAAGGAGCTCCCGGCGGCGAAGAAGAGGATGTGAAGGGCCGCCCTGGCCTCCTCGCCCTCGACCCGGAGGAAGGCTCCCCCCCTGAGAAAGGAACCGCCCTCCCGGGAGAGCGGTTCCTTCAAGCGCAAAAGGGCGGGTCTCCCCGCCTCCAGGGTGACCGCCGCGGCCATTTCCCCCGAATGAGTGGTGCCGGGCTCGAGGTCGAAGGCCCCTCTCCCGGCCCGCAGGTCCCAGGCATCCATCCCGCCCTCCTCGAAGGAGGCGGCCTGGAGGGGAAGAAGATTCCCGGCGACCTCCAGGGGCTCGTTTCCCTTGGGGCCGGTCTTCCCCCGCTTCCCCATGTAGAGAAAGGCCCAGGCTCCGCCGCCAAGGGCGAGAAGGAGGAGGATCAGCAAGGGCGCGAGGGAGCGTTTCCGCCCGGCTTTTTCCAGGAGGTCCTGGTCCACCCGGGCGACCTGGACCTCCTGGCTCTCCGCCGCCAGAGGGCCGCCTTCCCGGTCGACGAATCGAAGCCGGAGGACCCCGACGGAAAAGGTGTCGCCGTGCTCCAGGGGGACTTCGTCGATGCGCCGGCCGTCCAGGAATGTTCCGTTGGTGGAACCCAGGTCTCGAAGGATCCACCGGTCTCCTTCCAGGACGATCTCGGCGTGGTACCCCGAAACCCGGGGATCGGGAAGAACCAGGTCGTTCTTCTCCTTCCGGCCCAGGGTGAACCGGTCTTCCTCCAGGGGGACTTTCTCCCCTTTGCGTTCGCCGTCCAGGATCAGCAGGAAGTAACGTGAACTCATTCGATCCACCCCGGAAAAGGCCAGGCCGCCAGGCGAAGGATTCAAAATATAAATGCCCTCCCGGCCGCTTGGTTACTGGACCGCCGGCCCGGCCGGGCGAAGGATGGGGCCCGTCCAAAGCTAGGGAAAGCTCCCTGGGGAGTCAACCGAGCCTTTCCGCCGGGTTTCCGGGCCCTTCCGCCGCCCCTTCCCTTCCCTCCGCGGCGGGCTAGAATCTACCTTTTGGTCCAACCTGGAGGGACCTGGAGATGCACCCCCCGGAGATCACCCGAAGAGAACTTCTGGCCCTGCTTCCCGCACCTCTTTTCCTCCTAGGAAGGGGTCCTTCCCGGGCCCTCCTCTTCCCGGCCCCTCCCGCCTCGTCCAAGGAGGAGGGGCGGAAGAAATCCCTGGAAGAAGCCCTCTCCCGGGACCGGGAGGAGACCAACCGCCGCTACCTGGCCCTCCTGGGATTCGGTCGATCCGAGCCCGAGAAGGGGCCCCTTCTGGGGTGGCAGGGAGAGGCCTATCCCGATCCCCGGCTCGAGGGAACGCCCGAAGGGGAGTTGCAGAAGAAGAAGGCCGCCGAGGGCAGGAAGCAGTGGAAGGCCTTCCTGGCCGCCACGGGCTCGGTGGAGGGCAAGGTGGTGAACCGCTGGGTCCGCAGGTATCCTGGTATCGTATATGCTCCCGCCCCGCCCGGTCGGACCTTCCCCCCGCCGGGACTCCATCCCATGTTCGAGCACATCCACATGGAGATGAACCCCAACCTCCTCCCCGTCCTGGTGGGAACCACGGTGGACTTCATCAACCGTGACGACTGCCGGGACAACATCATGTCCAAGTCTCCGGCGGCCACCTTTTCCCACTGGTTCACCGGTCCGGACCAGTTGAGGACCCAGAAATTCGACAAGCCCGGCGTTGTCCCCCTCCTCTGCCAGGTCCACCCCGACGAATGGGGGACGGTGGTGGTCGTCTCCAGCCCCTTCTTCGCCCTGACGGACAAGCGGGGCCGCTTCCGCATTCCCCACATGCCTCCCGGGAAATGGACGCTCCGGTTCTGGCATCCCAAGCTCAAACCCGCCTCCCTGGAAGTGACCGTCCGGCCCGGTGGGACGGCGGAGGCCCTCTTCCGGAGGCTCAAGCGGAAGCGGTGAGCCGGGTTCCCCGCTTCCACGTCCCCGACCTGCCGCCCTCGGGCCCGGTCCCTCTTCCGCCCGAGGCGGCCCGCCACGCCAGGAAGACCCTCCGCCTGGAGCCGGGGGATCCGGTCCGCCTCTTCGACGGGAGGGGCCGGGAGGCGGAGGCCCGGCTCCTGGGAGGACCCAGGGGAGGGCCGGTCCTGGCCGAGATCCTCCGGCTCCTGCCGCCTCCCGAGGGAGAGCTCCCTTCCAGGGTCCTGGCCTTCTCTCCTCCCCGGGGGGAACGGCTGGAGTGGCTCGTCGAGAAATCGACCGAGCTCGGGGCCACTACCCTCCAGCCCGTCCTCTGGGAGCGGACCCCACCCAGGTCGCGGAACCTCCGCCTGGAGCGCCTGGAAAGGATCGCCGCCTCGGCCTGCGAGCAATGCGGCCGGGCGTTCCTGCCGGAGATCCTCCCTCCCAGGACCCTGGAGGAATTCCTGGAGGGTCCCATCCCGCCGGGAGCCTTCCTCCTGGAGCGGGGAGGCCCCCCTCCGGGGAGGGAGGACAAGAGGGCCCCCATCCTGCTTGCGGCCGGCCCCGAAGGCGGTTGGACCGAAAGGGAGCGGGCCGCCCTGGCCTCCCGGGGCTTCCGCCCCCTGGGCTTGGGGCCCCTGGTCCTCAGGATCGAGACGGCCCTCCTGGCGGGCCTTGCTCTCCTGGCTCCCCCTTGCGAGGCCCCCGGGAGAGGAGGATCAGGAGCACCACCATGAGGACCATGGACAAAGGCGTCAGGTAGGGAAGGTCCAGGAAGGCCCCCCCTGCGGCGGAGAGGAGGGCGAAGAGGAAGAGGGCCAGGAGGAGCAAGGTTCCCCGGGTGAGCCTGGAGGGGGCCCCCTCCTCTTCCGGGGGGAGATTCCTTTCCCCCTCGAGGGGGTCCTTCTCGTCAGGTCTCTTCCGATCCACCAGGCGCCTCCCTCTCTCCCTTCCCCCCCACCCCGTGACCGGAGAGACCAATCTACCTCGGAGGCGCTCCTTTCCCAGCCCCGCCGGGGGAGGTTTTTCTCTTCACCAGGGCCAACTGGATTCCCCTGAGAACCCTCAGGGTCCGGGAGGGGTGGTCCGAGGCGAAGCCGTCCACGCCGAGCTGGACCAGCCAGGCCAGGGCCTCGGGAAGGTCCGGCCGGACCAGGCATTCCAGCTCCACGCCGAAACGGGCCGTGAGCCTCCTCGTCCAGGCCATGAAGGATGGAGGCGGATCCAGGTGGAGACCGTCGGCGGCCATCTGGGGCCAGACGTGGATCTGGATGCGCTTGATCCCCCGGAAACCCTGGGCGGCGAGTTTTTCCAACCGCTTCCGGAGGACCTGGTAATGCCCCTTCTTCCCCATCCAGACCATTCCCGTCGCCTCGGGGAGCCGGGAGGTCACGGCCCTGACTTCCTCGGGGTGTGTGGAGCAGGGGATGCACCTGTCCCCCACGCCGGCTTCCCTGGCCATGGCGGCGAGGCGGTCCAGGTCGGCCTTCTTGATGTCCAGGTAGAGCCTGGCTCCGGGGGTACGGGCCAGGGCGCGGAAGACCGCCTTCAAGGTGGGAATCCTCTGGCCCTTGTACTGTTTCCCGAATTTGACGCCGGCGTCCAGCCTGGAGAGCACACTCCAGGGAAGGGAACCGGCCCTCTTCCCCGCCAGGGAGGGGGGGGCCGCCACGGTCCGCTCCAGGGTGGGATCGTGGAGAAAGAACATGACCCCGTCGGAACTGGTGCGGATGTCCCCCTCGGGGATGCACCCCAGGGCCCAGCAGGCCCGGAAGGTCTCCAGGGTGTTCTCCGGACCTTCCTTGCCGAGGCCCCGGTGGGCCTGGAGGGTCAGGGGCGGCGCCCCCTCGGGGTCCTTGGAGATGTCGAACCCCTGGGGGAGGGGGAGGGGTTTCACGATCAGGGAGGTGGGAACGACATCGGGAGGATCGTTCCAGAGAAGCCAGGCGGCGAGCTTCCTGGGACGATCCGTGCCGATCAGGTCCACCCCGGCGTCCAGGAGTTCCCCCCAGAGGAGGGGTTCATCGGGAGTCCCCCAGAACCGGACCATCCTCCCCTTGCCGTGGATGAGGGCGACGAACCTCCGGAGAAAGGTCCGTTCCTTCTCGGGAAAGGGCCCCTTTCCTCTCCAACGGAACATCCCGCCGAAGGAGACCCCCCGGACCGGAGAGATCCCACCCCAGGAGGTGCTGAAGAGAGGGGCAGCGGCTGGATTCGCTTCCAGGCAGGAGTTGTCCAACCCCCAGAGCCGTTCCCCCCTGGAAGGAGAGACCGGGGGCACGGCACCGGATAGGAGGACCGTAACGGCTCCGGCCTTCCTTCCGCCGGGCCCGAACCGGGTGAGCATGAAGGAGTATTTCTCCAGGAGAGAGTCCAGGGTCGAGATCAGCTCCCCCCCGCCCTCCTTCAGGTCCAGAAGGAGGATGAAAGGCCGCCCGGCCTTCCTGAAGACCTTCCCTCCCTCCTTCCTGACCCTCTGGGCCAGGGGGGAGAGATAGAGGCCTTCCAGCTCCCCGCCCCTCTCGGCCTGGTCCCGGGTGTGGCCCACCCGGATCTTCCCGCCCACGAGGAAGAGGTCCGCCTCGACGCTCCGGAAACCCAGTTCCAGGGCGAGCTCGAGGGGCCGCCTTCGCAGGTAGTCGTTGTGGGAGTGGGCCCTCTCCAGGAGGACCGGCGGATCCGCCGCGAGGGAAGGGGAGAGAAGAAGGAGAAAGAGGAGAGACCTGAAGGGGAACTCTTTCCGCCTGTTCATGGACGAAGACCTCCGGCTCCTCCCGCCCCATCCCGGAAAACCCGGTCCATCCTAGGAAGGAAGGGCGGGGGCCGCAAGGGAATGTGCATTCATAACACGAATATTTATTCGTGCTTCGCCACGAGGCGATCCACCAGGTCCCCCACCTGCTGGGAGAAGATCTCCGGGAGGGGAGCCCCGGCCAGGAGGGCCGGGGACCATTTGATACCCCTTTCCGTAACCTCTGCCTCGATCTCGTCGAGCCTTCCGCCGAAGGCCTCGAGGGCCCGCGCCAGGACGGGGGCCTCCACCTTCTCCCTGCAAGGCGTATGGGCGAGGAGGATTCCGTCGGGAATCCCTTTGCTGTAGAGGGGAATCACGAGGACCGGCCGTCCGTCCCGCCCGCCACGGCCGAAGAAGAGGGTGTTCCTCTTCACGGCGAGCCACTTGGAACCTTCCAGGGGCGCCCCCCCGTCGGCCCTCGAAGGGATTCCCCGGGAGGAACCGACCTTCTCCACCACCTTCAACACCGTTCCTGGACCCGGTTCGCCCCTGGGGCCCAGCCCTTCCAGGGCGTAGAGGGTGGCCCCCGGGATCTCCTCCACGATCGGGGAGAGGGCCGCCAGGATGAGGCGGTGTTCCCTCCTCACCCTGGCGGGAGAGACGGCCAGCTTCGAGAAGACGCCGGCGAAGGGCGCCGGGAGGGCCTCGGCCTTCCGGGAGATTCCCACGGTGACCGTCTTGGCCTGGTGCTTGATGGCGTCGATGGGCCTGGTCAGGGCCTCCACCCCCCGGTGGACCCATTCCAGGGCTTCCCTGAGCTGGGCCTGCAAGGGGGAGAGGCCTACCCCCCCCCGGTGGACGGGACGGCGGAACCCGGCCCTTCCGGCGATCTCCTCCAGGGTGAAGGCGATTCCCGCACCCACCGAAGGATCGAGCCCCCCGTCGAGCCTCCCCTCCAGGAGGTCCTCCAGGAAGGTCGAGACCAGGGGGCGCAGGCGCTCCTGGAGCCGCCTTTCCCGGACCGGGTCCTCCTTCTCCAGGAGCTGGATCCACTCCACCAGGAGCCCCCGGATCTTCTTGAGGAGCCTGGCCCCGCCGTCCAGGGCCAGGGCGGCGTGGTATCCCCAGATGTGGCCCGCCATGGTGACGGGGACGAAGGAGAGACCTCCCCCGGCGTCGGGGACCTGGATCACCGACGCCGCATAGGGGGCGAACCTTTCGGCCCCGCCGGTGGTGAGCACCACCGTCACGGCCCGGTGGGCCTTGAAGATGGCCGCCTCCTTGACCACGTCCGAAAGGAGGGAGTCCTCCAGGCCCGCCGCGCAGAGGATCACCAGGGGTTCGGTGGAGAGGTCGATATGTTTCTTGTCTTCCGTAATATCTACGGGTATGGACTTGTAGCAGAGTTCGGAGAGCTTGATACGGATCTCCCTTGCGGCGACCTTCCCGGGCCCGTTCCCCACGGTGGCCCAGTAACGCTTGGCCGGGGCCAGGGCCCGGGCCGACTGGGCGATCTCTTCCTCCATGGAGAAGACCTCCTCCAGGATGGCGGGCATCTTCTCCAGCTCCAGGGCCTCCCTCTCCAGGGCCTTGGGATCCAGGATGCCCAGGAGCTCCGCCAGGGCGAGGGAGAGGAGCTGGCCCGCCGCGACCTGGGAGTAGAAGGCCTTCGTCGAGGCCACGGACATCTCCACGTCCCTCCCGTCGCTGGTGTAGATCACCCCGTCGGATTTGAAGACCAGGTCGGAGTTGCGCCGGTTCACCACGGCCACGACCTTGGCCCCCTTCTGCCGGACCAGGTCCACCGTCCTGTTGGTGTCCGTCGTGGTCCCGGACTGGCTCACCGCGACGACCAGGAGGTCCGAGAGGTCCTCCCCCGGGAAGAACCCGCTCACCTCCGAGGCCGGGGCCGCCTCCACGTGGATCCCCCTGGGGGCGAGCCTCTCCCTCAGGAGGGCCGCCACGGCCTGGGCGGCCACGGCCGCCGTGCCCTGGCCCAGGCATACGATCCTGCGGATCTCACCGGATTTCAGCCCGGCCTTCAGGGTGGCTGGAAGGGCCGTCTCCAGGAGGAGGGATGTCACTCCGCCTCCCGGGAGGGGGCGGAATTTCCGGGAAATGGTCTTCCGGAAGGATGAGGCCGCCTGGGAGAGCTCCTTGATGAGAAAGTGGGAGAATCCTCCCAGATCGATGTCTCTCGTGGAGATCTCCGGAGGGAAGGTCCGGGCCTCCTCCTCTGGGAGGGGACTCCCGTCCAGGTAGGTGAGGCCCTCTCTCCAGGAGAGGCCCGAGCGCACTTCCAGGACGCTTCCGGGCTTGCCTCCCTCCCGGCCGGCCACCGTGCCGGGAAGCCTGAGGAAGGACCGGCAGGTCTCGACGGCGCCGTAGACCTCCGAGGCCAGGAGGGTTCCCCCCTCCATGGCCCCGGCGAAGAGGGCCTGGCCCGAACCGGTGATCCCCGCCAGGAGAAGGTCCGGTTCCGCCAGGGGCAGGACCGCCACGGCGAGGGAGCCTTCCATCTCCTCCAGGGCCGCCCGGAAGGCCTCCCTCACGTCACCCGTCCTTTCGAAGTGGTGGGCCAGGAGGAGGGGGATCACCTGGGCGTCCGTGGAGATCTCCTCCCGGATCTTGAAACCCTTCTTGGCGTATTCGGCCTTCAGTTCCTGGAAGTTGTCCACGTCGCCGTTCATGACGGCCAGGAAACCCGGCATGGGGCCCGGGCCCTCGATGCTCCCCACGTCCGCCACGGGGTGGCAGTTGGCCGGCGAGACGACCCCGTTGGAGGCCCACCGCGTATGGGAGAGGATCCGGGCCTTCACCCCGGGGAGGGAAGCGAACCTCCAGAAGAGGGAGTCCCGGGCCAGGGCCTCCCTGAGGAAACGGGGGTTGTCCCCCAGACTCCCCACCTCGGCGGCCCGTTTCCAGGTGAAGGCCAGGGCCGCCGGTCCTTC
>Ga0256914_1001255_pt1 | contig 23609 bp, 17 predicted proteins | sample HulkmetaG_FD_191571 | JGI IMG/M metagenome (GOLD analysis project Ga0256914, IMG submission 191571) | Hydrothermal chimney microbial communities from Main Endeavour vent field at the Juan de Fuca Ridge, Pacific Ocean - Hulk | ecosystem: Environmental > Aquatic > Marine > Hydrothermal vents ... | reverse complement strand
TCTTTTGTATATCCAATAACCTGTATTACATTTTTTCCGTATCTTAAATTTATGCTTTTACAATATATATTCCTATCTTCTTTTATCTTTATATGATGAATTTCTTTTCTCTTTTTATCTTTATAAAGCAGTGTCTCTTCAGAATCAAGCTTAAATATCTGGTATGTTGTAACAACCTCGATTCTCTTTATTTTCTTATGATCTATCTTCATCACTATGGAAGCTGTATCTTCATAATGAATGCTGTTATCATAAGGCTGAATAATCTCTACAGGATCTCTATCTTCAGTTTTAAGATGTAGTGGAATATGAATAACTCTATCCTCTTTGCCGTATGTATATAAGCTTGAAATAAATAAAAATAGTCCTATCAATCCAATTAATTTTCCCATTTTTCTGTCCAACACCTATTATTTAAATTCCTGTCTTATAGCACCAATATTTTTAACAGGCTTTAATCTATCATACTTAAACTCATCATGACATGCTGGTGCACATGAACCTCCTGTCTTTGTCTTTTTGTATCTTATAGGGAATAGTATGCCGTTAAATTCAGTATATTTTCCTATTAAAGTAGGCCATCTTGAGGCATGTGGATCATGACAGGCTATACATGTTCTACCCTTTTTACCCTGCGTATGTATGAAATGCAAATTCAATTCCCCATTTCTAAAGTTTGTAGCTTTAACAGTTATTCTTTCTTTAAATCTTTCTTTCTCTTTATGACAGCTAAAGCACATCATGTCTCCAAACTGTGCCCCTTCAAGATAGAACTCCTTAGTAAAAAACTTCTTGAGTATATATGGATATTTAGATCCATGAGGATTATGACATGCGGCACATCCTCCTTCCTTCTCAACTTCCTTAATAGGCTTATGCCAGTATTTGTTTTCCCTTAAGTGTTTTGCCATATTTATTAGAAGTTCGCCTGTCTCCTCTTTTTTGACTTCTTCATCGTGACACTCAAGACATACCTTTGGCTGGGGTTTTTGGAGCATACCTTTACTGTTTGATCCATGTATATTGTGGCAGTTTGCACATTTGTCCTCGTCATAAACAGCGTTGTGCTGAACTTTAACAGTTTTCAGCAATGGAATAAGATCAATTTTTTTCTTAACCTTAGGATCTTTTACTTTAGAGTGGCAATCAAGACAGAAATCTTTTCTCCAGTCCAGCTTTGTTAAAAGTAAATGCTTATAGTTTGAAGTATGGGGATCATGACAGTTCAAACAGTTTTTGTCCACAGGTTTATGCTTATACTTGACATTAATATTAACTACCTTTTCAATCTTAAGTTTTTTTGCCTTTTTAGGGTCGTGGCAAGATACACACAGGAGAGGAACTGTAGGTGCCTTTAACAATCTTTTTGTATCGCTTTGATGAGGATCATGACAGCTTAAACATTTTCCATCTTTAACGGGCTTATGGTCATATTTTTTTGTGTATCTTTCCTTATGACACGAGTAGCACAGATCTTCTATGGTTCTTTTTGTCAGAACATACTTTTTGCCTACTTTAATAGCTTTTCCATGTTCATCAACCTCGTGACATATAGCACATGCTCCCATCTTAAAAGGTTTATGGAGCACCTTTTTCAGCGGAAGAAGTTCTTTAGGATACTCTTCAACAGGTAAAGGCTTCATTATTTTTTTAGGTTTTGGTGCTTTTGCGACCTTTACTTTTTTCTTCTCTAATTTTTTCAGCTCTTTTTCTATTTTTTCTTCTTCCTTTATTCTTTCCTTTTCTTCCTCTGGAAGCTCAAGTTCAGAAAGTTCTATCTCTTCTCCATGTTTTTCTATATGAACCACACCGTATATATCTCCAGGATGGTGTTTTTCAAAAAATAGATTATGAACTATATTTTTTAAAACCATTGCCGTCTTTTGTGGAATTCTTTTCTGCCACAGATAATAACCGCCTCCTGCAAATATAACAACTGTTCCAAATAAAATGATACCTATTATTAATTTCTTTGCTCTTAAAAGCTTAGTTAGCATCCCTTTTAATTTTTCCATCTTGAGCCTCTCTAATGTTTACCAGAGTTATGCTTATTTTCTGATTTTTCTTCTTTTTCCAATTCTTTAACTGATTCTTCTATAAGTTTCTCTGATTCTTCAATCAGTTTTTCTTCTGGTGGTGGGGGTGGCAGATACTTTCCCAAATCCTTATGTCCAACATGCTTATGACAGTCAACACAGTGAGCTTTATCTTTCTCATGTCCTATTCTGACTACAAGTTTTCCAGAAAAGTAAGCTTTATGTGCTATAAAAGCCTTTTTCTTTTTCATTGTTGCCGCAAGAAGATTCTCATGACAGTGTAAACAACCTGAGTCATAAACAAAATACCTTCTATGTTCTCTCTTTTCGTGCCAATTGACTTTACTTGGATCACCAAAAACCATAACCTTAAAGTCGTGAAGTCCAACCTGCACCTTCTTAATCAAATATCCAATTGTACTATCGTGAGGAAGATGACATTCGGTACAGTGTGCCACAAAACCGCTTCTACCCCAACCGCCGTGCGTATCCTTTGAATAGGCTTTATACATTGGTTGCATAGGATGACAGGATTTACAGAACTGAGCCCCTCCCGTTAGCTTAACTGCATAGACAACGATATAGGCAATAACAAGTCCTATAACAACACCTACAACAAGTAATGAAACACCTATCAGTAAACCCTTTTTTCCTTTTTTCTTCTCCCGTGTTATTTCGTATTCTTCACTTGTTTCTTCCAGTCTGCTTTCATCTTTCTTCTCATTCCCCATCCTTCGTCCTCGCATATATATAATAAAGGGAGATAAACCCCCTCTGGATTATCTTTTATTAATCACAGGATTTTCCCTATCATAATATCTTCTTGGATGACACATTGGAGCACATGATCCACCTGTTTTAGTAGGTATATATCTTAAAGGTGCCTTTATCTTTCCAAACTTCATATACTTTCTTATATGATGAGGTGTATCTCTTGTTGCATGCCAGTCATGACAGGCTCTGCATGTTCTACCTTTTTTCTGATTAACATGAACATAATGGAGATTTACTTCTCCATTTCTGAAGTTTGTTGCAGTGGTTGTTAAAACCTCTGTAAATCTTTCTGTTTCATGACACATAAAACAGATATACTGGTTTATGTTGAAGCTTGCATAAAAAGTTTCAGGAAACGGGAGCTTGAGCATTCTAAAATTATCAGAACCATGTGGGTTGTGACACATGGCACAATCCCCCCACTGTATAGGACCATGCCAGTCTGGATTTTCATCAAGATGTTTTTTCATATTCACAAGAACTGTTCCGTCCTCTTCCCTTTTCAATTCCCTGTTATGACATGTTAGGCACACGTCCATTGCTGTAGGTTTTCTCAAAAATTTTTCGTTTTCTGAGGCATGTGGATCATGACAGTTAAGACATCTATCTTTTATTTTCACCGCCCCATGCTTATTTTTAACTTTCTCAACCCATTCCTTTTTATCAGCATGACATGAAACACATAGATCAAACCTTCTATCTGCAAAGAGTCTGTATCTGTGATCTTCTTGATGTGGATCGTGGCAGTTTATACACTGATCCTTAACTGGTGGGTGCATATAAGATTTTGACAAAAACTGTTTCTTCTTATCCTCGTGACATGCAAAACATAATTCATTAACAGATTCAGCTTTTAATAGCCTCATAGTATCTGATTGGTGTGGGTCATGACAGGCAGTACACATTCCTGCAGCTATAGGACCATGAACTCTTGTTTTTGTATCTTTTCTTTCATGACACATATAACAAAGGTCAGGCGGTTCCTGAGAAAGAGCGTACTTATTGCCTTCTCTCTCCACATGACAAAGCGTACAATCACCAATCTCAAAAGGTGGGTGCAGAACTCTCTTTTCCGGCACGATAGGTGGTTTTTCCTCCTGATTTTGACCCTGCTCTGCTGCTGCGTAACCAAAAAATAAAAGGGCTAAAAAATAAAAAATGATTCTCATCGTAGCCACCCCTTATTTCATATATTATTGATTCTTAGTTTATAACTAAACATTGATATAGGTCAATAATTATTATATTGAATATTAGTATCATATAAAGTATATTTAAACATAGTAATGCTTGACTTTTCAAATTTGAAATGATATTAATTATTAGTATGTTTTTAGAATAAGTGTAGAATTGGGGACTATAATCTAAAATTCTCACGATTTTTTCATGAAATGTAGATAGATTTAGTACTGAAGAGTAGAGAGAGGAAAAGGTGAAGCCATTTAAATTTAAGAATGAAGGGAGGTAGTAGAGATGAGAAAGCTACTTTTTGCAGGTGTTGTAGCTGCGGTAGGGCTGTCAGTAAGTAGTTCAATGGCTCTTATCGCAGGATCAAAGCATGATCTGAGTAACACTGCCAACAAAATTCGTGCCGCAAACCCAGCAGACGTAAACAATGAGGTCTGTGTATTCTGTCATACTCCTCACGGATCTAATCAGGCTTTTGTTGGAGCACCGCTCTGGAACAAGAATATTGATACTTCAGTTTCCTACACAGTTTACGGCGGTGGAACAACTACAGGCGGTACAACGGTCGATCAGCCTGGTGATGTTTCAAGAGCATGTCTCTCGTGTCACGACGGTGTGAATGCTATTAACTCAATTATAAACCTTCCTGGCCCTGGTGGTTGGAATTCAGCTGGTAATCTTATAGCATTTACAGTAGATGGTGGAACTACAACAATTCCTGCAGGATCACCAGCCAAAATGCCAGTGGATATTACACAGATTGGAACAGACCTGAGAAACGACCACCCTGTTGGAGTTCTTTATAGAGGAGATGAAGCAGATCCACCAGCATCACTTGTTGCAACCACAACAGCACTTCCATCAGGATTTGTTATAGCGGGAGATAAAGATGGAAATCCAGGACCTACAGTTGGAGACTTGCTGAGAGCTGGAAAGGTTGAGTGTGTTTCCTGCCATGATCCTCACCTTGGCGAGAACCCAACATTCCTCAGACTTGCGAATACAGGTAGTCAGCTCTGTTTAACATGTCACGCAAAATAAGCTATAAGTACTTAATCTTACTGACGATCGGATTTATTTTATACTCATGTGGGGCCGGAAAGAAGCCGCAGAAGGTTGAAAAGATCTTCTGGCCCCTTCCCCCTGAAGAACCAAGGATTTTGTATCTCGGCAGTTACCATGGGGAATCGGATTTTAAAGGTAAAAGTGCGCTTGATGTTTTATTAGGAGAACCTGACAAGGATGTGCCAAGGAATCTTATAAAACCCTACGGTGTGGCTGGGAGATTTGGAAAGATATTTGCTGGAGATACTGTAACCGCTGTTGTATTTGTAATAGATCCAAAGGAAAAGAAGGTATCTTTTATTGGCGATAAGCCGATGGGAAAACTTAGAATTCCTGTGGGAATTGATATAGATAAGACAGGGAAGGTGTATGTTGCCGATGCAAAACAGCAAAGGATTTTTGTCTATGATCTAAAAGGAAAACTTATAACTACTATCGGCGAACCTGAAGGACCGGGACTTTTACAGAGGCCTGCCGGAATTGCTATTAACGAAAAATTAAACAGACTTTATGTGGTTGATGTTCTTGATCACAGGGTAAAGGTTTACTCTATAAATGATGGGAAATTTCTATTTTCGTTTGGAAAAAGAGGCAAAGAGGAAGGTCAGTTTAATTTTCCTACCAATATTGCGATAGATAGAAGAAACGGTAATATCGCTGTTGTTGATACTATGAATTTCAGAGTTCAGATCTTCAATAAAGAGGGAGAGTTTATCAGATCCTTTGGAAAGCTTGGTGTCGTTCCTGGAACATTTGCAAGGCCAAAAGGCGTAGGTATAGACAGCGAAGGTCATATATACGTTGCAGATGCTGCATTCAATAACATCCAGATATTTGATGATAAGGGTAGATTACTCCTATTTATCGGTAAGTTTGGATTTGGTCCTGGCGAGTTTAATCTTCCAGCTGGATTGTATGTTGACAGAACCGACAAACTTTACGTTGCCGATTCAATGAACAAAAGAGTTCAGGTATTCCAGTATCTAAGTGAGAGATGGAAGAAAAAGTACCCCAAAAAATACATGGAAATCAAAAGTTATAAACCCTCAAAAAAACTAAAGGCAGAAACAGAAACAAAATCTGAGAAAAAGTAGGAACTGCAATGTTCTTTTTTTATATAATAGTTTTCCTGTCCTTTTCGACTTTGATATATGCTGGTATTGAAGACACAAAACATAATCTTGCTGAGTATAATGGAAGGCTGTTAAATCCGAATATTGAAGGTTCCCAATTAGCTTTATGTATATGGTGTCATACATTAAATATTAATACATCGTTTGTAGAAGTTGAGTTCAAATGGGATCCTCAAAAACCAGTTGAGAACTTTACAGTTTATGGGCAGTCTAAAAAAAAGAAGATCCTTAAAGAGATGCTTCCAGCTTCTTTAGCCTGCCTTACATGTCATGATGGTGCAAACGCTCCTAATATAACATTTGGTAGAGGTTCTTCCGGTGTCAGCGTTCACAGTCATCCCGTGTTTGTTGTATATAGACCCGGAACTTACTACTTGAAGCCATTTAACAGTCCGCTGGTAGGATGGGGAAAGAAAAACTTTGTTGGAGATCTTGTTAAAGATTATAACGGCAGAATTCAGTGTGGAAGCTGTCATGACCCACATTCCACAAACAAGCTGTTTCTGAGACATCCAAATAAAGGAAGTATGTTCTGTATGGGATGCCATGAGTTATAAATATACATTTTTATGCTTATTTATAGGTTTACTATTTTTAAAATCAACTAAAGGTCAGAGTCTGTATTTTCCAGAGCCAAAACCTGGCGTAGAAGTTAGAATAAAGTATTTAGGGCAGATTCCACATACTGCTAAAGAAGAAGAGAGCAACTTTTTTGATTTTTTATTTGGAGAAAAAAAGGAACTTGAACTTCCTGATTATCTTGGAAAACCTTATGGTGTTGTTGCTGTGGGAAATACAGTATTTTTTACAGATACTGCCCATGCAATAATTTATTCTTACAATCTCTCAACTAAGAAATTAAAAGATATACATTTCCCTATTCCATTTGAACTTCCAATTGGAATTACATTTTCCAAAAAAAGGAAAATAATATATATTTCTGACGCAAAATTACAAAAAGTATTCGGTTTTAATGTAAAAGGACAGCTCGTTGTTGCTATTGGAAGAAAGGGTGAGTTTAAAAAACCTGTTGGGCTTGCTGTAGATGACGACCTGAACAGACTTTATGTTGTAGACACCTTCGACCACAGAATAAAGGTTTACGATCTTGATGGAAATTATCTTTTTGGATTTGGAAAAAGGGGCGACGGCCCAGGAGAGTTTAATTATCCTACTAATATATTTGTTGATAGAAAAAATAATAATATATACGTTACAGATACACAGCTTTTTAGAGTTCAGGTTTTCAATAAAGACTTTGAACATATCCTGACAATAGGAGGAATAGGCGATCTTCCTGGTAGATTTGCCAGACCAAAAGGTATTGCCGTGGACAGTGACGGAAACATATATGTTGTTGATGCTGCGTTTAACAACTTTCAGATTTTTTCTCCTGAAGGAGATCTCCTATACTATATAGGAAATCCTGGATTTGGTCAGGCTGAATTTCTGCTTCCAGCAGGCATATATATTGACGAGAAAGATAGAATATTCGTAGTTGACTCACTAAATAAAAGGATACAGATATTTCAGTATCTTAAAAAGGAGAAATAATGTTAAAGATATTAGTTTTATTTTTTAGCTTAATTTTCTCATCGTATGCATATGAAGGATTTGGGTGGGATATAGACCCTTCAACTAAAAATAAAGTTGTTGCGAAAGTGGGCGATACTGAAATAACAGAAATGGAAGTTCAAAGAATGATGAAAATTTTACTTCCGATGAACTTTTATCATAGAAGTCTTACCGAAGATAAACTAAAAGAGATCAGGGAAAAAGCCATACAGAATCTAATATACAGGGAATTGCTATACTATGAGGCGAAGAAAAAAGGTTTAAAAGTTTCTAAAAAGGAGATAGACGATCTTATAGATCAATTAATAAAACAGTATAAATCAAAGGAAAACCTTGAAAAGTTATTAAAACAGACAGGACTAACAATCAATGATTTTAAAAAAGAACTGGAAAAAAGGTTGCTTGTCGATAAGCTAATAAAAAAATATGCGACAGTTAATTTAACGGAAAAAGATCTTAAAGAGTATTATGAAAAAAATAAAGATAAATTTAAAGAACCGTCCTCTTTAAAAGTAAGATATATATACATCAAAGTTGATCCCTCAGATCCAAAAGGTAGGATTAAAGCACGGGAAAAAGCAGAAAAAGCATATAAAGAGATAAATGAAGGTAAAGATTTTGGTGACGTGGCATACAGATATTCAGAAGATCTAAGCAGAATAAAAGGAGGGGATATTGGTTACGTACACAAAGGCAGATTTCCAAAACAGATAGAGGATGAAATATACAAGTTAGAAGTTGGACAGGTAAGTAAAATAATTGAGACTGATACTGGACTTCATATTATCAAAGTTGAGGCTAAAAGACCTCCAAGACTTGTTCCATATGAAGAGATCAAAGACAAACTAAAAAAAGAACTTACACAGTCTATGCAGGAAAAGAAATTTAATCAGCTTATAGAAGATGCAAAGAAAAGCTTAAAAGTAGAGATCTACGAGGATAAAAAAGAGTCCTGAGAGAAAGAGGATGAAAAGGAGATATTTAATAACCGCTTTAGTATCAGTGGCTACTTTGGCAAGTATTGGAATACTCTCTGAGTACGGCATAGATCTGGAAACATTCAAAGATTACAAAGAGGCAAAGGATTATCTTGAAAATCTTCCTCCAGCATTTAAGGAAAATATTAATTTAGTAAAACAAGGGGACGGAACATATGCAGTAAGATACAATCTAATAAATGAAAACAGCTCGTCAGTCTCACTTCCTCTTGGTCTAAAAGTTGCTTCTGCACAGAATGAAGAACAGGTTTTTCAGGCTAAAGAAGAGTATTTATACTCGCTCCAACTTGCTTCATTTAAAAGAGAAGAAAATGCAAAAAAATTCCTTGAAAAATTGCCTCCTGAAATAAAAGAGAATGCTTTTATATACAAAACAAACACTGGATATTACACTGTCAGGTACGGATTATTTGACAATTATAAGCTGATAAAAGAGGTTCAAAAAACATTCCCACTTGAAAGCATACTTGTTAAGTCTTTAATATCAAAAGTTGCCTCATACAGGAAAAAAGAGGAAAAAGTAAAAGAAAAATCAGTTGAAAAGAAAAAAATCGAAGAACTCAAAGCAAAGGATAAAAAAGAAAAAACTACCGAGTCTGCAACAGCCGTTCCTGTTCCTTCTGCTGAATCCGTTAAAACTCCAGAAAAAGTTGTACAAAAAGTAGAAGAGACATCTCCTGAAAAGATAGAAGAAGAGGTTGCTAAAGAAGTAAAACAGATATCTTCAGAAGAAGGAAAAATTTCAGAAAAACCATCAGAAACGGCAATCCAAGAACAGATTGAAGAACCTTCACCCCTTGATATTACAGAATTTGAAGAAGAGGAGGAACTTGTTTTATTTGAAGAAGAAAAAGTGGAGATACCTCTTTATAAGAAGATAATTGGCGGTCTGCTTTTTATACCAGCCTATATGTGGACCCATAAACAAAGAGGTTTCTGGGGAAAGGTAGAGTTCACATATAAAAAAGAAAACTACAAAGATCAGTACAGAAAAACAACAAGAGATTCTTTTAAACAGTACTATGAGTTGAATTACGACGGTTACATTTACAGTCCAAGACTTGCCACCTATAGACTCGGCATCAGTTTCATGAGAGAAGACTCAAAATTAAAAACAGGTGATTATAAAAGTGATTCAACCTCAAAGCTCTGGGGTTATAACATAGATATAAGTCTGTTGAAGAGTACGCCATTTCCTGTCAATATTTTTGCAAAAAGAACACAATCTCCATTATGGTACACATATTACGATAGAACCTCTTACATAGAAAGGAAATCAGATACCTACGGTATATTCGGCAGCCTGAACCTAACAAAATCACGTTTCAGCTACAGTTATAAAAACACAAAATCTGATTCTGTAGGTATTGATTTTGAAGAGTACAGAAAAACTAAAGAATATATGGTTTCTTACGGTAAAACAGATTATAACAGTTCCTTAAATATTACCTTGCAAAAAAATATTGACGATTACACTCAAAAATATCTTGCGATAAACTCATTCAGGGATGTTTATCAGGATATAAACAATATAAAATTTGACTATAACTACAGACCGTCAAAAACGTCAACACTGAGAGCTTATGCAAGATACTACAGCAACAGTTATACAGATCTTAAAGATTACTCCGGAAACATTAATTTTAGCTGGGCACCATCAGAAAAACTCTACTCAAATATGTCGTTAAACTTAAGTAAAAATGAGAGTATTTATTCAGACATTACATATCTGACTTTCAATGAAAATATAAACTATACAATAAATGAAAACTGGAACCTAAACCACAATCTTTTACTCTTCGTTTCCAGAGGTTCTGATGCCGATGTTAATCTTGCAAACACAGGAGTAAATCTAAATTACAATAAACAGCTTTCAGAAACTTTAAATATTTTTGGAGGTTTTGGCGTTACAGGACAAATAGAGAGTAACAGAATTGAGAGATATGGTGGAACCCTCAGTTTAAATGGAGGGTTGAGTAAAAAGTTTTCCTTCCTTGATTCACAATTCCTTATATCAGGTTCCGGCTCTAAGTATAGATCAAGCAAAGATGACCGTAACGATACTTACTCATTAACTGAAAGGCTTACTTCAAAATTAGCTAAAAACACAAAATTTGAACATTATACCACATATTACTATCAGAAAAGCGAATACTACGTTAAGGACAATGATTTTACCACAACTGCATACGAAAATGTGGAAACGTCAAATGCAGTTAGATACCATACAAAACTCGGATGGAAAGGGGTTTTCGGATCTGGAATCGGGTTTAAATACTATAAAGGAAAAAATAGGAAAGAAAGATTTTATCCTTTTGGTAATATTAACTTAACCTATAAGTTTACAAGAAGGCTTTTATACAAATTCAGTATTGATGTATATAGAGATACTTACTACAACAAAAACTATGCGGTAGCCAAAACAGGGATAGATTACAGAATCAGGAGTCTGTACTTTAACTGGGATTTACACTACTTTTACGAGGACAGCGACTACTACGGAAAGAGAAGAAACTATATAACTTATTTCAAAGTTTACAGACCTTTTTAAACGGAGGAAAAGATGCATCTCATTTTCGTCTTGATAATTTTTATATCAATCGATATAAAGGCTGAAGAGAAATTAGTCTGGCCGCCTCCTCCTGATGAACCTAAAATTGAATGGATAAAATCTATAAAAAAAGTTGAAGACGTAGAAGGAGAGAGAAGCTTTTTTGGGAAAATTATCGATATATTAGTCGGCAAAGAAAAAAAACAGATTATTAAACCGTTTGGATCATACTTTATAAACAACAGACTCTATTTTACAGATACAGGAACAAAAACAGTTTTTATATTTGATTTTAAAAGAAAGAAGGTGGATTATATAGACAGAATAGGAGATTATCAGTTCTCTTCACCTATAGACGTAGTCGTTGATAAAAAAGGAAACATATATGTTTCAGATTCCGTTTTAGGAGCAGTTTTTGTTTTTGATAAAGATAGAAAATATAAGGGTAAAATAGGTGCAGGATTTTTGAAAAGACCTACAGGACTTACTATAAATCAAAAAAAAGGATGGATTTATGTCTCGGATACTCTCGCAGGAAAGATATACATATTTGATCTGAACGGTAAGCTTATAAAACATATTGGTAAGATAGGACAGGGAGATGGAGAGTTTAACAAACCTACATTTATAACCCTTGATAAGAAAGGAAATCTATATGTAGTTGACAGTATGAACGCAAGGGTACAGATTTTTGATATAAACGGGAAGTTCTTAAGAAAATTTGGAAAAAGGGGAACGGTAATTGGAACTTTTGCAAATCCAAGAGGTATTGCCGTTGACAGCGACGGAAATATTTATGTGACCGACACCCTTTTAAGTGCCGTACAGATATTTGACCAGAAAGGACAACTGTTGCTGGTTATAGGATATTATGGAACAAGAGATGGGGAGTTTGCTTTTCCCGAAGATATAACAATAACAGATAAAAATTATATTTTTATATCCGATTCATACAATATGAGGATCCAGGTTCTAAGGTATCTGAAAGGAGGTAATTAGCTATGAGTATTAGAAAAATTATTTTGCCTTTTTTAAGCTTAACGCTCCTAAGTTATGCAGGTGTTGAAAGAACCAAACACAATCTTTCCGTATCAGGACCTGGAAGTATAAAAGCTGTATCGGAAACAGAGATATGCGTATTTTGCCATATACCCCACCATGAGAAAGAGGGAACACCTCTCTGGAACAGGAAGATGCCAACGTCCGTTTATACTCTGTATGATAGTGAGTTTATTCAGAGAATGAACTATCCTACGCCTCAGCAGTTATCAGAAGTTGAGGGACAGCCAGGTATAGTATCAAGGCAGTGTTTAAGTTGTCACGACGGAACTGTTGCAATAGGAGCTGTTTATATCGTAAGGGGAACTGAACTTGGAAATTCGGTTATAGAGATGCAGAATGTTAATCCGGACGGTACATTACCTTCAGATAGAAGAACCTATATTGGAACTGATCTATCAATTCATCATCCAGTTGCGATTGAGTACGATCCAACAATACAGGTTACGTTTGGCGACGGCTCTGTAAAGACTGTAGAGCTGGTAAACCCTCATCCACTTCCTCCTATAAAACTGTACACTTATGGTGGAAAGAATTATGTTGAATGCACATCATGTCACGATCCACATAAACAGAATAAACAGTTTTTAAGAGTTGATGTTGGTAATCTTGCACAGGATCTAAATCAGACCTGCATATCCTGCCACGATAAACCTGGCTGGTCACAAAGTGCTCATAGCACTGTAACCAACAAATTTTATTCGGATTCAGGTGTAAATACTCATTTTGGGGAAGGATCCTCGGTATCTGTTGCTGATCTTGGCTGTGGAAACTGCCATCTACCGCATAATAGGCCTCCATATCCACCTTCTGGAAAACCACTATTAAGAAAACCTGAAGAGCAGACATGTTTTAAAGGTGCTTCCGGTCAAAGCAATCTGGCTCCATGTCACGGATCAGGAGGAGCCAAGGATATAGAAAGTTTTCTCCCGCCAAATAAGACTTACGGTCATCCTGTAATGGATCCCTTGTACCAGAATATACACACACCGCTTGACGTTCTCTATGGAACAGGCGTACCAAGAGTTCCAGCTGGAAGTTACGGCATAGAATTTTCAGATTCAAAACATGCTGAATGTATGGACTGCCACAACCCTCATAAAGCAAGACCGGGAACCCATGCAGCAACAGCCGATTCATCTGGTTGGTATCCTCAAACTCCTTCAAATCTTGTTTCAAATGTATTAGCCGGTGTTTATGGAGTTGAGCCTGTATGGCCTCAAAGATGGACCCAACCTACAACTTACAACACCACAGCTGAGGCAACAAAGGAGTATCAGATATGCATGAAATGTCATTCAGGCTGGGCACTTGGAGCTGTAACATCAGACTGTGTAACATCATTTACATCTTCACAGAGCGGAATTCCTTTAACAGATCAGTCATGCGAGTTCAATCCTTATAATAGATCAGCACATCCAGTTGTTATGACAACCAATGAAATGGGTAATTTAAGCGGATGGAATCAGGCTACAGGTAGATACGCTCAGCCTTTAACAAATACTCAGGTCATTTCTCCATGGGATACTAATGTTGGAAATCAAACAATGTACTGTACAGACTGTCACGGTACCGATAATGAGGCGTCTGGAGATCCACGGGGACCTCACGGATCAACACACCAATTTATGCTAAAAGGTCCAAATACGAACTGGCCTACTAAATCAGATGGAACTCTCTATACTACTGGTGACGTTAAAGCCGGAACTACGCAGGGTCTTTTCTGTACCAACTGCCATGACCTGACCCAGGCCCAGGTCCATATGTTAAGAAGACCTATGCCTATGTATTCAATAGCCTGCGTGGAATGTCATATCGCTGTTCCACATGGTTCTCCAGTATCAAGACTGCTCGGGTATAGATCAATGCCAGAGCCTTACAATTTCAACTACAATGGCACACTTCAACTAAAAATGGATGGATTTAGATGGAATACCACATTAGACGCCAACGATGCATATGCACCAGCATGCGGCGGCGGTGGTAGATGTCACAACTGGAACGCGGGAGGATATGACAGTTATCCTTAAGAAATTATTAATACTTACGGCTTTAATATACGTATATTCAGCAATAGCTGAAATTACAGATGAAGAGAGAGTAAAGGAGGTTGTAAAAATATACAATCATACGGTAATAGAGGCTTCAAAAAGTAAAGCTCTCCCTGATATTATAAGATTTAAAAGCATGATGTCAGATATAACCACAGGAAGAGTAGCTGAAAAACTTTATATCTGGATAATGTCGTGGCATGAAAATAATCTTTACATGGATGCAAAACTGCTTGATATAAAATTTACAAACATAACCTTAAATGAGAAAACAGCAACAGCATTTACAGATGAAAGATGGATATATAAGTATATAGACGCTTCAAGAGGAACTATTGCCCATCCGGAAACAGAAGTAAGATATAAGATGAGATATGATCTGGTTCAAAAAAACGGCAGATGGCTGATTAATAAAATAAAGATAATCTCTCAGACAGAAGAAATACTTAAAAATAAGGAGGGTAGAAAATGAAGAGATTTTTCGCAGCAGCAGTTTTAATACTAAGTTCAGCTGCAGCTTTTGCTGCCGTTGACGGCAAAGAGCTGTTTAATAATAAAACAAACAGATGTGCCATCTGTCATAAAGAAACTAAAGACGCTGTAGGACCTTCTCTTAAAACAATAGCTGAGTTTTACAAAAACAATCCAGATCAGCTTAGAGCTTTCCTAAAAGGTGAGGCGGAACCTATTATCTGGCCTGACAGATTTAATATGATGAAACCTCAAATGGGTAAGTTGAAAGCTATGAGCGACGAAGAGATAGATGCCCTTGTAGAGTTTATACTTAAACATTAAAAAAGCCCCCTTATAAGGGGGCTTTTAATTAAATTAGATTTATTTTCCATGACATGTTAAACATACATTACTGTAAGCGTTTCCATCACCAGATCTCAAAAACCTTGCAGCATTCAGATGTGGATTATGACAGGAAACACACTCAACTTTCCCATTCCTTAAAAGATCTCCAATTGTAGGTCCAGGATTTCCGTCTTTATCTCCTGAAATATTCCATCCTGTTATATCTGTATTTGTAGGTTTTAAACTTGCAGGTGGATTTGCTTCATCGCCTCTGTAAACCACACCTACCGGATGATCGTCTCTAAGATCATAGTTTCCACCATCACCGTTTTTCCCTACTGCAAATGGCCAGGGCATTTTCCATGAAAGATTTGATCCCCTATAGTTCAGGTTTGATCCTGAACTGTTCCAACCACCTGAACCAGGAAGATTTATAACTGTGTTAACTCCACTCACACCGTCATGACAGGATAAACATGCTCTTGAAACATCTCCAGGCTGACCAACCGTTGTTCCACCAGTTGTTGTTCCACCTCCATAAACCTGAAACGTAACCGTCGTATCAATAGGTTTGTTCCAGAGAGGTGCTCCAGTAAATGCCTGATTCGAGCCGTGAGGTGTATGACAGAAAACACAGACCTCATCAGTATCTGTTGAGTACGTCGCGAGATTATGAACAGTATTTCTTATATCTTCAACTGGAGCAGCAAATGACACTGCAGATATTACAAAGATTCCTCCAAGCGCAATTTTCACCTTCATAACCCTTTCCTCTCGATTTGATTTCAAACATAATTTAAAAATTTAGTATGAAAAAATCATGAGCGTAAGATAATATATATTTATAAAAACTATAATAATTACTTTATTATAGTAATAGTAATTTTTCTAAAAGTCAATATTTTTTCTAAACTTTATAAAAACATTGACATCAACAACTTTTTAATTTGTAAATAAAAATAAATCTCATTTTATGTTTGCAATTTTCTATTCCTATAGGCTAAAAGGATAAGAATCCCTAATAAACCTACTGCCCAGTAAACCCATGTTGGTATTGGAACCGGATCACCCGCAGCATAGGAATGTAGTCCGGACAGATAGTAATTAACTCCAAAATATGTCATTAATATTGCAAAATAACCTAAGGTTGAAAACACAGCCATTTTATACGCAGAATACCATTCTGGAACGTATCTTAAATGAACTATAGCCGCGTAAACAAGTATAGAAACAGCCGTCCATGTCTCTTTTGGATCCCATCCCCAGTATCTTCCCCAAGACTCATTTGCCCATATTGCACCAAAGAAGTTTCCAACTATGATAAGTGATAGACCTATAATAAGCGAAAGCTCGCTTATTTTTACAGCTTCTTTTATACCCCCTTCAATTCTGTTAACCCTTTCCTTACCGAGAAGTTTCTCGCTCTTTATAGCAAAAAGGATAAGAATCAGTATTCCTAAAATCGCGGAAAGTCCTAAAAACCCGTAACTTGCAGTTAAAACAGACACATGAAGTAACAGCCAGTATGATTTTAATACCGGAACTATCGTAGTTATCTGAGGATCAAGCCACCCAAGGTGTGCCGCAAAAAGAAAAACGCCTGCAAAAATACCAGTTGATGCAAGAACGAAAAGAGATTTTCTTGCAAAAACTATACCCGCAAGAGCAACAGCCCAGGAAATAAAAAGCATAGATTCGTAAGCGTCTGTCCAGGGAGCATGATCTGCCACATACCATCTTAATCCAAGACCAAAGGTATGCACTAAAAATGCAAGGAAAAGTAGTATAACTATAAAAAGTCCAGCTTTCTGAAAGTTTTTCTTAGGGTTGAATATCTGAGCAAAAATAACAGCAAGGGCTATAAAACCGATTAAGAAATAAACAGGAATAAGTCTTTCAAAAATAATAAGTTTATTATATAAAATTTCGGCTTTTAGCCTGTTTTCAGAAGGTAGAACAGCATAACCGTATTTTTTCTGAAACTGCTTTATATCATCTATAGCCATATTTGCCTTAGTCCAGTCTCCCTTCTGTAAACCCTGCTGAACACCATGTATATAATTTGAAAGGATTAACTGTATCTCCTCTTTTTGTTTTTGTGGGAATGTTGTTAACGCATCCCGTGGTCCGTACCATGTGTTATTCGGATCATTTTCTTTGGGAAATATTCTTAGAATCTCCCCTGTAAACACCAAATAACATATATACAGCCTTTCATCAAGCTTAAGTATCTCCTTATCAAAGGTGTTTCTTTCTGCTGGATTTTTCCTCTGTGCCTGTTCCACAGCAGAAGCAAACTTATACATTCCTTTTTCATCGTAAGCATCTATGAAAGCAAAATACTTTTCATCCTGAGGAATACCAAGGACTTTTTTAATGGCTGGATGTTTTACCTTTATCATCTTTATATACTGCCAGGGGCCAGGCATAAGAAACATGCCAAGCACAACCTGATTATGATTAAGTCCAAGTACTTTATCTCCGCCATGTACTTTGTTTACAACCTCAAGGGATAAGGTATCAAATGGTTTTATTCTTCCATCTCCACTCTGAACGGGAACAGTCCCAAATTTGTCGGCATGATTTTTATCTATTTTCTTAACTGTATTAATTATCTCATTCATATCTACTTTCTTTGGAACTGATACTTCCTCTTTTTTCTTATCTTCCTGCATACCGGGATAAGCTAATGATGTTCCTGAAGAAAATAGGAATAAAATGGAAACCACCAGCAGTATAGATCTCAAACTGTCATTTTTATTTAGCATTCTTAAAGTCCTCCCAAATCTGCTCTTTGGATTAAACAGATTAAGCAGTAATCCAAGCGTTAGAAGTCCATATCCTATATATGTGGGTAGAACTCCCGGATCATGATTTACAGAAAGAACCGTTCCTTTCTCATCTGGATCATAAGACATCTGGAAAAATTTGTATCCGCCGTAATTAAGAGGATGATTCATATATATTCTATAAGGCATTTTAAGACCATTTCTATTATCTATTACAATAACATGACTTTCATAGGAAGAAGCTTTATTTGATCCTGGGTATTTCTCAAGAACAAAGTCTTCAAGATATATCTGGAAAGGTAGTTTTATCACAGTAGCTCCCCACACAAGAGTAACATTAACATTTCCAATATTAACTTCAGCTGGAATTCCAGGGGTACCGCCTCCTCTTCCAAGTAAAACAACCTCTTTTTTACTGCCGTCATACTCAACATCAACAAAAAGGGCTGAAAGAACTGAACTATTTTGAAGAACTTTTCTGTCTCTCGGCAGGGGAACAACTTTTTCTTTACCCTTAAGCAGTGCCTGTTTCACAACAAAGTTCAGTCCACTAACAGAGTAAAGAATCCCTGTTTGAAGTTCAGCTTCTTTTCCAGCTTCTATATTTCCTTGAGACTGATCTGACATCTTAAGCCATCTTACGGGAAGATTTGATCTTAAAAAGAATTTATTATTTTTTACGTAGAAAAATACAAAATCTTTTCCTTCAAGCCTACCTTCGTACTTTTCTGGATCTTCAAAAAGGAAAACAAAACTTCCAAAATCTTCAACTGTACCTTCTTTGAGCGTTAGATCTACCGTATCCATACCAGAAGACGCTTTTAAAGTTATTATAGGTTTTCCTTCTGGATCCTCCTGAAGCTCTGTTTTGACTCCCTTTATATAGTTTTTATATCTGACAATAAGGGGTTTTCCGTCTATATCAAGCCTCTCTTCAAATCCATTAAAACCTATTGCAGAAAGCATCATAGGTTCTTCTTTATAGTATTTTTTCCCGTTCTTTTCTGCAGTTATCTGTAGAAAAGGATCCCTTGAGTACATTGTATCCTGATACTGTCCCTCTCTTATATGCATCATTCCTTCGTAGCCTATATATCTTGTAATGGCGGCGCCAATAAAAATAAATATAAATGATAAATGGAATATAAAAACTGGGAATTTTTTTGGCTGCCACATTTTATATACAAAGATATTACCTATAAGGTTTATGGTAAGTAGAACCATAACAAACTCAAGCCATTTTGAACCGTAAACTATGACATAAGCTGTCTCCCTACCAAAATCGTTTTCAATAAACGTAGCAATACCAACAGCAGCACCAAATATTAAAAGAAGAATAATAGTGGTTTTCATTGAGAAAAGAACGTCAAGAACAGTTTTCATATAAACCTCCTTGGATAAAAAAAGTACAATAGTTAAATATAATTAATATATATCAGATAAATTTTTCTGATAATTATCATAATACCCTCAAAATCGGGTAAAAAATAAGCCCCAAAAGGGGCTTTTATCTATTTTTCCATAATCATTCTTGCATTTAAAGGCTGAACAGGTCTATTTGTATCTCCTCCCATAATTTTTCTAAACTTCTCGATCTGATCTCTGGACATTTCCATTTCTTCTTCCATAACAAGCCATCTAACGCCTTCAGAACATGGGGGCGTTGTCAAAGATCCGCTGTATCTATAGTAATCCCTATCCTTAGGAAGAAGATCTTCGGCGTTTATTCTGTGAGCGAGCTTAACCTCTTCTCCTGCATTTTCAGGCATAACACTCCATATTTTTTCCAGAACAGGATTTTTCCTTCCTTCTTTAAAGAAAACTCCTATAACAGCAAGATTACCGTGTTTATCTGCATGAACAAAATGTGCTTCAAAAGGATAATGTTGTCCTTTGAGCTTATGTTCGCTTGGTGCATGGAAATGAAACTGTTTTAACTCAAATCGTACTCCATCAACAATTATATAACTTCCAGGTTTATAAGAAACTTTTATAGTATGTCCATTATTAACGACTTTACTTGCTCCCGCCTTATATTTTATTTTTATTGGTTTTAGTTCAGCATCAACAATTCTATTAATATCAACAGGGGATTGATTTTTTCCTATTTTACACATTATATACTCGTTCTTAAGATCTCCCCAATGTTCTGGTCCATGTTCACCATGATAGCTCCATTCTCCTCCAAAAGATGATGATGCGATTAAAATAGATGAAATTCCGATGACCCATTTTTTCATACCTATACCTCCCTGAGAATAATTCTTATTTTTATTTCTAATATTTTACAGAAAAAATAATAAAAAATCTGTGAAGTTTAAGATTTGAGTCTGTTAAGAAGGGATTGAATCTTGCTTTCTTTGTTTATTATCTTTCCAACCTCAAAAAGATTTTCTACATATTCTTCTTTCTCAGGATTCATGGTTACGGCTTTTGTCAAAAATCTGAATGAGTTCTCATAATCTTCAAGTATAAAATGAACTACTCCAAGAATATTGTATATGGGCGCTCCTTCATAAACGCTCACAATATCATTTATAGAAGATAAAAGATCCTTTATCTTCCCCTTTTTAACAAAATTCTCAAGCTCCTGAACAAGTTTTTTTAAATCATTTATAAATGCTGTGTATTTTTTTATCTCTTCATCTTTCAATCCTTGTTTTTTTGTAAAATATAAAGCTTTATCAAACTCTCCCATAGATATATAAACGTCTATAAGTTTTTTCAATGAATACTGGTTGTGAAATGAAAGTATAGATCTTTTGTAATAATCAGATGCATTTAAGAGATCATAGTACCTCTCGAGCTTCTCTCCAATGGTTGTATAAGCGGTTCCCAGTGCCAGTTTCTCATTTTTTTCCCAGTTTAAAAGCGGGAATATCTCCTTTTTCCAGTCATAAATACCTACAAAATCTCTTAAAGTCTTTGATCTAAACGAGGTGTCGATAAAACTTTCCGTTATTCTGTTTGTTGTAAAACTCTCATCGGAATGTTTAAGTTTAATTTTTTTCAAATTAAATGCTAAAAATCTATAAAATTCATAATCTTCAAAATCTTCATCAAAGAGACCTATCCTGTCAAAAATTTCTTTCTTTGTAAGAACTCCCCATTGGGGAATAAATTCTTCTAATGTTAATCCTTGTATCAACTCAGATTCATTCTGATACCAGTCTTTATAGTTTTTTATTTTTTCCTCGCCATAAAGATCTATAATTATTTCATTTGGATAGATTATATCTACATCTTTAAATTCTCTTAATATCTGATCATACTCTTCAAGAGTGGTTTCTTCTATATACGATGTATCACTTAACCATAAAATATACTCCCCTTTCGCTTCTCTGATACATATATTTCTAAGACAGGCTCTGTTTTCGGTATTTAGTTCTAAAAACCTTATATCTCTCTCATATTTGTTCTGTACTTTTCCTGTATAGATAATATCTTTTATAAAATTTTCATTTCCTTTAAGTGATCCTAACGTTTCTTTTAGATTCTCTGAACTTTGATGAATAATACATACAGTAATAAAACTCATGCCTTTCTCCAAATTTTCTCTGATATATTATTTTCGGAGAAAGGATGGATACTATTTAAAATTTTGTAGGGGCTGGAAAAGCCCCCATGTATTAGAAAGTATATAAAGCATCGGCTACGAGTATATCAAGCTCCTCATCAGAGATTTCGTGGAAGTTAAGGAATTTATAAACTTTATCTTCTTTACCAGCAATCTTTTCTTCCATAAACTTATGGTACTCCTCAACAGTTGGAAGTCTTCCAAGTATAGCACACATAGCTGATATTTCAGCAGAACCCAGATAAACTTTTGCATCTTTACCCATTCTGTTATCAAAGTTCCTTGTGGATGTTGACATTACTATTGCACCGTCCTTAACCCTTGCCTGATTACCCATACACAGAGAACATCCTGGAACTTCAGTTCTGGCTCCTGCCACACCATAGATGTTGTAGTATCCTTCTTCAATAAGCTGTCTTTCATCCATCTTTGTCGGTGGAACAATCCACAATCTTGTTGGAATCTGTCCTTCACCTCTGAGAATTTCTCCAACCGCTCTGAAATGTCCTATATTTGTCATACAGGAACCAACAAATACCTCGTCTATATTTTTAGGTCTTTTTTCGTCAGCAAGAATCTCAGAAAGTGTGGCTACATCGTCTGGGTCGTTTGGACATGCAAGTATAGGTTCTTTAATTTCATTGAGATCTATCTCTATAACAGCTGCATACTCTGCGTTCTCGTCAGCTTCTAATAATTCAGGATTATCAAGCCATGCTTTCATCTTGTCTATTCTTCTCTGGAGTGTTCTTGCATCCTGATAACCTGCCTCTATCATCTTCTCAAGGAGCTTGATATTAGATTGAATATACTCAATAACAGGCTCTTTGTTCAGTTTTACCGTACATGCTGCGGCACTTCTTTCAGCTGAAGCGTCTGAAAGCTCAAAAGCCTGTTCAACCTTTAAGTCTTCTAAACCTTCTATCTCAAGTATTCTTCCTGCAAAGATATTCTTTTTACCTTTTTTCTCTACTGTTAACAGACCCTGCTTTATAGCATAGTAAGGTATTGCATTAACAAGGTCTCTTACCGTTATTCCTGGTTGTATCTCTCCTTTAAATCTGACCAAAACTGACTCTGGCATATTTAGAGGCATTGTTCCTGTAACAGCTGCAAAAGCTACAAGTCCAGAACCGGCAGGAAATGAAATACCAATTGGAAATCTTGTGTGGGAGTCTGCTCCAGTTCCAACTGTATCCGGCAGAACCATTCTGTTCAACCATGAATGAATAACGCCATCACCAGGTCTAAGAGATACTCCTCCTCTTTTTATAATAAATTGAGGTAATGTCATCTGAAGTTTTACATCCGCCGGTTTTGGATAGGCTGCAGTATGGCAGAAAGACTGCATAACAAGGTCAGCACCAAATGAAAGAGCTGCAAGCTCCTTTATTTCATCTCTTGTCATAGCTCCTGTTGTATCCTGAGAACCTACGGTAAGCACCTGAGGTTCCACATACATACCCGGTCTAACACCTTTCATTCCACAAGCTCTACCAACCATTTTCTGAGCAAGGGTATATCCAACACCTTCCTTTTCAGGAGGCTGTTCAGGTCTTATAAATATCTGTTCTTCAGGCATTCCAAGAGCTTCTCTTGCTTTTCTTGTAAGATTTCTTCCAATAATTAATGGAATTCTTCCACCTGCTCTAACTTCATCTGGTAATGTGTTTGGTTTAAGTTCAAAAGTTGCTACAACTTCTCCATTTTTAACAATCTTCCCTTCGTAAGGATAGATATCTATAACATCTCCTGTTTCAAGCTTAGATACATCAGCAATAATTGGAAGACCTCCTGAATCTTCCCATGTATTGAAGAAAATCGGAGCTATAACTCCTCCTATAACAACTCCACCTCTTCTTTTATTCGGAACATAAGGTATGTCTTCACCAATCCACCACATAAGCGAATTTGTAGCAGATTTTCTTGAAGAACCTGTTCCAACAACATCACCAACAAATGCAACAGGGTGTCCCTTTTCTTTAAGCTTCTGGATAGTTTCTATAGCATCTGGC
>Ga0256914_1001254_pt1 | contig 23611 bp, 25 predicted proteins | sample HulkmetaG_FD_191571 | JGI IMG/M metagenome (GOLD analysis project Ga0256914, IMG submission 191571) | Hydrothermal chimney microbial communities from Main Endeavour vent field at the Juan de Fuca Ridge, Pacific Ocean - Hulk | ecosystem: Environmental > Aquatic > Marine > Hydrothermal vents ... | reverse complement strand
CTGAAAAAGGTGGGGAAATCATGGAGAAGGAACTGGCCGAAGACCCCTATGTTCAGGAGGCCCTGCATATTTTTACCGCAACCGGCAGGCCGCAGAAGGTGGCCGATCGTGCCGAATAGATCGTCCTGCGGCCCCTCCCTCTTTTCCCTTGCAATAGTTTTGGCGGTGTGTTACATGTGCATCCACCGTGGATGAATGACCATTCACTTTGGTTTTATGGGTTGGATAAGGTGAATTGATAGGATGAGTCTTACTGAAATTCTGAGGCGAAAGAAACGATCGATCGTCTCCGACTGGGTGGAAAGAACCCTGGACAGTTATACCTCATCCGGTTTTTTCAAAAGATCCAAAGATCTCTTCGCCAACCCGGTGGGAGCGAATATCAGAAACGGTTTGGATCGACTCTACGATCTTCTGCTTGAGGACGCTCCCTGGGAGGAGTTTACCGAACCCCTCGACCTGGTTATCCGGATCAGGGCGGTGCAGGATTTTACCCCGGCAGAGGCGGTGGCCCCGATTATGGAACTCAAATGGGTGGTCAGGCGGGCCCTGGGCAGGAAGGAAAAAGATCAGGTGAGCCGTACGGAGCTTGATTATTTCGATCTCAGTGTTGATCGGGCGGCACTCACCGCCTTTGATCTCTATATGACCTGTCGTGATCGGCTCCACAGGGCCCGAGTCAACGAGGTGAAAAGCGGGCGATCCATACTGGCGGATAACGGCTGCGTCTCGTCGCGGCGCCTTGCTGGTGAGAACCGGTTACCGTAAGGGATTTTCCGGAGGTGGCCACTACATATTCAAATGAAGGAAGGGAGTGAGCAATGAAGTACATCTTCCCATTGGCGGCAGTGTTGGTGCTGGCACTCATTGCGTTGCTGGGATCGCAGATCCCCGGCATGCAGTACCTCTTCGGGGTGGCGATACCCTATCTGGCACTGATGGTTTTTCTGGGTGGGTTTTGCTATCGGGTTGTCAACTGGGCGAAATCACCTGTCCCGTTCAAGATTCCCACCACCTGCGGCCAGGAAGACTCTCTTCCCTGGATCAAACAGGATAAGCTCGACTGTCCTTCCACCACCTCGCAGGTCATCGGCCGCATGTTTCTTGAGATCTGTCTGTTCCGCTCTCTCTGGCGCAACACCAAGGCCGAGATCCATGACGGACCCCAGTTGACCTATGAGTCGAGTAAATGGCTCTGGCTCTTCGGAATTCTCTTCCACTATTCCTTTCTGATGATTGTTCTGCGCCACATGCGGCTTTTCCTTGAACCGGTTCCCGCCTTTGTCTCCTGGCTCGAATTCGGTGACGGCATCCTGCAGATCGGAGCTCCCACCCTTTATCTCACCGATGTGGTCATTCTCGGTGCCTTGGGGCTGCTTTTCGGGCGGCGTCTGGTCAACCGCCAGGTGCGTTATCTTTCCCTGGCCAACGATTACTTTCCCCTCTTTCTCATCAGCGGCATCGTCATCACCGGTATCCTCATGCGCTATCTGCTGCGCTCCGGAATCGATATCGTCTCCATCAAGCAGCTTGCCGTCGGCCTGGTGACCTTCAGTCCGGTCATAAACGGTGACATTGGCGCCATCTTCTACACCCATCTCTTTCTGGTGAGCTGCCTGCTTGTTTACTTCCCGTTTTCCAAACTCATGCACATGGGCGGAGTTTTTCTCAGTCCCACCAGGAACATGGCCAATGATTCGCGCCGGCGGCGTCATATCAATCCCTGGAATCCCGAAATCAAGCCCCATTCCTATGCCAGCTATGAAGATGAGTTCAGGGAATTTATGGTCAATGCGGGCATACCGGTGGAAAAGGAGCTGGAAGCAAAGCCTGAATAGCGGATATGCTGATGCGGCGGCGATGTGAGCGCCGCAGATCAACTTGTTACTACCCAGATAACAAAGGATAAAAGCAATGGCAGTCGTAAAGGTTGAAAAATTAGCGAAGAGTGTTGTCAAGGGGCCTTCCCTGATGACCGGATCGATTCCGCGCAGGCCGTGGATGGACACCCCGGTTGTCTTTAAGCCGGGTAATTACGCATATCCGGCGAAAAAGGAAATGCTTGAATACCTTGACAGCCAGCAGGGTGTCAGCTTTCCCAATGCCAGGGACTGGTCGCCGGAGGAAGACGACTGGAAACTGCCGGAAGACTGGAAAACGACCATATTACAGGGGCTCAAGGATCGGCTTGATCGGTTTCGCTCGCTGAAGATTTTCATGGATTGCTGCGTGCGTTGCGGCGCCTGTGCGGACAAATGCCATTTCTTTCTCGGCACCGGTGATCCGAAAAATATGCCGGTGCTGCGGGCTGAACTGCTGCGCTCCATCTATCGTAACGACTTCACGCTGGCCGGAAAACTGCTCGGCAAAATGGCCGGTGCCCGGGAGATGACGGTCGGTGTTCTGAAAGAGTGGTTCATGTATGCCTATCAGTGCACGGAGTGCCGGCGCTGCTCGGTATTCTGTCCCTATGGCATTGATACGGCCGAGATCACCATGATGCTGCGCGAACTTCTCCACATGGTGGGAATCAGCATCAACTGGGCCATGGAACCGGTATCCAACTCCAACCGAACCGGGAATCACATGGGGCTGCAGCCCCACACCTTCAAGGACAATGTCGATTTCCTGGCCGAGGATATCGAGAATCTCACCGGTATCAAAATCACCCCCAGTTTCAACCGCAAGGGCGCCGAGGTTCTCTTTATCACCCCGTCGGCGGATGTGTTTGCCGAGCCGGGTCTTTATACCTGCATGGGCTATCTGATTCTCTTTGAGGCAATCGGCCTTGATTATACCTGGTCCACCTATGCATCGGAGGGCGGTAACTTCGGTCTTTTCACCTCGAACGAGATGATGAAGAAGCTCAACGCCAAAATGTATGCCGAGGCAAAACGCCTGGGAGTCAAGTGGATTCTCGGAGGTGAATGCGGTCATATGTGGCGGGTCATCCATCAGTACATGGATACCATGAACGGTCCGGCCGATTTCCTCGAAGTGCCTAAATCTCCGGTTACCGGCACCGAGTTCACCCATGCGGCATCCACAAAGATGATTCATATCAGTGAGTTTACCGCTGATCTTATCAAGCACGGCAAGTTGAATCTCGACAAGAGCCGGAATGACTATCTCACCTGTACCTTCCACGATTCCTGTAACCCGGCACGGGCCATGGGGCTTTTGGACGAACCTCGCTACATACTCGACCATGTTGTCAACAACTGGGTTGAAATGCCGGAGAATACAATCAGGGAGAAGACCTTCTGCTGCGGTTCCGGTACAGCATTAAATACCGACGAAATCATGGAACTGAGAATGCGTTCCGGTCTGCCCAGAGCCAATGCCGTCAAGTATGTCAAGGAAAAACACGGCGTCAACATGCTCTCCTGTGTCTGTGCCATTGACCGGGCCACCCTGACGACTCTGATGGATTACTGGAATCCCGGGGTCGGGGTCTGCGGCATCAGTGAGCTGGTCGGCAATGCGATTGTCCTGGAGGGGGAAACCAGGGGCGAGCTTGAGGAAGGCCTGCGGACAATGGTATTTTAACCTCTTTTCTGGAATGGAGGAGTAGAAATGTACGATGGTGGTAAGATCATTCCGGGGCTTATAATCTTTGTTCTGATTATAACGTTCCCCATCTGGTTCAATCGCGGCAATGCCGGTGAAACGCCGCAGCCCGAATTGCCCAAGGATTCCAAGAACTGCGTCTTGCCCGCCGACGAGATGCGGGCCAAGCATATGCAGTTGCTTAACCAGTGGCGGGACGAGGTTATCCGTGAGGGGAAGCGGGAATTTTTTGAAATCGACGGCAAAAAGTTTCAGCGCAGTTTGCAGAACACCTGTCTGCGATGTCATACGAGTAAAAAGAAATTTTGTGATACCTGCCATACTTACTCATCAGTGAATCCATACTGTTGGGATTGTCACTTGGCACCGGTTGAGTAAGGTTTTGAAGGAGGAACTATACTGATGGATAAGAAAAGACGGGAATTCCTCAAGATTGCCGGTATTTCGACCCTTGCCGGATTGGGAGGGCAGGCTGTTGTCGGCAGGTTCGTCACCGGAGACACCCCGGTGACGGCCAGGGCGGAGGGCGGACACGGCCCCGCAAGCCATGGTGATGCTCACCAGGCCCAGGCCGGCGGGCATGCCGCGGGCCACGCTGAAAAACCCACCGGCAAACGCTACGGCATGGTCATCGACATGCGTGCCTTCCGCGCCAACCCGGGACTTGCCGAAAAATGCGTCAAGGCGTGCCACAGCGAACATAACGTTCCAAATTTTCCAAACAAGAAAGATGAGGTCAAGTGGATCTGGCTCACCGAGTATGACAAGGCGTTTACCGAGCACAGCTCCTATTACCGCAGCGCCGCGATTCGCCAGGACAAGGTGCCGGTTCTCTGCAACCACTGTGACAAGCCTCCCTGTGTCCGTGCCTGCCCCACCAAGGCTACCTTTAGAAACAAGGACGGCATTGTCATGATGGACTTTCATCGCTGCATCGGCTGCCGTTTCTGTATGGCGGCCTGCCCCTACGGATCCCGGAGTTTCAACTGGCGCGACCCCCGGCCCTTTATCAGCGAGACCGATCGGAATCCCAACTTTCCCACCCGCATGCGAGGCGTGGTGGAAAAATGCAATTTTTGCGCTGATCGATTGGCAATCGGTAAACAACCGGCCTGTGTCGAGGCTTGCGGCAGCACCGGAGCCCTGGTTTTCGGTGACCTGAATGATCCGGGTTCCGAGATTAGAAAGGTTCTGCAGACCGAGAATACCCTGCAGAGAAAGCCGTCACTGGGCACCTTACCTTCTGTCTTTTACATTGTTTAGAGGCTCGTCATGTTTGAAAAAGCATTAAAAGGAAACAAAGCTTACTGGATGTGGCTTTCCACCCTCGGGGTGTTCATGGCCATTGCCGCCCTCTGCTACGTGCGCCAGTTCAACTACGGTCTGGGGCTGACCGGGATGAGCCGGGATGTGTCGTGGGGTCTCTATATCTCCCAGTTTACCTTTCTGGTAGGTGTCGCCGCCGGAGGGGTTATGCTGGTGCTTCCCTATTATGTTCATAACTTCAAGGAATTCGGAAGAATAACCATTCTTGGAGAGTTTCTGGCCATTGCCGCCATCTGCATGTGCCTGATGTTTATCATCGCCGATCTGGGGCAGCCCATCCGGGCCTTGAACGTGTTGCTGCATCCGACTCCCCACTCCATGCTCTTTTGGGACATGATCGTCCTGAACGGTTATCTCTTTCTCAATATCCTCTGCGGCTGGGTCATTCTCACCGCCGAACGCAAGCAGGTGGCACCGCCCAAATGGATCTACTTTTTCGTCTACCTGTCGATTCCCTTTGCCATCTCCATTCATACCGTTACCGCTATGCTCTACTGCGGTCTGCCCGGAAGGCACTTCTGGCTGTCCGCCATTATCGCCCCCCGCTTCTTGGCATCGGCCTTTGCCGGCGGACCGGCGCTGATCATTATCTGTGCCCTGATTCTCAAACGGGTGGCCGGGTTTGACGCCGGGAAAAAGGCCATCGACAAGATCGTCACCATCGTTCTCTATGCGGCGATCATCAACGCCTTTTTCGTGGGACTGGAATTCTTCGTCGCCTATTACAGTCAGGTTCCCGGCCATATGCACACCCTTGATTACCTGTTCTTCGGACTTGAGCACCATGGTCACACCTATGACAATCTGGTGCCGTTTCTCTGGGGGTTCGTCATCTGTGTCATCATCGGCATTACCCTGCTGGCCGTGCCTTACAGCCGCCGGCAGAACGATCTGCTGCTGGGACTGGGCTGTGCCGTTCTTTTTATCGGCCTCTGGCTGGATAAGGGCATCGGTTTTGTGCTCGGTGGCTTTGTCCCCAATCCCCTGCATGAGATTACGGAATACTATCCAACCCTCAACGAGGTGATGATCACCATCGGCGTCTGGTGTACCGGTTTTTTTATCCTTACCGTGCTTTACAAGATCGCCGTCAGTGTCGAGCATGAAATCGAACATTGACTTTGGCTGAGTCAGTCTCCTCTTAACGGATCAAAGAGAAAAGCCTCCGGCCCTTTTGGGCCGGAGGCTTTTTATTTTTGCCCTTCCTTCCACGTCATTGACCGGCTTTCCGCGGTTTTTTCCAAGGAAAGAGCATGGGTACGCGGTCGCGGTATCTGCGGTATGGTTCACCGATTTCCTTGATGAGCTTTTTCTCTTCAAGCAGGGTTCCCGCCAGAAAATAGCCGGTGAGCAGCAGCTTTACCGGCAATGTCACCGTGGTCACCGAGCCCATGCCCCAGACAATGGCTATGCCGGCACTGTACCAGGGGTGCCGGAGATATGCCAGGATACCGTTTTCCCGAAACGGCAGGGAGCGTGGTTTCTCGCCGCGGCGGAAAGATCGCCATCCGCTGATTCCGAGAAAATGGTCCATGTCATAGCTTGTCTTTCCCCAAAAAAACAGAACGCAGGCATAACCGAGCAGAAGCAGTTGAATGATTTTCCAGGGACCCTGCCAGCTGAACAGGGTCCTGTACGGCAGGGAGTATTGAAAGACAAGGAGAGGAATCAGGGAGAGTGTACTGAAAAGCACGTAGCCGATCCGATAGAGGGAAAAATAGCGCCCCGTCAACCGGCGCAGCCGATCCAGCCACCAGTGGGAGATGAGCAGGCTATGGAGAAAACACCAGATGAGCCAGAGGAGGCAGAGGAGGATGATCGAAGCCGTCATGGTTTATCGGGGCAACGATATTCATCCCTTATTCGAGGAGAATGCACTTTTCCGGGCAGTAAGCGATTGCCTGCAGCACCTCGTCGTTGATCTGGGCATCTTCGTGCACCAGGTCAGCCTTGCCCGTGAGTTCATTGATGAGAAAGACATCGGGGCAGAGTTCCACGCAGGCGCCGCAGGCACTGCATTCATAACTGTCGATGGTAATGGAGGTTGCCATATTTTCTAAATGGTAGCGCCGGAGCCCGGAAGCCGCAATCCGTTTTCAGGATTTATTTAACGGTTGCGCATGCCCCCAGGGCGTCTTTTCTAAACGAGTGATCGGGCTTCACAGGATAGTCGCCATTGAAGCACCCCAGGCAGAAACAATTCCTGTCAAGACCGGTGGCCTCCACCAGTCCCTCGATGCTCAGGTAGGTGAGGGAATCGAGCCCGAGGTTGTCGCGGATTTCCGGAATGGAATGTTTTCCGGCGATGAGTTCGTCGGACGAGGGGAAATCGATGCCGTAGAAACAGGGATGACAGGTGGGAGGACAGCTCACCAGCATATGCACCTCTTTGGCGCCGGCGGCCCGCAAAGAGCGGGTCCGGCTGCGTCCGGTGGTGCCGCGGATAATCGAATCCTCGACGATGATGACCCGTTTCCCCTGCAGAAGCGAGCGCACTGGGTTGAGCTTGACCCGGACGTTGAAGTCCCGCATGGATTGGGTTGGCTGAATAAAGGTGCGGCCCACATAATGATTGCGGATCATGCCCATTTCCAGCGGAATGCCGGATGCCTGGGAATAGCCGATGGCGGCATAGTTGCCGGAATCGGGAAAGGGCATGACGAAATCGCCTTCAACCCGGGCCTCCCGGGCCAGGATTCTTCCCATCTGTTTGCGGGCGGTGTAAACATTGAAGCCGAAGACGTCGCTGTCGGGCCTGGCAAAATAGACATACTCGAAAATGCAGAAGCTTTTTCGCCGCGGTTCCCAGGGATAGAGGGATCTGGTGCCCTTGTCGGTAATGATGAGCACCTCGCCCGGTTCGATATCGCGGACATATTCCGCTTCCACCAGGTCCAGGGCACAGGTTTCGGAGGCTACGATATGGGCGCCGTTTTCCAGCCTGCCGAGACAAAGGGGTCTGAAACCGTTGGGATCCCGTACCGCAATCATGGTATCCTCGGTCATTAACAGCAGGGAATAGGCTCCTCTGATACAGGAAAACGACTCTTTGACCGCCTTTTCCATATCCAGGTCAGCGGTATGGGCAAGGAGATGAAGGACGATTTCACTGTCCATGGTCGTCTGAAAGATGGAGCCCTTGTCTTCCAGGCTTTTGCGGAGTTCCACCGAGTTGACCAGGTTGCCGTTATGGGCCACCGACAGGGTCAACCCCTTGTGTTTCACCATGAAAGGTTGGGAATTGATAATATCCGATTCGCCGGTGGTGGAATAGCGCACATGGCCAACAGCCATATGTCCGGCCAGTTTTTGGAGAATGGATTCGGTGAAGACTTCCGGAACAAGCCCCATTCCCTTGTGGATATGCACCTGATTACCGTCGGAGGTGATGATGCCGGCACTTTCCTGGCCACGGTGCTGCAGGGCATAAAGGCCGAAATAGGCAAGCTTGGCGGCATCCGCATGGCCGTAGATCCCACAGACCCCGCATTCGTGGCTGGGGCGGCGATGGTCGAGGGGTTGATCAATTTGGTGGTTGCCGGAATCGTTCATCGTGATATCCACCTGTACATGAAATTCTCACCGGGCCGGCCTGGAGGCGGCTCTATCCGGTTCCCGCCCTGTGCGTTTTCCGGGTATGGATCTTTGGATAAAATAATGAAAGGCACAAAGAAGTCCTTCTCTGTGCCCGTTAAAAAAGTTGCCGTTGTTCCAGAATTTCATTAATACCAGGTACGCCTCTTTTTTCAACAAAACTTTTCCGAAGTCCTGCCGTACGTGGGATAAGCACATTTTCCCTTGCGCAGCCGGCCACGATTCCGGGTGTGCTTCCGGTAAAGGAGGAATAATGGATTCTTTCAGACTGACCAAGACAGTGAAGGCCGCCGGCTGAGCTGCAAAGATGGGCCCGGGGGACCTGGGCCGGATACTTTGCGGCCTTGACCTGCCCACGGATGAGAGGCTTATCGTCGGCAGCGAAACCAACGATGATGCGGGTGTCTACCGCCTCAATGACGAGACCGCCCTGATCCAGACCCTGGATTTTTTCACTCCCATTGTCGATGATCCCTTCCGGTTTGGACAGATTGCCGCTGCCAACGCTCTTAGCGATGTATACGCCATGGGGGGAAAGCCCCTGCTCTGCATGAATATCCTCGCCTGCCCGGTGAAGAAAATGTCGGAGAGAATTTTTCAGGATGTGATCGCCGGCGGCCTGGACAAGATCAGGGAGGCGGATGCGCTTCTTGTGGGCGGCCATTCCATTGAAGATGATGAGCTCAAGTATGGTCTTTCGGTGACCGGTATCGTGCATCCGGAACGGGTCCTGCTGAACCGGGGCGCCCGTCCTGGAGACATCCTGGTGCTGACCAAGCCCCTGGGAATCGGGATTGTGGCCACGGCGATCAAGGGAGGATTGGTTTCAGCGGAGGCGGAGGAGGAGCTCAGCGTGGTGATGGCCACCCTGAATCGCCCGGCGGCTGAAATCGCCGCTAAACTGACGCGGCAGGCAATCGTCGACGGCACAGAGCCGCCGATCCATGCCTGTACCGATATTACCGGTTTCGGTCTGATCGGCCATCTCCATGAGATGACATCGGCATCCGGGGTCGGGGCCCGCATCAGAGCGGCGGATCTTCCCCTGCTGCCCGGAACGGCTGAACTTGCCGGCATGGGCATTATCCCGGGCGGAGCCCATTCCAACCAGCAGTATTACGGCAGGCATCTGGAGTGTGCCGCAGACCCGGGAGAGCTGGAAATGGTCATCCATGATCCCCAGACGTCAGGCGGGCTGCTTTTCAGCCTGTCCCGGTCGGCTGTTCGTCCCCTGCTCTCCGGACTGAGCGAGGCGGGCTATGCCTTGCAGGCTGCGGCAATCGGCGAGATAGTCGATGCAAAGGCCGGTCGAATTATCATTGAGTAGATCCCGTCATCAGGGCGAGGATCAGCCGGGTAAGCGTGACCATATCCTCCAGGCGGATATGTTCCGCCGTTGAGTGGACCTTCTCCATTCCGGTGGCGACAATGGCGGTCTGCAGGTCGTAGCCGTTGAAGATATTGGCGTCGCTGCCGCCGCCGGCCACGGCAAAGGAGAGATCGAGGCCGGTTAGCGCCGCCGCCTCGCTGATTTCCCTGACCACCCTGTCCTGTCTGCTCAGACGCAGGTGGGGAAACTCCTCCTCAATATCGATGCGGACGCGGGGAAGGTCGGATTCCGCGGACAATTCGCGGCGGGCGGCATTGATGGTTGCGAGGAATTCTTCGCGGATTCTGGCCGTGTTCCGGGCGAGTTTTTCCGGGGAGTGGCTGCGCACCTCACCGACGATTTTGACCCGCTCCGCCACGATATTGCTGGCAATCCCCCCTTTGATTGTGCCGAAGTTGACCGTGGTCTCCCGGTCTATTCTGCCGTTTGGCAGCCGGGCCAGAGCCCTGGCCGCCAGCATGATGGCATTGATTCCCTCTTCGGGATTGAGACCGGCATGGGCGGCGGCCCCGGTGATGGTGACGGTGATCCGGTTGGCGGCAGGCGCACCGATAATCACCCTGTTTATGCCGCAGGAGTCAAGCGCGTATCCCATGCGGGCATTGATCAAGTCCGGATCCAGGGCCTTGGCACCAAGCAGGCCGATCTCCTCGCAGGTGGTGAAGATGAATTCCAATGGCCTGATCGTCCGGTTTTTTTCCCGGACGCAATGCATGGCCTCAATCAGTGCGGCAATGGCCGATTTGTCATCACTCCCGAGTATCGTGTCGCCTTGGCTGTGAAAGGTGTCTCCCCGGCGTAGAACCCGGATGCCGGCCACCGGTTCCACTGTATCCATGTGGGCGTTAAAGAAAATCGGCTCCCGCCGGGACCGGCCGTGAAAGCGGAAAATGAGGTTGCCGCAATCGGCCCCGGTGACGGCGGCGGAATCATCTTCGATGATTTCGTCGGCCCCCAGGTCGGCAAAGGTGCTCTTCAGATATTCGGCCACCCGAGCCTCATGGCGTGACGGGCTCTCGGTTTCACAGAGCTCTACGAAGATGCGGGCCAGTCGCCGGGAATTGATCTCCATGGCTGCTTATCCCTGCGGGTGTGATTCTTTTGCGGGAGATGGGCCGGAGCCGGTCCGCTTCAGGGTGGCCATGGCGGTCGCCACCATGGAGGAGACATCGGTGAGATTGGCCGGCAGGATCATGGTGTTGTTTTCCCGGGCCAGATTGCCGAAGGCATCGAGGTATTTTTTGGCCACTTCGAGGTTGGCCGCCTCCTTGCCCGCCGGTTGATCCAGGGCGCGGGCGACCCTGGCAATCCCCTCCGCCGTTGCCGCCGCAACCTTGAGAATCTCCTGGGCCTTTCCTTCGGCTTCGTTGATGCGTTTCATCTTTTCCCCTTCGGACAGGGCGATGGCTTCAGCCTTTTCTCCTTCGGCACGGTTGATCATGGCCTGACGGTGACCTTCGGAATGGGCGATCTCCGCCCGCTTTTCCCGCTCCGCCTTCATCTGTTTTTCCATGGCCTCAAGGACGGTACGGGGTGGATTGATATCCTTGATCTCGTAGCGCAACACTTTGATACCCCAGTTCTGCGCCGCTTCATCCAGGGCTTCCACCACCTGCTGGTTCAGGGTTTCGCGGGCTTCAAAGGTGTTATCCAGTTCGATCTTGCCGATGGCCGAGCGCAGACTGGTCTGGGCCAGCTGGGTGGCGGCGAAACGGTAATCCTCAATGCCGTAGGCCGACTGCCGGGAGTTGATCACCTGCAGGTAGAGAACACCGTCAACTTCCAGGGTGACGTTGTCCGAGGTGATACAGGTCTGGGCGGAAATGTCGATGGGCTCTTCCTTGAGATGCCGTTTGTAGGCGACCTTGTCGAGGAAGGGAATGAGGATGTGGAAGCCGGCGGTCAGGGTCGTGCGGTACTTGCCCAGTCGTTCGACGACATATTCGCTCCGTTGCGGAACCACCACTGCGGTCTTAATAAGAATAAAGACAATAAGAACAATGAGAATAACGATACCGACGATCGGTTCCATGTGAGCAGCTCCCTGTCAGGTTGAAATGTTAGTGGCGACGACCATCCCATCTTCACTGCATCTTTCCCGACCGCATGGATAGGCTGCTCCAGCGGGCGGGCAAGATTCAGTAAATCTGCGGCAGTCGCAAGCGATTACAGCTAAGAGGCACATCATAGCGCGGGGTTACCTGCCCTGTGATCGGTTACCCTCCTGGGGCAGGTGCGGGGCGATAGGCCCGATAGAATAAGGTATATGTTGGATGGCCCCTCCTTGTCAAGCGGCAATGCATGACCGCAACCGGGGCGGATAACCCTTTACAATATCCCCTGCAGCAGGTAAGATGGGTCCTACTTCGATATGCAAAAAATAATCCTGATTTTAAAAAATATATGGATTGCGAGGGGGAAATTTTGAGAAAGTACTGGAAATTTACAACGTTATTTTGGTTGTTTCTGTTGTCAAGTATTTTTTTGCAATCCGTTGCCCTTGCCGCCAAGGGGTCCAATGCCCCCATCCGCATTGAGGCGGACCGGATGATATCCCAGGAGCAGAAGAACTCGGTGCTCTTTGTCGGCAATGTGGATGCCCGTCAGGATGACGTGGTGATCAGGGCCGATGAGATGACGGTTTTCTACACGCCCAAGAAGCAGGAAGGCCGCAAGACAAAAGATGACGGGGAGCAGTCAACCCAAATTACAAAACTGGTCTGCAAGGGGAATGTGGAGATCACCCGGGGTGACTGGGTGGGAACCGGAAAACAGATGAACTACTTTGCCCGGGAACGCAAGGTGATTCTCACCGGAAATGCCAAGGCCTGGCAGGGTCAGAACTTTGTCACCGGCGAAACCATTACCTATTTTCTCGACGAGGGCCGCAGCACGGTGACCCAGAATCCCAAGGCCAAAAAACGCATCAAAGCTGTCCTCTATCCCGGTAAAGGTAAAAATAAAAAGAAGTGATGCCGATACATGTTCAGGGCCGGGCCTCTTTCCCCATGGCGGGAAGTCACCGATGGAGCGTTCCGGGACGATGAATGACAGGCGAAGAAGGCATGGCTGCTGAGAATTCACTTCTTGAAACCCGCGGTCTGGTTAAGCAGTACCGTCAGCGACGCGTTGTCGATGGAATCAGTCTCACGGTCAATACTTCCCAGGTTGTCGGACTTCTTGGGCCCAACGGCGCCGGCAAGACGACGACATTTTATTCCATCGTCGGTTTTATCCGCCCCAATGAAGGGACGATCCTGCTGGACGGTGAGGATATCACCGCCCTGCCCATTCATAAAAGGGCACTGCGGGGAATCACCTATCTGGCCCAGGAGCCGTCGGTTTTCAAAAAACTGACGGTGGTGGAAAATATCCGCATTGTGCTGGAACCCCTGGGATTGACGAAAAATGAAATCTCCAACCGCATTGACGAACTGATGGCCGAATTAAAGATAGAATACCTGGCCGACAACAAAGGGCATGCTCTCTCCGGTGGTGAGCGCCGGCGGGTGGAGATCATGAGGGCCCTGGCAACGCGGCCCAGATTTATTCTGTTGGATGAACCCTTTGCCGGAGTTGATCCCATGTCGGTGAATGATCTGCAGCAGATTATTTTCGAGCTCCGGAACAAGGGACTGGGGATTCTCATCTCCGATCACAATGTCCGTGAGACTTTGCAGGTTTGTGATTTCGCATACATAATGAACGGCGGCCAGGTACTGACAAGCGGAGCTGCCGACGATATTATCGAAAGCGAACTGGCCCGCAAGATGTATCTGGGCGAGCACTTTCAGATGTAATTTTATGGCTCTAGAACTCAAACTCCAGGTAAAGCTGGCCCAAAAGCTGGTGATGACTCCCCAGCTGAGGCAGGCCATCAAGCTGTTGCAGCTCAATCGTCTCGAGCTCACCGGGGCCTTGCAGGCTGAACTTGAGCAGAACCCCATGCTCGAGGAGGGCATCGAAGAGCTGGAGCAGCAGAAAAACAGCGAAGGTCTTGCCGAGGAACAGGAGAGGGGCAAGGCCGCCGGGGACGATACCGGCCAGGTGGTTGGGGACAAGCCCGATGGCCTGGCGGAGATTAACTGGTCCGACTATACCAATGCCTTTGACACGGATCTCTCCTTTGCCAAGGAAAAACCACCCGCCGATGCCCCGTCACAGTTTGACTTCATCTCCAGTAAACCCGGTCTGGATTCGTATCTCTACTGGCAGGTGTCCCATCTGGAACTCAGCGAGAAAGAGCGCGAGGGAGTGATGTTTATTATCGGCAATCTCGACCTGCACGGCTTTTTCAAGGCAGGGATCGGTGATGTCTGCGAAGAGATCGGCTGTAACGAGGAAGAGGCGGAAAGGCTGCTGAGCCTGGTCCAGAAACTTGATCCACCCGGAATCGCGGCGCGGGATATCCGTGAATCTCTCCTTTTGCAACTGGAACGGCTGGAACTTGCCGACTCTTTGCCGCAGCGGATCGTCAGGGATCATATGCCGCTTCTGGAATCGCGCAATTACGGAGCGTTAGCGAAAAAATTGGGTGTGGGAAGCGCCAAGATCCTCAAAGCGGTGGATGTGATTACCGGACTTACGCCCTATCCCGGCAATGAATTCAGCAACGAACAGATCAACTACATTGTTCCCGATGTTTACGTCCACAAGGTGGACGGCGATTTCGTCATCCAGTTGAACAACGAGGGCCTGCCCAATCTCTGTTTGTCCGCCGAATATAAGAAGATGCTCAAAAAAGGCGAAAAACTCAACGGTGACGCCAAGGGATACCTGAAAGAAAAGATGCGCAGTGCCGAGTGGTTTATCAAGAGCATAGAGCAACGGCAACGCACCATCTACAAGGTGATGGAAAGCCTGCTCAAATTCCAGAGGGATTTTTTCGAGCATGGGCCCGAGAAACTCAAGCCGCTGATCCTGCGGGATGTGGCCGAGGATATCGACATGCACGAATCCACGGTGAGCCGTGTTACCTCGAATAAATACGTCCACACCCCCCAGGGTATCTTTGAACTGAAGTATTTTTTTTCCACCGCGGTATCAACCGGCGGTGGTGATGCGGTCTCGGCAGAGAGCATCAAAACAAGAATCAGGCAGCTGATCCGCGATGAAGATCCCTACAAACCGCTCAGCGACAATGCCATTTCCAAACTGCTGGCCGCGCAGAATATAAAAGTTGCCAGGCGGACAATAGCCAAGTATCGTGACCAGATGAAAATTTTACCGGTCAAGCATCGACGCAAGCCCCGGCTTTAAGGGTGCCGGGCGGTGCCGAATTTGTATTCCACAGGATTTATGAGAGACAGACTCGATAAAAAGTCAATTCAGCTTGATCTAGCCGCCACCACCAAGGAGGCGGTATTAAAGGAGCTGGTGGACACCATTCATGGTCAATGCAGTGAAATTGATCATGAAACGCTCCTGCGGGTAATCAGCGAGAGAGAACGCATCGGCTCCACCGGAATCGGTGGCGGGGTGGCCATTCCCCACGGCAAGCTGAAACAACTCAAACAGGTGGTGCTGGCCTTTGGCAGGAGTCGTAAGGGGATCGGTTTCGATGCCATCGACAACCGTCCGGTTCACATCTTCATCATGATTCTGGCCCCGGAGAGCATGGCGGAAAATTATCTCAAGACTCTGGCGCGGGTGAGCCGGCTTCTGAAACAGAGTTCCACATACGCCGATTTTATGAAGGCAAAAAGCCCGGAAGAAGTGCTTGCCGTTTTCGAAACATCCTCCCGCTGAAAGGCCGCTTTCCGCGGTCAACTATCATATCGGATCTGTACCCCTCTCTTCGTCTTGCCGGCTTTTCCCGGGCAGCAGCGCGGCCTTGATGTCGGTATCGATCAGTTCGATGTTCAGCCCCATTTTGGCGAAAATAAAGGCGATATCGTTGTTGTCGAAGGCTTCGCCGGGCTGTGGCGGAACCAGGATCCGCAGGTCTAGATCCTCCAGGCGCTTGATCTCCCGCTGCATATCGTCACACTTGAAACAGAGGTGGTGAAGGCCGCCACCGCGCCGGGCAAACTGATAGATCGGCGATGAATCATCAACGGGTTCAATGAGTTTGATCAGGATCGAGTTTTTTTTCCGGAGAAAAACCACCTTGACCTTCTGGCGGCTGTTGACGACGATTTCGGTGAGCTGGGTATAGCCGAATATGGTGTGCCAATGGCTGATGGCGGCCGGGATATCCCTGACGACGATACCGATGTGATCGATTTTCATAGACTGATATGCTTTCTGATCAAGGGCCCGAAAAAATTTGCCGCCGGCAGTGGTAGTCGCTGCCATATCCGTTCAAAATTCTCGCGGAGAGATGAGGATTGCGCCCTGCTTTTCCGGACCTTCCGTTTGGCAATATAGAAGGTGTACCAGTCAAGGGGAATGGGACGGGCACCCCACTGATATTTGAACCGGTAGGTGCCTCCGTCGGGGCTTGATCTGCCGAAGTCGAAGAGCGAAAATCCCGAGTCGGCCGAGTATTTGAGAAAATTCCAGTAGAGCAGCATGTTCGGAGCCAGCCGGTTATACCTGCGCAGAGTCGAGGCCCACGGGATCGAAACGCGGTCTGTCATGGACAGAATAATTCCTCCGCCGATGCACTTGTTTTTGATCGTCACTATTCCGAGCCCGGCAGCATCACCGTAATACTCGAGTATTGCCTTGAACAGGCGGCGGGAATGTACCGGAGAGCCCAGGTCCCGCATGTTGCCGCTGAAGACCGAATAGTACTCGTTGATATTGTCGATGCTGCCCCAGTGAAACTGCAGACCGTTTTTGACGGATTTGCGGATCTGGCTGCGCAGTTTCGATTTGAATCCTCTCATCAACTCCTCTGAATCGGCCGGCAGGGCGAGAAACATTCTCACCTTGTTGTTCTCCTCGCGAACAGGAGTGGGGGTGTTGGAAGCCTCCGGCCATGGATATTCCCCCCGCAGTTGAATGGTGTCGACGCCGAGTTTTTCACCGATCCGTACAGCCGCCTCCAGCAGTGCGCGGCCCGATTGTTCGTCATTGCAGAGAATGCTCCCCACATCACAGTAAGGAAGGGCCGTCAACTCGTTGACCAGCCGGGAAAATTGCAGGTGGATCAGGGGGAGGACACCGGTTATTTGCCCCTCCTCTTGGGCCATGAGATAGTATCCTTTATGTCCGTAGGCCTTTTTGATCGCTTTTTTCCAGGCATAGAGATGATAGGGCCAGGCATCGGGATGGGAGGAGACATAGGCGTCCCAGTTCTGAATATCCTTTGCCTGTGCGATTGTCACCTTGAGCATGATTTCTCTTATTATTGGTTGAGGGAGAGGATTGCGGTTGATCTCTTCGTCGCCGCATGGATTGCGGTTATTGCAGCGATGTCTTGATCAGCAGTGGCCGGTGAGGGGTGCAAAGTCGAAATCATGGAGCAATTTTTGTAAGCGAAGAGATGTCTTGTCGAGATTTCTGTAGTGCCTGAAGCGTGACAGCAAACCGGCATTTTTCATCCGGGGTTGATCCGGATCGATTTCCCAGGGATGAAAGTAAAAGACAAACGGCTCCCGGTCCCGGGCATTGATTCTTCTAAGGGCCATGGCGGTGAACCAGTAGGGGAAGATCCGGAAGTACCCACCGCCTGCAACCGGAATTTTTCTAGTCCAGAGCAGCGAGGTCGAAATGGGGAATTCCACAAGATTGTGGTCCGGAAGTTGATACTGGAATCGAGGGGCACCGGGAATGCCGTACCGGTCGTGGACAATGGGAAAGATGCTGGAGTCATACTCAAAGCCCAGCTCTTCGAGAATATCGAACGCCCAGAGGGAGTGGCGAGTGATGGAATAGCTCGGGGCCCGATATCCCCTTATCCGCGTGCCGGTGATATCTTCCAGGATGTTTTTCGCCCTTTGCGTATCCTGTCTGAATTCTTCCGGTGTGAGGTTGTAGACAAGCCGGTGGTAGTAACTGTGGCAGCCTATTTCATGACCCAGGTCCTGGATCTCCCGGACCAGTTCGGGAAAGTGTTCCGCCACCCAGCCGAGAATGAAAAAAGTGGCCTTGACATTATTGTTGTCAAACAGCTCCAGAATGGTGCGTGTATTACGGACCACGCGGGGAGGAAATTTGTTCCAGTCGGCAATATCAACAATGTTATCAAATGCCGCCACGTGAAAGTAATCCTCCACATCGACGGTGAGAAAATTTTTCATCAACGTTGTTTTTTGATAATGCGGCAGGGGTTTCCAGCCACCAGGGAGTGGGGGGGGATTTTTTTTGCCACCACTGTTCCCGCCGAAATCTGGCAGTTCTTACCGATATCATCAAGGATTATGGATCCTTCCGCAATCCAGCTTAAAGAGCCGATCCTGACTGTGGTCAGATGGCCGGGTATTTTGTTCCAGCCCTCATCGGAATAGACATGCTGATATTTGCCGCTGGCGATACTGACGCGACTGCCCACAAGGATGTTGTTATCAAAATAGACACAGCCAAGCACACAATAAGCACCGATATTGACATAATTTCCCACCTTGGCGTCGCGATGGGCGAAGAAGGAGCCGAATTCGATGGAAACATTGTGGGAGCACTGTTTCAGAGTCCCCCGGTAATAGGCGACTCTCAGAAAGCTGCCCGCTTTTCCGGGAATAAGGCTGAGAAGTTGGGCAAGGGAGGCAAAGATGGATTCGGAATCAGACCATTTTTTTTCACACCAGGCAGCGAAAATCAGAGGGGCGACGATGACCAGGCAGATATCGGCGAGGTATTTTTTTAGCCGTTGATTCATGGACAGGTTCGGCTGTCAAAGGCGAGGAGAGATGAACATAGTTCATTAAATTACATATATATGTATCATAGCTGATTCAGAGACAGAAAGCAAAGGCTGATTGCCCGGTTTCCCGGAAAATAGGTGGCTATGGCCGGAAATAACTGTGGAGGATGGACAGCAGAGCGGAAATGAATTGCTGCTGCGTCTCCACGGCCTTTCCTGTCGCGTCGCCTTCGCCTGTTATTCGGATCAGGGCGCCGTCGGATCTTTTTCTGAAAAAGGAATCGAGCACCAGGTAAAATCTGTCCAGATATTCGTTGGCAACGATACGGCCCCGTCCCTGGTACCAGTAATGCATCAGTTGTTTACGGTCTCCTTTTCCCAGCAGCACCCGGTTAATCTTCACCGGGCTTCCGGCGGCAGGATCGGGAAAGTCGACTGTGGCGCCAGCGATGGTGTTCCAGCCGCTGCCGGGCATGCAGTGTTTTGGAGAGTGGATCATCGATCCCTGGGTCTGGGATTCGTAATAGCCGATATAGAGCCAGAGGGAGGAGCCTGTTCCGTTTTGATAGCGGCGCATGATGTAATGATCGACTCCGAGAACAGCGAGAGTGTCGTCATCAAAAAATCTGCTTTCTACCATCGTAAAGGAACCGATTTGCCGCGGTAATGAATCCAGATCTCTGGCCGGCTGCGTGGGTTTTACCCCCGACAAAAAGCCAAGGTAGAGGGTTACGGCAACGATGAGAGCGGCGGAGACGGCGAACTGTTTCATCGGGAGATTTTTTTCTGATTGTTTCAGCTTCCGCTCAGAGGCCGGGAGTCCGACAAGATTCAGTTGCCAGCGGATTTTCGGAATATCCCTGTGAGGAGAGACGAAATTCCCCAGAGGCAGGCAAAGGAGAGCAGGAAGATAAACCAGCCGGTGAATTCGTGCAGAAATCCCCTTGCCCAGATCATACTGTAGCTTGTCAGTATTCCGTTTACCGCAACCCGGATGGCATTGGCCATGACGGCAATGGGAAGGGCAGCCAGCACGAGAAGGAGGCGCGGCAATATTTCCCTGTGCATGAAAGTCGCCAGTAGAAAGGCCAGAGTGACGAGGGTCATGAGCGAGCGAATGCCGCTGCAGGCATCAACCACCTCCAGTACCATGTGCGGCAGATGGACGATATTCCCCTCCCGGAAAACCGGCATGCCGTAGAGGGTCAAAAAGAAGACGGCGATTTTGGTGGCAATGATTTTTAAGGGAAAGGCAACGGCATCGTAGAGAATATATGGTAACGGCAGGGAAAAAACGAGCAGAAAGACGGGAAGGCGCAGGATTGCCGCTGTTTCCCTGCCTTCGAGAAAGAGAATCAGTCCATAGATGACCGGAATAAGAGAAAAACGTTGTGTAAAAAATTCCCCCGCAACCGATCCCGCCACGAGAAGAGCAAGGCCGCCTGTCAGATAAAGCAGCCCCGTGTTGCACGGTTTTTTGGCAGCCCTTCCCAGCTCCTCCCTCCTCTGGTGCACAAGATAAAGGGAGATGAAGGGAATGAGAAGGCCGTGGGAATAATTGGCGTCGCTTATGAGAACCCGAATCCAATCCGGAAGGATCCGGCCATAGGGAATAAGCAACATCCCGGCGAGGATGAGCCATCGTCGCTTTTGAAGAAGTGACATATACCGAGGTCATGCGGCTGGGCGAAAATAACCGCTCAGCCGCGGTCTCAGATCCGGAGATGGAAGTCCGGCTCGCCGTTTAGGCGATTTCCAGTTCTTTTCTGGAGTATTCCACCATCTCCACGTCTTCCTCGGGTTCGATTTTTGCCAGGCCCTCCTCTCTGGTCATAACCTTTTCACGAACCATGTTGGCGATTTCCCAGACATATGGATGGAAATCGTATCGCTGCCGATGGACGTGATTGGCAAAGGCATTGAGAATGCAGTTCGATGAGTTGGGATCTGTATCATCGGGTTTTTCCCAGCCGAACTCCCGGTTTCTTCTGACCAGTTCTTCCTCGTCATAGGGCAGGAAGGCCAGGGGATGAACATTCCATGGGAATTTTTCCGGATGGGCAAACTGGGCTTCGGTAACAAAATAGGGGTTGACGGCATCGCCGGCAATGGCATGCAGGGGCTCGTAAATCGCCCGCTGGGTGCTTTTCATGAGCTGGGCATTGGTGCGCATGACCGAGGATTGAATCGGTGCCTGTCCCGGAGACCAGCCAAAGCCGATAAAAGGTATTTCTTTTTCAATGGCGGTGCGCAGCATTATTCCCTTCACCAGACCGATACAGGAAGTGCACACTGTACTGGCCCGCTCCAGGGTTTTAGTCGAATAGAGCTCCCTTTCCGCCGCCGCCCGGAAGATTTTCCGTAACATCTTGGGATCTGGGCGGATGGTCAAGAGATCAACCCCCAGGGCCGAGCAGACGTTCCGTATATTGACGGATGCCCGGGGCGAGATAAACGAGTTGTCAAAGACCAGGGCCAGGACCCGCAGGTTGTAGCGGTTTACGAAAATATCAAGCGTATAGGTGCTGTCCTTGCCGCCACTGTATGCCATGAGGACGTCATAGGTCGCGCTGTTACGGTGTTTTTCGATGAGCTGGAGAAATTTCTCCTCATATTTTTTCTGTTTTGCCTCGCTCGTCTTTTTCCCGCGGTATCGGCGGCAGTGGTTGCAAACACCCTCCTCGTCAAAGGTGATGCCTGGAAATGTTTCAGGAAGAATACAGCGTGTGCAGCGAATCATAATTTCCTCGCACTATTTTGAAGTCAACCGGTATATCAGTTAGCGCCATCCTGGGAAGAAACCAACCGATGTTCGATGGTTTCCGGCTACCTTCCAGAAGTTAGTTGGGTAACCGTAGATCGGCTTTCCGGATCTTGCCGGTTGCGGTTTTGGGCAAATTATCCATGATCTCGATTCTATGGGGGACCTTATAGGCCGGCAGCCGCTTACGACAATGTTTGATGATCTCTCTGGTGTTTATCTCCACGCCGTCCTGCAGGACAATACAGCCACGGATGGTTTCCCCCAGGAGCTCATCGGCATCGCCGACCACCGCTGCTTCGTGGATGGCCGGATGTTCCATGAGGACATCCTCGATCTCCTTGGGGCCGATCCGGTGGGAACCGCTTTTGATGATGTCGCTCTTACGGCTGACAATGTACAAATAGCCATCTTCGTCCTTCCGGGCCAGGTCCCCGGTCCAGAGCCCCTCGGGTCGCAAAACTTTGCGGGTTTCCTCTTCGCGGTTCCAATACCCCGACATAATGTTGTCGCCCCGGGCAACGATTTCGCCGATCTCTCCGGGTGCCACCTTTTTTCCCTCCTTATCAAGCAGCAGCAGCTCCACTCCGGGTATGGCCTTGCCGATGGATCCCGGTTTCGTTCCCAGGTCACCGGGAGAGAGATATGCCAGTCGTGCCGAGGCCTCTGTCTGGCCATACATGATAAATATTTCTGCCCCGGGAAAGACCTTTCCAAGTCGCCTGGCCAGTGCAGGAGACATGGCGGCGCCTGCCTGGGTCAGGTATCGCAGTTTCGGGAAGGAGTAGTTGTCGATGGCCGATCTGTTGAGCAAAATGGCAAAGGTGGACGGAACCCCTGAGAAACCGGTTACCTCGTACTCCACCATCTGATCGAGAATAACATTGGGATAGATGAAGTTCTGATTGACGACCAGGGATGCCCCGGCGGCCACATGGGTCAACAGGATACTGTTGCCGTAGGAGTAAAAGAAAGGCAAGACCGCCATGATTCTGTCACTGGCGGTAATGTGCAGATATTGGAGAATCGACTCGGTGTTGGCGATGAGGTTGGCATGCCTGAGCATGACCCCCTTGGGTTTACCGGTGGTTCCCGAAGTATAGATGATCTGGGCGAGATCGCAACAGGAGCGGTAGGGGGGTATTGTCTCCCCGCTGGGCGGCTCTCCAAGAAGGGTTGTCAGGTTTTCCCAGAGAATTTTTCCCTGCCTTGCCGGTGCGGCTCCGTCGGTGACGGCAACCGCCTTAACGGCTTGCAGGGAGGGGGCGATCCGCTTGATGTAAGGGAGAAATTTTTTTCCGGCAATTAAGAAATTAGCCCCACTGTCGTCCAGCGTGTAGAGCAGGCTGCGATCCGAAGTCTGGGTGTTCAGCCCCACCACGACTCCACCGGCCATCAGGATGCCGAAGTACCCGGCACTGTATTCCAGGGGATCATCCGTGAGAATGCCTACCCGGAAGCCGGCCGTCGGTTTGAACTGCAATATCCACTGGGCAATGGAGTGCGCAGCGCCTGCCAGGGTGTGGTAGTCGACACTTCTTCCCCCGAAAAAGAGAGCATCTTTATGGGGATGGCGTTGACTGGAGTTGATGAGGTAGTCTTGTAATAACACGTCGAATTATTTAAATTTCAGGCTAATTCGTGCTGTTTCCTGCCGACGAACTCGGCGATGAGATCGATGCTGTCGAGATTTTCAGGGATGAGTTCGTCGTCCTCGATGGTAATCTCGAAAGTTTCCTCTATCCATTCGACCAGCTCAAGGACACCGGTGGAGTCGATGATGCCCTTCTCAAGAAAGGAGGTGTCGTTTTCCAGGGCATCATCTTCGGCATCAAACAGGAAGTTTTCAAAAATAAAGCTACGGATGGTGTTTTGTAATTCAGACATAGTTCCCTCTTAATCTCTTGCCTTGTGTCTCTCCATGGAGGTATTTCTATTCGATCTCCCAAGGCGGCACCCCGCTTTTTTTTCCAATTTTTTGATACCGAATGAAATTCCCTGTTGGAGACAGAAACCTATTAATTTGAAGTCGGTTTGAAAAAATGAAATTTTCCCCGGGATATTTCTCATCTGATTATTCCTATCGACGAGGAGAGGTGAAAGGTTTATGAAAAGCATTTCATTTTATCCGCCGGCGTGAAGTTCGCATGAATGGAGTTTTCCGGGCAGGGGCAGATTCCACGAAAGAACGACGGGGGCGATGCCAGGAAGTAACGGTGAA
>Ga0256914_1001253_pt1 | contig 23611 bp, 18 predicted proteins | sample HulkmetaG_FD_191571 | JGI IMG/M metagenome (GOLD analysis project Ga0256914, IMG submission 191571) | Hydrothermal chimney microbial communities from Main Endeavour vent field at the Juan de Fuca Ridge, Pacific Ocean - Hulk | ecosystem: Environmental > Aquatic > Marine > Hydrothermal vents ... | reverse complement strand
TGGATCGCCCCCTCATCCTCAACATCCCGCCCGAGACCGACAACGGCAAGGTCTTCCGGCTGCGGGGCAAGGGCATGCCCAACGTGAAAAAGCCCGATAAGCGCGGCGACCTCTACGTGGAAGTCACGGCCAAGCTGCCCAAGAACCTGACCCCGCAGGAAAAAGAGCTGTTCCGGCAATTGCGGGCCCTGCGCCCCCAAATCTAATCTGCATCACGGCCCCCTCGACGCACGTTGAGGGGGCCGTTTACATTCAGCCCTTTTTCGTCCTGGCATTGTGGCCAAAGAGCGGAACGGGAGTAGTTACGCGGGCGCTTGGGCCGCCGGAAGGGGATTTTCTGCGATTTCGGAAAGCATAACCGTCCGATTTCGCCAGGCGTGAGGTGAGGCATCTTTTTTGACAAATCGCGTCATTCATCGTTACAATTTCGTATCCGCCGACATTTGCCCAAATGCGGCGCAGATATCGATCTGACAATGACGTCAATCCTTCGATTCCATCAAAGAGGAGCCGCATAATGAAAAATGAGCGTTTGAGAACACTCATGAAGTTTCTGATCCCCGTCTTTGCACTTTTCGCACTTGTTGTTTTGGGACCAACCAAGGCGTTTGCTGCAGGCGCTACCGAATCCGCTGCACGGGAGCCTATCCCCTTGATCTGGTGGCTGGGGCCCGTCGGCTCCATCGTCGCCCTGGGCTTCGCCTTTTATTTTTATAAATCGGTGATGAAGTACAGTGAAGGCACCGATCGCATGATCGAAATTGCTCAGGCCGTGCGCGAAGGCGCGATGGCTTACCTTTCCCGCCAGTACAGGGTGGTGGGTGCGGCCTTCATCGCATTGTTCATCATCTTTCTTATCCTGGCGTATGGCTTTTCGGTGCAGAACAAGGTCGTGCCCTTCGCTTTTCTGACCGGAGGTTTCTTCTCCGGCTTGTGCGGATTTTTGGGCATGAAGACCGCGACCAATGCGTCGGCCCGGGCCGCCAACGCTGCGCGCCAGGGATTGAATGACGCCCTGACCATCGCCTTCCGCGCTGGCGCAGTGATGGGCCTGGTGGTGGTCGGCTTCGCGCTGCTGGACATTTCCGCCTGGTTCTTGATTCTGTACTACCTGTTCCCGCCCGATTTCTTCGGCGCGGCCACCAGCCCCCTGCCCCAGATCACCGTGATTATGCTGAGTTTCGGCATGGGCGCTTCGTTGCAGGCGCTGTTCGCCCGCGTGGGCGGCGGCATCTACACCAAGGCGGCTGATGTGGGCGCGGACCTGGTGGGCAAGGTGGAGGCGGGCATCCCCGAGGATGATCCCCGCAACCCCGCGACCATCGCCGACAATGTGGGCGACAACGTGGGCGATGTGGCTGGCATGGGCGCAGATCTGTACGAATCCTATGCCGGCTCCATCCTGGCGACGGCAGCCCTGGGCGTGGCCGCTGTCAGTGTGGCGGGCGCGGATTTCATGGGCGGCGTCAATCTCATCGATATGCAATTGCGCTATCTGGCCGCGCCCGTGGCGCTGGCGGGCATCGGCGTGCTGCTCTCCATCCTGGGCATTTTCCTGGTGCGCACTCGCGAGGGAGCATCTATGGGCGAATTGATGGGGGCGCTGGGCAAGGGCGTAAACGCCAGCTCCATCGGCATCGCCATCCTCGCAGGCGGAATCGTGTACATTCTCAAACTCCCCAACTGGTGGCAGGTCTGGGTGGCAATCGTGACAGGCCTGGTGGTGGGCATCATCATCGGCAAAGCCACGGAGTACTACACATCCCACGCCTACAAACCCACCCAGGGCATCGCAAAGTCGGCGCTCACCGGCCCGGCCACGGTCATCATCGAAGGTCTGGCCGTAGGCATGAATTCCACCATGATCCCGGTGCTCTCCATCGCGGTGGGCATTTTCATCAGCTTCTACATCGTGGGCGGCGCGTCCAACACGCTGATGGGCCTGTTTGGCGTGGGCATCGCTGCGGTGGGTATGCTCTCCACCCTGGGCATCACCCTGGCCACCGATGCTTACGGACCCATTGCGGATAACGCGGGCGGCAATGCCGAGATGGCGCATCTGCCTCCTGAAGTGCGCCAGCGCACCGACCAACTGGATGCGCTGGGCAACACCACCGCGGCCACAGGCAAAGGCTTTGCCATCGGCTCGGCAGCTCTGACCGCGCTGGCGTTGCTGGCCGCTTATCTGGAGGAGATTCGCTACGGCCTGGATCATCTGGCTGGCATCACGGAAGTCGATGTGGCTGGCGTTACGGTGCCGGTTTCGGAACTGAGCATGAAACAATTTATGACCTATTACGATGTCACCTTGCTGAATCCGGCGGTGCTCATCGGCGTCTTCATCGGTGCGGTGACGGCCTTCTTCTTCGCGGCGTTGACTATGGAGGCCGTCGGTCGGGCCGCAGGCGGCATGGTGGAGGAAGTGCGTCGCCAGTTCCGCGAGATGCCCGGCATTCTGGAAGGCAAAACCAAGCCCGACTACGCTCGTTGCGTGGAAATCAGCACTCAGGCTGCGCAGAAAGAGATGATTCTGCCCGCGTTGCTGGGTGTGGTCGTCCCCCTCATCGTGGGCGTGCTGCTGGGCGTGCCCGGCGTGCTGGGACTGCTCATCGGCGGCCTCACCGCAGGCTTCGCCCTGGCGATTATGATGGCCAACGCGGGCGGCGCCTGGGACAACGCCAAGAAGTACATCGAGGAAGGCGCTTTCGGCGGCAAAGGCTCTGATGCGCACAAGGCCACTGTGGTGGGCGACACCGTGGGCGATCCATTCAAGGACACCTCCGGCCCCTCACTGAACATCCTCATCAAGCTGATGTCCATGGTGTCCGTGGTCTTCGCTGGCCTGGTGGCTTCGCTCTATGGCGGCTTTGGCCTGCTGGGCATGTTCCTCCACTAATCTTCTTCAACCCCCAACATCATACTGCAAAAAGCAAGCCCGGGAGCAGTCTTCCCGGGCTTTTTTCGTCAGGCCACAGCGAAGCTCCACATCCCGAGGTCAAGCGCCATGGAGGCGGCATGCAGAGATTGTTAGCGCCGAAGGCGGCCCCACGTCCGCCCCATTGCTGACTTGTGACGCATCACTGCCCATTGACCTCCACGCGTTTGTAATCGGTGCGGGCGCGGGTGGCGGTGAGGATGGCCCAGAGGACGCGAGCAGTTTCTTCGAGCCTGTCGTGTCGGTTGACCACGGCGTACTGGAATTTGGGCAGCATCTCCAGCTCCTTACGGGCATAGGCGATGCGAATAGCGATCTGCTCGTCCGAGTCGGTCTTACGCTCTTTGAGTCGCTTGATGAGCTCTTCTTCGGTGGAGGTGGTGAGGAAGACCGTCACGGCGCCGGGCAGCTTTCGGGCCATCGTCTCTGCGCCCTGCACATCCACCCGCATGATGACATCGACGCCCTGGCGCAGCGGCTCGATGATCTCACTTTTGGGCACGCCCTTATAATCGCCATAAACGATGGCGTATTCGATGAGCTCGTCGTTTTCGATCATCGCCGCGAAGCGGGTCATGCTCACGAAATGATAATCTACGCCATTCACCTCGCCCGGACGAGGCGGTCGCGTGGTGGCGGTGACCACGCGATGAAATTCAACCCCCAGCTTTTCCAGGGCGTCCAGAGCTGAATCTTTGCCCACGCCCGATGGCCCAGACAAGATCATCACCACAGGACGGGGTTCATCGGGCACGCCGAAATGATCATGTTTCTGATGGGCAAAACTTTCGCTCATAAAAGAGATCTCCAAGTGGGTGAGAAATTTTCTATACGTTTGCGGAAATGATTATACTATCAGGAGGACATTTTATCGCGAAATCCATCATGCTGTTCGGAGGAAATCATGCCGATTTACGAGTACTATTGTTTCGATTGTCGGAAAAAAACGTCGATTTTCTACCGAACGCTGAGCGCGGCTCAGGCGGCGGAGCCTGTTTGCCCGATCTGCGGCGGCCAACGCCTGCACCGATTGGTCTCTCGAGTGCGGGTGCTGCATGCCGAGGAGGATCGCCTGGAGCGACTGGCCGACAGCTCGCTGATGGCGGGATTGGAGGAGGAAGACCCGCGTGCGCTGGCCCGGTTCATGCGGGAGATGAAGCATGAATTGGATGACGAGATGGATGATCCAGAACTGGATGAGATGATCGGGCGGCTAGAGGCGGGCGAGTCGCCCGAGGTCATCGAGGCCAGCCTGGGATTGGATGACGTCTAAACTCGAGGGCCGTCCTCTTGGCCCTGTGCATGAGCGTCCTGTTGGCTCAGTCAGGGCAGCATCACCTCGAATTGTCCCAGGAAGGGCGCGCCGTGGGCGTGAATGTAGGCCCAAATTTTCAACAGATCGCCGCTGTGATCGCCATCCAGTGGGATCCAGACGGGATAAATATCGCCAGGGTTCCAACGGGTGGTGGGGAAGTCATAGCCCACGGGGCGCTGATCGAGATAAAACACCCGCTCGCCATCATCCTCCAGCACCACCACCGTTTTGATATCGGGCAGCCCTGGACGATTGGCCCGCCAGTAGAGCCACAGCCCTCCGGCCGCGGGCTCCACGCCCACCAGCTCCAGCCCTTCATCAAAGGTCGTCCCCGGCAAGGTCGCGGGCGGTTGCTCGGGCACATGAAAATCAGCAGGAAGACGATAATGGCGCAGCCCCAGAAAGGCAAAGGAAGGAACAGGCTGCTCCGCTGCATACCGCCCGAGCTGCGTAGTGACCACCTGGGCCGGATCCACCACCTCATCCTGCCACAAGAAGAGCCAAACCCCGCCATAGCCCGCCAGATCCGCATTCAGCGCCCGCGCGCCTTCCTGCCAGCCCAACACCTGAGTCACATCCAAAATCTCGATTTCAGGCAAACGATAGCGGGGGACGAACCATTCAGGTCCGGCGTCGGGTGGCAAATACACATCGAACACGGGATAAGCGTGACCCGAAACCAGCAGCGCCGCCTCATCGGGCTGGCGATGGGCGAACATGTAGCCGATGGCCTCGCGCCAGGCGCTCTTGGCGAAGTTGGGATCGTTGTAGAGATTATCCAGGCCCAGCGCGCTGGTCGTCGTCACAAGCAAAAGGGTGAGCGCGGCGATGACGCGAGGGATGGCATGCAGCCAGGCCGGGCGTCCTTTCAGCCAGACGCGCGGCCGCCAGAGCGCGGCTGCGCCGCCGCCGATGAGCAGCGCCCACGCGGGCCAGCTGATGAGCAGGTAGCGGGGGTTGAATTTGGGCGTGCGCCAGGATAGAAAAAGAATGAAAATCGGGGGAATGAGCAACCAATGAAGCGTCAGAGCCAGCGGACGTTGGCGACCTCGCCGCCGTTGCAACGCCAGCGCAGCCAGCCAGATGACTGCAGCCGCGCCAAACCAGGGCAGCCATGCCCGAGCCGCCTCCTCTTTGAAGACTTCGGTGGCGCCCACGCTGAAATTATCGACAACATGCCACAAAGCCTCGTCCATCTTCAGCGTGCCCGGCCAATAACTGCTATCGGTGCGAAAACGACGCAGCATCGCCGGAAGCCAGGGCAGATATCCCAGCAGAATCGCGCCATGGGCCAGGACAAAGCCGCCCAGCGCCCGCCGATTACGGCTCTCCCGAATCCAGACATGCGCCCAATACAAGGCAATGGCCAGCAACGCAAAGCCCGCAAAATAATGCGTGTACATCGCGGCCAGCCCCGTTGCCGCATACAGGCCCAGATAGGCCAGCCGCCGTCCCTCCCCTCCTGGCGCCCTTTCACCCTTGCGCGAGATCGCCTCCAGCAGCAAAATAGCCCACCAGGCGCCCAGCGTCACCAGGAAGATGAGCATGGCGTACATGCGAGCCTCCTGACTGTAATACACCATCAGGGGCGAAATAGCGGCTGCCAGCGCGGCGAGCAGGCCCGCACAATCGCTCCAGAGCTTGCGAGCCATGACCCCCAGCAGCGCGACCAAGAGCGTCCCGAAAGCCGCCGAGAAGAAACGCATGAGATAAGCGATATTGCCAGCCCAAGGATCGAACAGCCGCAGCCATCCGCCCAACAGCAAATAGTAGAGAGGCGGCTGGATGTCATCGGCAGTCCAGCGGGCCAGGGCCGAGAGGCCCAACTGTGAAACGCGCGCGGTCACCCCCTCGTCATACCACAGACTCTGCACATCCAAATGATGCAGACGAAGGGCAAAAGCGAAGAAAATAAAAAGCAGCAGGGTAAAACGAAAACGCCTGGTCACATCGATAACCGGCCATCCGACGGCGGTGGAGTGAAACAATTATCGGCCACCGGCCGCCATTGTCAAATTTCGGGCGACTGGCGACCGCCCGCTGATGGTGGATTGCTATGGTCGATTGCGCTCCGCACAGAGCGGGCCAGCGCCCGCGCCCGTTGTGGCGCTTGGCCCACATACCCGCCTGCATCCAGCAGCGCGCGGATGCGCTCCGGCGGCAACAGATGGGTTAGAGCAGGCTCGGAAGCCAGCAAATCGGCCAGAGGGTTGGGCCCGCCTTGCTGCACTGCAGCCCAAGCTGTCAGACTGCATGTCCGGATCACCTCATGCAGCTGTTGACGATCGCCCCCCGCCTTCACGCCCTCCATCAGCAATCGCTCGGACGCGGCAAAGACGCCGTAGGCGTCGAGATTGCGTTGGATGGCCCCGGGCCAGACATTCAAGCCCCGGACGATGCGTTCTGTCGCCCGCAACAACTCATCCACTGCCAGAAATGCGTTGGGGATGATGACGCGGCGGTTGGCCGAATCGTCCAGCGTGCGCTCCAGCAGATTGTGGGCTGCGTTGTGCCAGGCCGTCGCGGGCAGGCCGGCCACATAGCGGGCCAGACTGTCGATCTTCTCAGCAGTGATGGGATTGCGCTTGAAAGGCATGGCCGAAGAGCCCACCTGCCCCTGGCCGAAAGGCTCGGAAAGCTCGCCAAAGACAGGAGATTGCAGGATGCGCAGATCGAAGGCGAAACGGTAAAGGGTTTGGGCCAGGCCCGCCAGCGCATTCAAAAGCAGCCAATCCTGCTTGCGAGGATATGTCTGAGTCGTGACAGGGAACGCCTCCAGGCCCAATTCGACCAGCGCCCGGCGCTCCAGCTCATCCGCGTCCACACCCGCATCTTGCACCAGCTGCCCATACGAAGCCATCGTTCCCGTCGCGCCCTTGAACCCCTTGCCCCGTAGATTCGCCCGCACTCGACGCAACTCATCCCAATCCATCAGCAAATCCTGCAAGGTCTGAGCGAAGCGATAGCCCAGGGTGGTGGGCTCCGCAGGCTGGATGTGGGTGTAGCCCATGACAGGCGCGTCGGCATAGCTCTCAGTCAGATCCGCAAACGTCTCGAGCAGCGTTCGCAACTCCGCCAAAATCAGATCCAGCCCCTCCCTTTGGCGCAGGATTTCGGCATTGTCCACCACATCCATGCTGGTCGCGCCCAGATGAATGACGCCGCCGCCGATGGGGCACTGCTCGGCGAAGGCCTGGATTTCGGCCATGACATCGTGGCGGGTCACCCGCTCGATCTCCAGGGAACGATCAAGACGGACTGCATCCGCGTGGACTTCGATGTCTGCCAGCTGGTCGGGCGAGATCAGTCCAACGCTGGCCTGAGCCCGGGCCAGCGCCGTCCACACCCGCCGCCACAATCGACGACGATGATGCTCGGAGAAGACGCGGCGCATGGCGTCGCCGCCATAACGCCAGGAAAAAGGAGAGGCGTACAGATCATGGTCAGGCATGGCAATCGCTCCGTTTGGCGTACTGAGTCATGGGGACGTCGAGCCTCCCCTCTCTGCGCGACAGCTGACCGTCATCACGCCCGCAACCAGCAGGCTGAGGATCATCAGATCGGGCAGGAAGAGGGAGTTATCGATGAGACCGTGGGCCATGCCCGCGACAAAACCCGCGCCCAGGCCCAGGACCCAGGGCCGCAGAGGATGCTCGGGTGAAAGAACGCGCAGGCGCCGAAGACCCAGCCAGATCGTCCCCAACACCAGCCACATCCCGGCCAGAAAGCCCATCAGTCCCACCCGGGTGAGCAAATCGAAGATGAGATTGTGAGGATGGCTCAGGTTCAGCTCTTCCCACGCCGCGGGCAGGACGTAATAGCTGCGGTAGGCGTAGAGGAAGTTGTCCAGGCCCACGCCCAGCCAGGGATGATCCAGCCCCATGCGCCAGGCGCTAAGCCAGAGATACACCCGAAATCGGCCCGTGCCCGAAGTGATCTGCGCCAGCCGCGGCGTGTTCAGGAAAGGGATCAGAGCCAGCGCGCCCAGCACAGCCAGGATGAGGATGGGCTTGCGCAAGCTGCGCTGGAAGATGAACAACACCAACAGTCCCACCGGCATGCTGATGAACAGCAGCCCCTTGCTGAAAGTCAGAAACCCCGCCGCGGCGATGACAATCAACGCAAAGCCATAAAAAAGACGGCGGGCGAAAAAGCGCCTTTTTCCGTCCTCCGGCCCCGGTTTACGGTCCTCTTTCCGCCAGAAAGCCAGCGCCACCGCCAGGGGCAGCAGCCGTCCCAGCACCAGGGCCAGGTTATTGGCCGAGCCATACAGAGCCTGCACCCGGGGCACGCCCTCGGCCATGCCCGCCTGCCCCGCGACAAACTGCCCCAGCGCGATGAGGCTCACCAGCACACCCCCCAGCAGCGCCGCCTGTCCCAGCCGCTTCACCCCATCGGCCTGCCGCAGGGTGAAACGGGTGATGAGGAAATAGAACACCGCGGGGGTGAGGAAAGTCACCCGCCAGTCGTAAAAGGCGTAGCCTTTGTAGCGGGCGTTGATCGCCGCGAAAAAGCCGATGACCAGGAGCAGAAGCACCGCAGCATCCAGAAAACGCCCGCGACCGGCATCCCGCACCTCTGCGCCGGCTGCGACCCCGGACATCGGACTTTGGACTTTGGACAACACCCAATATCCCACCGCCGCACCTAATCCCAGCCAGATCAGCAGCTCGTGCAACGGCAGGCCGATGGGTCCCAGCCGCAGCGGGCGCATGTAGAAGGGCAGGGCGACCAGCGCGGCCGCGGGCAGCCACGCGGCAAGCATGGCCAGGACGCGGACAAACGCAGACAAGCGCGGATGAACCGAATACCGATTACTGATTACTGAATACTGATTACTGAATACTGAAAACTGATTACTGACAACCCACCCCGCGCCGCCCAGGGCCATGACCAGCGCGGCGGTGATGGGCCAGAAGGGCCATGGTCTCGGATGAGGTCGATCGTCGATGACAATGCGACGCAAAGGCCAGTAGCCCCAGCCGCCCTGCGCCCGGATGCGCAGTTCATGCTCGCCATCCACCAGGTCGCGGGCCACGGGCACGGTTGCGACGCGGTTGTCCGGATCGTAAAGCATCAGGTAGGCGTTGCCCGTGGCCGGATCAACGGGCAGGTCGGGCGCGGGCCGACCATCGATCCACACCTCGAAATATCCCTTGAAAGGCCCGCGCTGCACCTTCAGGGCGGCGGCGCGACCTCTGAAATGCAAACTGGCTTCCACGCCCGAGGCGTCGGGATCGCCGGCGTCGCGGGTGGTGCGCCAGCCGTCGGGGGGCTGATAGATGATCGAGCTTCTGTCATCGGGACGATAAGCCCCTGCTCCACGGGGTGCGAGGCTCTGCGCCAACGCGGCCACGCCCTCCCCCGCGGGCGTCTGCTGGCCCGCGGCGTCCCGCTGCACCCAGCCCAAACGGATAGCGGCATCATCGGGCCCGGGCGCATACTGCACCCATGCCGGAGCGCTGGCCCAGGGCCAATGCGCCTGCATCCACGCCCATCCCCGCTGCTGATAAGCGTGCAGGTCTTCCACCGGGATGCTGCGCCAGGGGGATGTTTCGGGGTCCAGGCCCGGCGCCTGCGGCGTCCACCATCCCCAGGCGGTGATGTAGAGGGGGCGGTCGCCCAGGCCATGACGGGCCAAAACATCATGCAGCAGCTCGACCCGGCGGAAGTTGAGTTGACCGGCCGCGGGCGGCGCCTCGGGCGGCTGATCGAAACCGTAGGCCTGGCCCGCGGCAAAGTCGAAGTAATCGCCCGCGCCCAGGCTCAGCAGGCGGTCGAGATAGACCGGGTCGGGGATGTTGAAACCGTCGTCGGTGGTGGTGGGGGCCAGGGCCGCCAGCATGATGCGGGCGTCGGGACGGGCGTGACGAATGCTGTAATGGGCCTCGCGCAGGAGATCGAGATAGCCTTGCGGGTCGGCGTAGCGAGCGCCCCAGTGGGGGCCGATGTTGGGCTCATCCCAGATTTGGAAGGCCAGCACCCGGCCAGGGCCTGAGGTGCTGAGGGGCAAGGGCGTGCGTTGGGCCACTTCTCCGGCAAAACGCCCGAAGTCGCGCACGTCGCGCGGCGGAGCGTAGGGGTTGGAGGCGTCCTCGGGCGCCCGGGCCCAGGCTGGCGCGCCATCCAGCGCCAGGATGAACAGGAAATCGAAATCATCAGTCCCCACCACCTGCTCGAACGCCCGCCAATCCCAAACATCGGGTTCGGGCTGAATGAGCGCCCAGGGCACGCGTAGCCGGATGATGTGAGCGCCATCCTCCCATGCCAGCCGCAAGCGCCCCTCCCGCGCGGGGTCGGAAAGCCGGGCCAGATCAGCCAGATCCATGTTCACAGCCAGGGAGCGGTGATGTGCGGCGATGTCGTCAGGCCAGGGCGGCGGCGCGGCCTGGCGGGCCAGGAACCAGTTGACCGGCAGCAGCAAAACCAGGAGGAGGAAGAGCGTCCCCAGAAGCAGCAGGCGTTTCATAGAGGCCATTATACTACACTGTTGACACCCCATCGAAAGGCGGCGTACAATGGGCATGTCCGATTTCGTTGGGAGGGAAGTCAGACGCTTTGCGTCTTTCAGCCATGAGTCCGGGGCACCGGGCGTCGGGCCAAGGCGCTTGAAACTCGCGTCCGTCCTGCTCCCCACCTGGGACGAGCCAAGAGCCACCACCTCAAAACTGACCACCTTGGAGGAATCGCATGCGCATTCACCGCTTACTCTCTGGTTTTCTGCTCATTGGGCTGCTTTTGACGCTGGGAATGGGGGCAGCGCAAGCGGACGGGCCGGGGACGCCGTCCGCGACGACCAATAACTTCCCATTCATCGCTCACTTGCCCCTAACCCTCTACGACGCCTACCCATGTCCTGACATTCCCATCCAACTGACCCCAGCCAACGGAGCGACGCTGGACACCCTCATCCCCATGTTCAGATGGGATAGCGGCTCTCCCACCTGCGTTCGATATCTTAATCTCAGGGTGTACAGCGATGCGGCTGGCGAAATCCTAAATCGCTCCGCGATCATCTCAAAAACCGAGGGAGAAGGCGCTTATCGATTTTCTGACAACTTCGAGCCAGGAACCACCTACTACTGGCGCATCAGATTCAAGTGCAAGAACAATGTATACGGCCCATTCTCTGAACTCCGGTCATTCACCGCGGGATCGGAAGGGACATTGCCGCCCATGCCCGCGCAGCTATCTCCCCCAAACGGAAGCAGGACCGAAAGCCGTCGCGTGACCATGCGCTGGGAAGCCGTGCCCGGAGCCAGTATGTATCTCCTCCACTATCGTGCGGAAGGAGCCAGGGGGAGCATATACATCTGGGTGAACCAGCTATCATACAGTCGCACTTTCGAGAAAAACAAGACTTATGAATGGTGGGTGGCCGCTGTTAACGATTACGGCATTAGCGAGGCGACGGGAAAATGGCGATTCACCACGCCGGCCAACGCTCCGTGAGCATCCCCGACGGTTTTGGGACGCGTGATGAGATGAGGCCCGATCGCGTCGGCGTCTCGTCACGCGCTTGTGCGATGTCTCCGTTTCAGGCAATAAGTCCTTTGCGCATGGCGAATTGCACGACATCGGCCTCGTTTTTGAAATTCGCCTTGCGCATCATGTTGTAACGGTGCCGCTCCACGGTGCGCACAGAAATGCCGAATTTGTCGGCAATTTCCTGATTGGTGCGGCCCTGAGCCACCAGAATCATCACCTCGCGCTCCCGCCGGGTGAGGCGATCCAGAATGCCGCTATCGTTTTTTTCGCTATGCAGTTGCTGCAAATAGTCCTTGATTTTCTCGTGGGTGATGGGAGGGCTCAGATATCGCTCGCCCCGGGCCGCCGCTTTGATGGCGTCGATGAGACAACTCGAATCCGCGTCTTTGACCACAAAGCCCAGCGCCCCCTCTTGCAGAGCCTGCACCACATAAGCCGTATCCTTGTGCATGGTAAAGACGACGATTCTTGTGGGAATGGTCCGCATATTGCTCACCGAGCGAATGATCTCCACGCCCGGGATGTCGGGCATCATCAGATCGAGCACCAGCACGCGCGGCCTCAGACGGCTCACCTCATCGATGATCTTGGTGCTGTCGGTGGTGCATCCCACCATCTGTAATTCAGGGTCCAGCTCCAAGAGGCTGGAGATTCCTTTGATGACGATCTGATGATCATCGGCCAGAAAAACGGTAATAGGAGCTTTCATCGTTGCCTCTTACGCATGACCGCATGACAACAAGGCCTGAGTCGACCACAGGCAACCACCAGAACAGGGAGAATCAGGCATTGGCAGGTGCAACCACAATCCATCATCCTTCCCTCGGCACGGTCCAACGGAAGGTGAGGAAGAGAAGGATGGTCATAATCCAGGCTGATGTCATGCACCACATGCAGATGGCGCCGATGACGAAGGGCTCCAAAAAGGTGAGGTAGGCGCTAAACGCCACGCCGAAAAAGATGACGAAAGGCAGCATCCATGCGGTCTTCTCGATCTTGTTTGCAGGCCCGAAGCGCTGCCAGGCCCACAGCGCCAGAATGATGATGTAGCCAAGAAGTCCAGCCACGCCCACGGGCAGAATGCCGAACAACACCGCAAAATCACTTTGCTGCACCACATTGCAGTCCCCCACCGGCCCGCACACCGCCCGCGCACCAGTCGTCTCGACAAAGGCCAGATAAAACGCCACGCCCATGCCGACGAAGCCGAGAATGGGAATAGCCCAGTTGATCCAGCCGGGACCGGGTGTGAGCGCCAGGCTGCTTTTGGCCCAATAGATGATGGCCCATGCCAGCATCCCCACCATGAAAATGAGGGTGATGATGGCGATGGCGCTGCCTGCCGGGTCCAGGGCCAGTCGTTCGCCCACGCTCATCTCGGCCACAGATTTCACATCCACCGGATTCAGACTGGCGCCTTCGTTGCTGGTCGCAGACGCGGCCTGGGGCGACGCATGCGCTTCGGGCGTCTGCGCTTTCTCCTCGGTCTGCTCGACGATGCGCTCCAGGCCCGGGATGGCGGGCCAATCGATGCCGCCCGCGGCCAATCCCTGCTCGATGATGCCCGGGAGTTCCTCGGGTATCTGCTTATCGCCCACCAGCAGCTTGTCGCCCACCACCAGCGCCGGAACCCCGCGCTTGTCCTCAGGAATCGGCACAGAATCCGCGGCGGAAAGGTATAACTCGCGTCCGCCATCGGTAGTTACATCGATCATCAGAATCTGCAACTGTTTGCCGTATTTGTCCGCCAGCGGAGGCAGATCCTCCTGGATCACCTTGTGGCAATGGGGACAAGTGGGTGAATAGAACAGCACCGCCCGCACCACGGGCTCATCCTGAGCAAACATGGTCAGGGGCAGGATGAGGTTTACAAGCAAGAGCAGGATGAACGATGAAAAGAGAACTCGACGCATGGGGAACTCCTTGTTCGGAATATGGCGATCGGTGCGAAGGGTTATCACGGGCTCATTTTAGCAAAAAATGTATCAATCGTATATGACTTTCATCAATCCTCTGGGAGAAAACATGAAGTTCTAATGAAAAATTCATATTCTCGCGGACGACCCAATGTTTCGCATCGGCGCCCCAAGCCCCGGGCGCACTGGCCGAAGCGCCCGGCTTGAGTCGGCCAGGCGTGCAAAAACGTCCCCTATTCTCGTCCTGCGATTGTGTGATATGATGATCTTGGCTAGAATAAACGCTAATCTCCGCAGAATCTCGAGGAATTCCAACGCGCCTTACAGCCAGCGCCCTCACGCCCGTTCTTCCTACCCATGCCCGGCAAACGCCTTGTTTCAGCTTTCGATATCATCGGCCCGATCATGGTCGGTCCCTCCAGCTCGCACACTGCGGGTGCGGTGCGGCTGGGACGCCTGGGCCGCGCCATTCTGGGAGCCCAACCCCAGCGCGCCATCATGGGACTGCACGGCTCCTTCGCCCGCACAGGCCGCGGACACGGCACCGATCGGGCGCTGGTCGCGGGCCTGCTGAACATGTCCACCGATGACCCGCGCATTCGCAACAGCCTGGAGCTGGCCCGAAATGCCGGCATGGAGGTGATCTTCCGCACCGTGGACCTGGGCGAGAACGCCCATCCCAATTCGGTGGAGATGATCCTCAGCGCGGGGCAGCAGGAGATACGCGTGGCGGGCGCTTCGGTGGGGGGCGGCATGGTGGAGATCCAGGCCATCGACAACTACCCCATCAGCTTCACGGGCGAACACGAGGCCCTGCTGGTGGCGGCGAAGGATCGCCCCGGCACGATTCACGCCATCACCGGCCTGTTTCTGCGCTATCGCGTCAACATTGCCTTCTCTCGGGTGGAGCGACAGCACCGGGGAGGCGAAGCCATTCAGATTTTCGAGACCGACGATCAAATTCCCGACGAGCTGGTGGCGGCGTTAGCGGATTGCGATTGGGTGTATTGGGCCCGTCACATCCCCCGCCTGACCGATTGATTCGTCATTCTGGACACACGCTCATGTTCGACTCTCTGGCCCAAATGATCGCCCTGGCCCAAACGCAGGGGCAGCCTCTGCACGCAATCGTCATCGCCCGCGAGATGGCGCAAAGCGGACGCGATCGTCAGACCGTGCGGGATAAGATGTACAAACGTCTGGTGGTGATGCGTAAAAGTGCGGAAGAAGGCATCGCCCGGCCCGTACGCTCCCTCAGCGGCATCAGCGGCGGCAACGCCTGGCGACTCTGGCAGCGCCTGCAATCTGGCTATCAGCCTATTACCGGGCCGATTTTGAGCCGCGCCGTGGCCCGGGCCATGGCCGTCAACGAGGTCAACGCGGGCATGGGCTGCATCGTGGCCACGCCCACCGCGGGCTCGGCGGGCATTCTTCCTGGCGTGCTGCTCACGCTGCAGGAAGCCTACGGCTTCAGCGATGAGCAACTGGTGGATGCGCTGTTTACGGCCAGCGGCGTGGGCGCGGTTATCGCCCGGCGGGCCAGCATCTCGGGCGCGGCCGGAGGCTGTCAGGCCGAGACAGGCAGCGCCGCGGCGATGGCTGCCGCAGCGGCGGTAGCGCTGCTGGGAGGCTCGCCACACCAATCGGGCCAGGCCGTGGCCATCACGCTGAAGAACATGCTGGGGCTGGTGTGTGATCCGGTGGCGGGGCTGGTGGAAGCGCCCTGCGTCAAGCGGAACGCCGCGGGCGCGGCCCAATGCTTCATTGCCGTGGATATGGCTCTGGCGGGCATCGAGAGCGTGATCCCGCCCGATGAAGTCATCGACGCCATGGCGCGCATCGGGCGACGCATGGATCCCCGCTTCAAGGAGACAGCGGAGGGCGGACTGGCGACCACGCCCACGGGCCTGCGCCTGGCGGAAACGCTCGGGCGGAGCAAGCCGCCCGAGGAGTTGCGTTAGATGTAACAGGGTTTCTTTCTGGCGCGATGATTGTCCACCTCCTGTTTTTCTCCCCACCCGCTTTCTCGACTATAATCAAGCGCAAGATTCATCGTAACTACTAAAGTCTCTGCCATGTACGTTGCCACGGGAGCGTCATCTTTTGCAGAATGTCGTTCAACGTCCTGCTTCAAACGTCACAACCATGCTCGTCACAGGCGTCCACCACCAAGTCACATCCCTTGACATTTCACGCTTCACACCTTGGCATTCAGAAACACTCACTTCAAGGCGAAAGTTGCGGTCAAACATGCCACCTGAATAGTTACGATAAAATGGGCAAAAGTCAAGTGACTTGTCAGAGATCACTTAAGCCGTTATCATTACTTCCTCTTCCTGGAGTCCGTCATGAAAACCTATCCCGCCCTGGTTCTGGCCGGCTATTCCACCGATAAGCCCGATCCCCTCGCCATCGCTATGGGGGTGGCGCGCAAATCGTTGATTCCCGTGGCAGGCAAACCCATGGTGTATTGGGTTGTCAAAGCCCTAAGCGAGAGTCCGCGGGTCGATCAGGTCTATATCGTGGGCATGGGACCGGAAGACAATGTGGATTTCGGCGAGGAGATCGTCTACATTCCCAACCAGAATGCTCATTTCGATAACATCATGGCCGGGGTGGACGCGATCAAGGAGCATCAGCCAGACGCCGAATTCTTCCTCACAGTCTCCGCCGACATTCCCACACTGCAATCACACACCGTCGATTGGTTCATAGAAACCTGCGAGAGCCTGGACGGCGATCTCTTTTATTCCGTGGTGGAAAAAAGCGTCATGGAAGCCACATTCCCCGACTCCCGTCGCTCATACGTGCCCGTGGTGGAGGGAAAATTCTGCGGCGGCGACCTCTTCTTCGTGCGCCGGACCATCGTCCACAACAATGAGCAATTGGTGAGAGAACTGCTCGCCAAGCGCAAAAGCGCCCTCCAGCAGGCCCGATTGCTGGGATTCAAGACCATCATCAAGTTCCTGTTCCGCAGGCTCTCCATCAAGGACGCCGAGGACTTGAGCGAACGGCTGCTCCAGGCCGTCGGCCATGTCGTCATCTCTCCCTACGCGGATCTAGGCATGGACGTGGACAAACCGCATCAGCTGGAGATGGTGCGGGCGAAGATGGCAGAACGGTTGGAGGAGCAGGCATGAGCGCGTGGATTCGGCGCCTGGAGTCGCTGGACCAGCGTTGGAGTCTGGCTCTGCGCGTGGACGCACATCGGCTGGGCAGAAGTATCGCCTCTATCGCAGCCCATCTGGGCGATGGCCCCCTCTGGCTCCTCTTATGGCTCGCGGGCATCATCTTCTTCCCGCCGCCGCGGCGATGGCAGATCGCGCTCTGGCTGGCCGCGTCCATCATCGCCGCGGTCATCACCTACGCCATCAAATTTTCACTCAAACGCCCGCGGCCTCAGGAGATCGACGGATTCTACAACAAAGGTTATGACCGGCACGCGTTTCCCAGCGGCCACGCCACCCGCATGGGCACGCTGCCTCTTTTCGGCGCCTGGATATTTCCGGAATATGCGCTGCTATTCTGGTTCGTTTCACTCATCTGCATTTGGGCCCGGGTGGCGCTGGGCGTGCACTACCTGGGCGATGTCATCGTCGGCTGGTTCATCGGAGCAGCGGTCAGCCTCCTTCTCATTCTAGCGGCTTTTTCCTTTCTTTAACGCTTGCCATGGATCGACCCTTTCGATTTTCCCTCTATCTACGCCGGCTGGGACGACGCTGGAAGCTCATCGCGATCCCCACTGTTATCGCCGTACTGATAGCGATTCTTCTCTCCTTATTCATGCCGGTGCGTTATACCGCGAGGGCAACGATGATAGCGCCCAGGCAGCAGTTGGCTTGGCGCTGGTCCAATAAAGTCTATGATGTCGTCGATTTGCGCTTCGACTGGCGGGCCGAGGTCATGCCGCTGAGCAAGACCGAGAAGGTGGCGGAATACGCACTGGCCCAGGTCGAAGGACAACTAAGTCGCGACTATACGCCCCAGGAATTGCTGGCGGCGACATCGGTCAAGCCCGGCGCCGGCGCGATGTTCACCATCAGCGTCACAGCTGCTGACGCCAGAGATGCCGCGTTGTTGGCCAATGCCATGGCCGACGCTTTGCCGCGAGCCGTGGCTGATATCTATGCGGGAAACCAGGACGCATTCACGGATGCCGAAGACGAAATCCGGCGATCTTACAATGAGTGGGATGAGAAATGGCGGGATTACCGGGCGAAATATGGCATTGGCCTGGGCTTTACCGGAGATCTCACCACCAATGAGACGCAGCTATTTGGAAACCAGAGCGCCATCAAACAGGAGCTCACCATCAAAAGCTCCGACGTCGCCATTTTGACCGCATTTCTGGATAAGATCGACAAAGTGCTATCGGCCCTCGAGAAGAACGAACCCAGCAACCATCTTGCCTTGCTGAATACGCCGGAGCTGGCGAATTATGGTCTCGATTTCACCACGTTGCAGACGCTTTCTCCCGAGATGCTCGAAGAAACGCTGAAGACGTTACAGGCGCAGGTGCAATCGGATGTGGACGTGATGAACGCAGACCTGCTGCCTTTGCAGGAAGAAGTGGCAAAATTATTGCAAGAACGCGCAAACATCCAACGAGTCCGGGGCGTCTGGTATGAGTCGATCAAAACAATGGAAAATAAACAGGTCGAGATGAAAGCCAGGCGGATTGTCGAGGGGCAGCGGGTGCAGCAGGTGGACATGGCTGACACGCCCGACAAACCATCTCAGCCCAACTGGCCGCTGAATCTGGCCCTGGCTCTGACGACAGGGCTGCTGGGCGGCCTGTTCCTGGCTGTCATCGCTGTTTATCTTGGTGGCGAAGAGGCTCTCTAATGGCAAGCAGACGTTGCCCTGGGGCGTCGCCCTGGGACTGACGCTGCTTCAGGCGATCATCTGGTGGTTCGTCACGCCCCCGTGGACTGCGCCCGATGAGCCAGGACATTATTTATATGCGCGACTGATTGCCGAAAGGGGCGTCATCCCCGACGCCGTAGCGCCCGAACAATGGCATGAGGTTCTCGTTAGCATGGAGCAAACCGGCTGGCGAGCGTACCTTCACCCGAACGGCGATCTCGTCCCAGATATCGCGCAGGAGCCCGTCCTAGCTGCCAGCGGGACACAGGTGGGACGTAAACCTCCGGGCTATTATGCGTTGGCCGCCCTCTGGCTGCGAGCGCTGCCCGACTGGCCGCGGCTATCGCCCACGGTGCAAATGCGCTGGATCCGCCTCCTCTCTCCGGTCTTCCGATTGCTCACCACTGCGACGGCCTTGCATCTCGCCACTCGTCTTTGGCCCAACGAGCCGGGACGCATTCTGGGATTGGGGCTGTTGGTCGGGCTCATGCCCATGGTGGGATTCATCGGCGGCAGTCTCAACAACGATGCGCTGACCCTGCTCTGGGGCGGCGTCGCCTTCTCGGCGCTGCTTCTGGCCCGCTCTTTCAGGGAATGGACGCTGGCGCTGGGTCTCATCATCATGGGACCCCTGCTGGTTGATGTGAACCTGCTTTATCTGTGGCCCCTGGCGCTGTGGCGATGGGGCTTTTTTCGCCATGAGGCTGGCTGCTTACAAGTCCGGACGCGCGCATCATGGCGACCGGCGCTCCTGGTGATGGGCGCCCTGGCCCTGGCTCTGATGCTTTCGCTATTCCCCAATTCGCACAGGGCCGCCGGATGGCGCTCCCGCAACACCCAGCAGACGCGACGGGAGGGTCAGCTTTTCCTGCAGGCGCACACGCGGCCAGCGGTGATCTCGCAGGCCATCAGCGGAAAGGAAATCCTCCAGCGTCGGGGACAAACGATGACGCTGGAGGCTCGCATCTCGGGCCATGGCGAAGGACTCATGCTGCAAATGACGGATGGGCGAGATGAAGTTGAGACAATCTGCCCGCTGGCGTCCGAACCCCGGCTCTGCTATCTCACATTCCCCCTCACGCCCGAGAGCCGCCATCTCACAGTCAGCGCCCGTCTCCCGGCAGGCGCAGCCTCCCTGCAACTGCAGCTGACCGATCCCGCAGGCTGGTCCTTGCTCAGCAATGGCGATGGTCGCTTGCCAGCATCAATAGGACAAGCCCTCTTCATCGGGATGGAGCGTCATCTGCCCTTGCCCAGCGGCTATTTCGATCGTATCCTCTCGCCAGCGGTCTGGGATGCGCCTTCGCTGTTGCGCTACGGCATTTTTGCCGGATTCACCTGGGCCAGTTTCTGGGGCTATTTCGGATGGCTCTCCCGCCCCTTTCCCTGGCCCACTTATCTACTGCTGGTCGCGGTCACCCTGGCCGCCTTGGTGGGCGTCGCCAGGAGATTGTCGCACATCCTTCGCGAGCCAACAGCGTCCGAGGCCGGCGCACTGATTTTCTCGCTGGGGGCGCTGGCCCTCGTGTTGCTGCAAACCTGGCTGCCCATGCTGGGGCAGGCCTGGCAGCCACAGGGACGGTATCTGTTCCCGGCTTTGCTCCCCATCGCCATCCTGCTTTTGTTGGGATGGGAGACCGCGCTGCCCCGGCGCTTCCGCCATCGACTCCCCTGGCTGCTGACGCTCTCACTGCTTCTTCTGAATCTTCAGGCATGGCGTCTAACGCTGCCATAAGGCAAAAATTACAGTCAAGCACGCCGTCTTATGTAGTTACAAATGCTCTCTGGTGACTAATATGCGCGTTGCCTCAATCGATGCCAAACTTCATATCATGTCCCTTTCAATTCATCGTTGATGACACAGATTCAACAACCTTAAGTAGCTGCGCATTTGAAACTTGAGGAAAGCGACTACGCATTTTGACGAACATGGACGAAGATTGACGAACATAGACGATGGTTCGCTTCGTCCCCCCTCGTCTTTACGTCTATCTTCGTCTGATGAGTTGGAAACATCTCCAAAGTTTATTTCAAATTCATATCATCAACTACTTAAACGGATGCTTCTCAGGAAAAACTTATGATGAACTATCGCTCTCGTGCAGAACAGCTCAAATCCGAAATCATCGCCTGGCGACGGGATTTTCATCGACATCCCGAGCTGGGATTTAAGGAGTTTCGCACAGCGGGCATCGTGGCCCAGCATCTGAACGCGCTGGGCGTCGAAATCCGCACCGGCGTGGGAGAAACGGGCGTGGTGGGGATCATTGAAGGCGCACGGCCTGGCCCCACCGCACTCCTGCGCTTCGATATGGATGCGCTACCCGTGCAGGAAGAGACCGGTCTGCCATACGCCAGCCAGCATCCGGGCCTGATGCACGCGTGCGGCCATGATGGGCACACCGCCATCGGCATGGCCGTCGCGCAAATGCTGGTTGAATCCCAGAATCAATGGTCAGGTCGAGTCAAGCTATTGTTCCAACCCGCAGAGGAGGGATTAGGCGGCGCTGTCGCCACAGTGCGGGATGGGGTGCTGGAAGAGCCGCGCCCGGATGCGGCTTTTGCGCTGCATTTGTGGAATCAAAATCCGCTGGGCGAACTGGCGGTGCAGGCGGGCCCGCTCATGGCCGGGGCCGATCGTTTCGAGATAACCATTACCGGCCGGGGCGGGCATGGAGCAGCGCCCGAAGACGCCATCGACGCGGTGCTGGTGGGAGCGCAGGCGGTCAACAGCCTGCAAACCATCGTCAGCCGCAACATCTCGCCCCAGGAGACCGCAGTGCTCACCATTGGCAGCTTTCGGGCGGGCAGTGCATTCAACGTCATTGCAGAGCGAGCTTATATGGAAGGCACCATCCGCACCTTCGAGCCCGCTGTGCGGGCGTTGCTCATCCACCGTATAAAGCAGATTCTGGCGGGCGTCACAGCTGCGCACGGGGCCGCATTCACCCTCGAGTTGAGGGAGGAGGAATACACGCCTGCGGTCATCAATGACGCGCACATGGCTGAAATCGCCCGAGAGGCCGCGCGTCGGGTGCTGCCCGAGGAGCAGATCGTGCAAGTCCGCCCGCTGATGGTGTCTGAAGATATGGCGGAGATTCTCAACCGCGTGCCCGGCTGTTATGTGTTGCTGGGCGCGGAACCGGAAGGAGGCGCGCGCGGGCCGCATCACAACCCGAGATTTGACATCAACGAAGATGCCCTGCCCATGGCCGCGGCTATCATGGCGACCATTGCCGTCACCCACAACAACCAGCCGATCACGATCTCACGGCCAAAAGGGAACTTCCGGGAATCGGAAAGCGTAGGATAAAATGATGACAGGCAGTTTTGTAATAGCTCTGGCGGCGCTGGCGAAAAAATCTTGCCGACAAGGTCAGCCAAACACACATCAAGCGCAATGCGCAAAGTCATCACGCATCACGCATCACGTTTCACGCATCACGTCCTATGCCCTGGTTTCTCATTGAGCCTTCTGGCTATCGATACCCCATCAGCGAAGATGAGACGGATGGTCTCAGCATTGGCCGCACCCCCGATAATGACGTGGTGCTCAGCGATCCCGGCGTTTCCCGGCATCACGCGTACATCCGCGTGCGAGGACGGGAGGCCTGGCTTTACGATCGGGAGAGCGCCAATGGCACCTGGCTCAATGGAGAGCGGATCACAGAGCCGCGTCTGATGCAGAACGGCGATGAAATCCGCGTGGGAGGCGCCGAATTGCGGATGGTTTATGTGCAGCCGGAGTTGCCGCCCGACCCGGCTTCTCCTGCGCAACCGCCCTCATCGCCCCGCCAGCAACCCTCCAGCGTCCCCTATATCGTATTGGGCGTGTTGATGGGCCTGCTCGGGCTGACTCTGGTAGGTCTGGCCGTGCTTCCAAACTTCACACAATCAGCCAAACCTACGCCTTCGCCTTCGCCTTATGCCCGCTACGCCGGCGCCATGCGGGCTACGGTATTCATATTGACGCCAGTAGGGGACACGCCCAACGGTCGAGCGGGCACGGGCGTCATCCTCACGGAAAAAGGACGCATTCTGACTGCCTACAGCGTGGTGGTCAATCCCGCCACCGGGCGTTCCTACAATCGCAACAACCAAGTATCGGTGGGGGTGGCCACCGGGAGTGGCGGTCAGCCGGGGCGGCTGGCATGGTATCAGGCCCATGTGGTGCGGGCCGATCGGCGGCGAGACATGGCGGTGCTGCAGATCTTTGCTACAAAGGATGGCTCGCCCCTGCCCAACAGCTTCCGGTTGCGAGCCATGCCTCTGGGCGATTCTGATGCTCTGCAACCAGGCGCGCCCATCGCGGTCATCAGTTTCCCGGCCGGAGAGAAGGGCGCAGGCCCGACGTTGGGCAAGGCGCTGGCTCTGGGAGAGGGGCACGCGATCACTTTTCTGCCCGACGCATCAATACAGGCCGAGCGGGGCTGGATCGTCACGGATATCGCGCTGAGCCAATCCAACATCGGCGCGCCCGTGCTGGATGGAGATGGACGATTGACGGGACTGTATCCCGGCCCGGACGCCTCGCAGAAGAGCGGGGCCGGCAACAGCGTGCGCCCCATCAATCTGGCCCGGCCACTGTGGGTGACGGGGCCATAGCGCCTTACCGGTGAGATTTTTGTCCAGAGAGCTAAAAGTTACACAAAGAACGTTGGGAGCGCCACAGTGTCCCTATTGGTGTCGGCTCGTCCGAATTAAGTAGATGCCTACCATTTCTAAACTTTCCCCAACCTTCCTTTCATCTTAGATTCATCTTCCCGTGCTATACTAAAGCCGTAAAGAAGCAAGGGCGCACGAAAAAGCCCTAAGGAATGCGGTGGTTCCTCCTTTCAAGCTCCTTTCCTCCTCTCTCAAACCCCGGCCATCCCCTCTGGCCGGGGTTTTTTATTTGTTTCCCCATGAAATGCGCCGCACCTGCAGCCAGGCCTCATCTCGCGAGCAATGAATGCTGGCGCGCGAGGGAGAGGATGCAAGTGCGGCGCATTGAGGCGACGTTTAGAAATCGATCGTGCCAAAGGTGAGGGCTTTCTTGACCTCGCCAATGGCCTTGGTGATGTCGATCTCGCGGGGGCAGGCCTCCACACA
>Ga0256914_1001252_pt1 | contig 23642 bp, 7 predicted proteins | sample HulkmetaG_FD_191571 | JGI IMG/M metagenome (GOLD analysis project Ga0256914, IMG submission 191571) | Hydrothermal chimney microbial communities from Main Endeavour vent field at the Juan de Fuca Ridge, Pacific Ocean - Hulk | ecosystem: Environmental > Aquatic > Marine > Hydrothermal vents ... | reverse complement strand
AAAAGACGGAGTAAAAATCGAAGTGTTTGTTCCCGGTAAAAAAGTAGAACTTAACCTGGGAATGAGCCATTTCTGTCTTGACGTAAAAGATCTTCCGGAAGTTTTGCAACGTTGCGAAGCAAAGGGAGCAGAGATAATTCGGCTAAAGCGCGGTGAACGGGTGGTTCATTTTGTGAAGGATTTTTGTGAGAACATCATCGAATTAAAAGAAGAGATGCACTGAAAAAACAGGAAATTTAGGTGAATGACAATGGCACGTTATCATCTTGTTTTGTATCCCGATGAGGTTTTGCGCAAAGAGGCGCATCCGGTCAAAGAAATTGATGGCGCCGTAGATGATTTGATTCGGGGCATGCGCGAGATCATGTACAAAAATAACGGAATTGGTTTGGCTGCGCCTCAGGTGGGTTTTCTGGAACGCATTGTTATCGGAGATATTGGCGACGGCTTTTTTGCTTTGATTAATCCCGAAATTCTCAATGGCGATGGCAAAGCCAGTCGGGATGAGGGATGTTTGAGCCTGCCGGAAATTCGGGTGGAAGTACCGCGTAAAACGAAAATTTGGGTACGCGCCTGGACGCCGGAAGGCAAAGAAATCGAACGGGAATTTTCCGGATTAACGGCTCGGGTTATCCAGCACGAAGTTGACCATTTAAACGGGCGGTTGATTATTGACTACGCCACAACCGGGCAACGGCTGAAATTTAAAGACAAGCTGGAACGCCTGGAAAAAATGTACAAATTCAAAACGCTTTGAGGGTAGCCTGATGGATGACGCAGTTGAACAAGCGGCGCAAATGATCAAAAATTCCAGATACGCCATTGCCTTTACCGGGGCCGGCCTGTCGCGCGAGAGCGGCCTGCCTCTATTTAGTGAATGGCCGGGATTCGACTTTCGCATGATGGACCTGGAATTTTTTAAGACCAATACGGCGGCTGCCTGGAAGTTTTGGCGTGAACGTTTTTATGATTTTTACGGCGCGGCTGTTCCCAATGAAGGGCATAAAGCGCTTGCCAGGATGGAAGCGCAGCGTTTTATTCGCGGAGTGGTTACCCTGAATTTTGACGGGCTGCACCAAAAGGCGGGAAGTACACGCGTTTTCGAAATTTGCGGTACGTTGCACCGTTTGGTGTGCCTGCAGTGCGGACAAAAAACCACGGCCTCGGCCGTTGACGGACAAGAGTTACCGTTACGCTGTCCCGAGTGCGGGGGACTCTTGAAACCCGATATTTTGTTTTACGGCGATCTGGTGCCCGATCCGGATTACAAACTGGGTCTAAAAGAAGCCAACCGGGCAAAAGTGTTGTTGGTCGTTGGGGTATCGGGAATGATGATGCCGGCAGGTGTTATTCCCATGCTGGCCAAGCAAAGACGCCGGGCCAAAATCATCGAAATCAATGTGCAAAAATCGCATTACACCGATCAGATAACGGATATTTTCATTCAGCAGCCGGCTTCGCAGGCTTTGCCGGCCTTGTTGCAGGCTTTGGAGAAAGATGGGGCAGAAAAGGCGTGAAAGAAACACTATTTTTTAAACAGCTCGCGCAGGCGCACCCGCTTTAAATTGCCATTCCGCAATTGCATTTGAATATCGGCTAATTTCTGCTCGAACGGTCCGATGTCCCAGCACTGATCATCAGGCAGCAGCTCCACCGGAGTCCCGTTGGCGTTCAGCGGACAAATATCCCGAAATTCCAGCATGGAACCGTCTGCCTCGTATTCAATCCAGCGCAGGGGCAGGCCCTGTGTACGACACACATAAGGGCGATGCTCGTAAATGCGGCACAAACCGTTTTCATCCAGAAAAGCACATGCACCCGGTGCATGTGGGGCTTCGTTTTCCAGAAGATCGGCGTGGTAGTGCCGAATGTAATGCGCCTCGGCCTCGTACACCGTTACGTTATCGATACAGCATTCATGACAGCCTGCCTTGCATTTCAGCCGATCGGCATTTAGCGCTTCTACCCGGGCGATTTCTTTGTCCAGTTCTTTGTAAAAATTCTCCATAGCCTCAATAAAATTTTCCATAACGAATCCCCTTTGGTTGGCAATCTGATATCTCGACAATAATTTACAAAATAATTAGAGGGAATGCTTTCATTTCCGCAGTTTTTTTGCCCGGGTAGCTGGGCAAATACGGATGACTTTGAACCCGAAGTAGTTTCATTCCCCAAATAGGTGTGCACTTTATGCTCTCCATTTAAATTTGGATGATTCGGAATTTTTTAGCAATTTTGCGGTTTTAAAGTAGAAAAAGTCGATTAAACGGAGTTAACGATGCTCACAGGAAAGTACAAAGAACTTTACGAACGCTTGAAACACGACATCCCCAAAGATCGTTTGTTACACGACGATTTGAATACTCTGGCGTTTGGCACGGATGCCAGTTTTTATCGCCTTATTCCCAAACTGGTGATTAAAGTGCACAACGAAGACGAGGCCCGCCGGGTCATTAAAGCCTGCCACGAGCTGGATATTTCGCTCACGATTCGTGGTTCGGGCACCAGTCTTTCCGGGCAGGGCATTACCGATTCCGTTCTCATGGTGCTGGTTACCTCGGAATGGCGGCATTACAGCATCAGCGACGATGCTTCGACCATTACTTTGCAACCCGGAGTTCTGGGAGGCAAGGCCAATCGCTATTTGCAGCCCTACGGAAAAAAAATCGGCCCCGACCCGGCATCCATTAATCATGCGCAGGTTGGCGGCATTGTGGCCAATAACGCCAGTGGCATGACCAGCGGCGTAGGGAACAACAGCTACCACACATTGGCCGGCTTGCGTATGGTATTCGAAGACGGCACGATTCTCGACACCCGCGATGCGGAAAGTCGGCGTAATTTTCTGGCCAGTAAAAAAGAATTCATCGATCGACTGATGGCCATTCGGCAGCGAATTTTCGAACATCCCGAATGGGTGGAAAAAATTCGTCATAAATATCGCCTGAAAAACACAACCGGGTACAGTCTGAACGCTCTGGTCGATTACGAGGAACCGCTGGACATTATCGAACATTTGATGGTGGGTTCCGAAGGCACGCTGGCTTTTATTTCGGAAATTACCTTTCGCACTATTGATGATTATGCGGACAAGGCGACCAGTCTGATTATTTTCCCCGATATTGCCACGGCCTGTAGTGCCATTCCTTATTTACGGGAATGTACGGTAAATGCAGCCGAATTGATGGATCGCGCCTCGCTGCGTTCGGTGCAGGACAAGCCGCTCATGCCGGCCTTTTTGAAAGAGCTGGACGAGAAAGCGGCAGCGCTTTTGGTGGAAACCCGTGCAGCCGATCAGGAAACATTGCAGAAGCAGATTACCGAAATCGTCGAAAAATTACAACCTGTGCCCAAGGTACGGCCGATCGAGTTTACGCAGAATGTGAATGAGATTACGGCTCTTTGGAATGTGCGCAAAGGGTTGTTCACCTCGGTTTGTGCGGCCAGAGAAAAAGGCACGACGGTGGTCATCGAAGACATTGCCGTACCCTACGAAAATTTGGCCCGGGCCATTACCGACTTGCAAGGCTTATTTGCCAAATACCAATATGATGATGCCATTATCTGGGGTCATGCCTTCGACGGAAATGTGCATTTCGTTCTCATTCAGGATTTTAGTCAGCCCGGGCAGGTGGAACGTTACGCGCATTTTATTGATGAATTGACCCGTCTGGTCGTCAATGAATACGGCGGCTCCCTTAAAGCCGAACATGGCACGGGACGCAACATGGCGCCCTTCGTGGCTATGGAGTGGGGCGATGATTTGTATCAGGTGATGAAAGAAATCAAACAGTTGTTCGATCCTAAAAACATTCTGAACCGGGGAGTGCTCATTAACGACGATCCCCAATTGCACCTGAAATCCATCAAACCCATGTACAAGGCGCATGATTTAATCGACACCTGTATTGAGTGCGGTTTTTGCGAAAGCAGTTGTGTCTCCCGCGATTTAACCCTGTCGCCGCGGCAGCGCATCGTTATTTACCGCGAAATGACCCATTTGCGCCAGACCGGGGAGGAACCACATCGTCTGGCTTTGCTGACCCAGATGTACGAATATTACGGAAATGCCACCTGCGCCACCGATGGCTTGTGTGCCTTAACCTGTCCCGTGGGCATCGACACCGGCAAGCTAATCAAAGAATTACGCCACGAAAGCATTACGCCGCGGCAGCGCTGGCTGGCCGAAAAAATTGCCGAGCACATGGGTGCCGTAACGGCACTGGCACGTTTTGGTCTTGGTGTGTTAGACCTGCTGCGACGCATTCTGGGCAAAAAGCTTATGTATTCACTGGCTACTGCCGCGCGAAAATTGAGTTTTAACAAATTGCCGCGCTGGTCGCCGTACATGCCCGGGGCCGGGAAGAGCGTTCCCGTCCACAAGCCCGACCTTTCGGCAGAACGCAAGGTCGTCTATTTCCCCTCGTGCATCACGCGTTCTATGGGCGTGTTACCCGGCGATGAGAAAGCCGAGCCCATTACCCGTTTAACCCACAAGCTCTTAAAAAAGGCAGGGTACGAGGTGATCTACCCGGAAAATGTCAATCGTTTGTGTTGCGGCATGGCCTTTTCCAGCAAAGGGTTGTTTGAAGTGGGGCAGCGCAAGGCCAAAGAATTGGAAGAAGCGCTTCTCAAAGCCACAAATAATGGCGAAATTCCCGTGCTTTCGGACATGAGTCCCTGCCTGTACACAATGAAAGAAACATTGGACAAACGGTTAAAACTGTACGAACCGATTGAGTTCACGCTTGAATATTTGGTGCCGTATCTGGAATTTCACAAAACGCAGGAAACGGTGGCCGTGTATCCGGTGTGCTCGGCAAAGAAAATGGCTCTGGAAGATCGGTTAGTGCAGTTGGCGGAACTGTGTGCCGAAAAAGTTATTGTTCCCGATACGGCGTGCTGCGGCTTTGCCGGAGATCGCGGATTTACCGTGCCCGAACTGAATGCCACCGGTTTGAAAACCGTGAAGGAACAAATTCCTCCGGATTGCAAACGCGGCTTTTCCACCAGCCGTACCTGCGAGATCGGTTTAAGCGAACACAGTGGATTGAATTTCGAGTCCATTTTGTACCTGGTGGACGAAGTAACCACGCCTAAAAAATAAAAAACAATCTGTTGGCGCCGTTTCATTTGTGAACCGGCGCTTTTTTTTAGCTTCTTGTCGGGCTGGAAGCTGTGACGCCTGTCATTGATTCATTTGGTATTTTAAAATTATTTTTAGCACAATTTTGTGGGGCCACATTCTTCTTAGAAATAGATAACGGGTTCACCCGTTTATTATCCCGCCTTGGGGAAAACGACTAAAGTTGCCAGTCTTTCAGACGAAAAGGCAAGTAACTTAGTATGAACAAGATTGGGTACGGAATTGCGCCTATTTTTTAGCGCGTAGCCTGCCTTCCCTCTCACAATTTTTGAAAAGCACATGGTAGCGAATGTTCAAAAATCGGAGCTTTTTATTCGTGCACAAGTCAATAAATCGTAGTAAATGTGTTCAAAAATTCCGCAAAATAGACATTGGGAAAAATAATTGATGCATTGAAAGAGAGATGCGCTTTAATTCCCAATGTGTAATTTGTAAAACACGTGTACCCACGGGTCATTTCATTAAAAAAAGGAAGCCAAAATGAAACGTGCCATTTTTCTTCTTTTGTTTTTTTCTACCCTTTTGTTTTCCCAAACCATGCAAGTCACTGTGAATTCACAATTTCCCTCACCATATCTCAGCGATTGGATGTCCGTACCCAATCTTATTCGGGTAACCGTTCTCAACACCAATCCCAATGCCGAGACCTATTACATTAAGCTTCGGCTGGAATCGGACAACCACGGTTTAATTATGGAAGGAAAAACCGAATCCTTCACGGTGTTGGGCGGAGGCACGTACACCATTGACAACACCAATTTGATCGATGTGAATACGGCAACGATTAACGACGCGCTGGTCGATCAGGTGCGCAGCACCAACCAAATTCCCGAAGGTACTTACACGCTAACTCTGGAACTTTACCGGCAGGGAGGGCAAGAACCGGTTTACGGCCCGGAAGTGGAAACCTTTTACGTTTTGTCTTTTGATCGCATCCAAATTTTGGCTCCTTTTGACGGCGAAACCGTGCTGAACGAAAGCAGTTTGATCTTTCAGTGGACACCCGTGGTGGAAGGCATTTCCGATTTTAATGTGCGGTACCACCTGGCCCTGTTCGAAATTCGCCCCGGACAAATTCCCTATCAGGTTATTACCTCTGCTTATCCGGTATTCGAACAAGACGTGGTGAATAGCACGCAACTGGTTTACCCGGCATCGGCTTACGGACGTTTGCAGCGGGGCAAAAAATACATCTGGTACGTGCAGGCGTTTAACAACAATCCCGGGCCAAATTACAACCAGCCGCTGGGCGAAAACGAAGGACGTTCGGAAATCGTTTCGTTTTACTATCAGGAAAAAACCGAAGAAGCGGTAGAACTGGCCGATATCCGACGTTTGGAATTGGTGCCCGGCGTTGCCTATTTGAAAAATCTTTCCGCGGTTAGCAAAAACGAGACCGCCAGCGATTACATTCTGGACGGCAGCGCAACTTTGGTGGCCTACGTGCAGGGCGATTCGTTCGAAGTACCTGTTTCCATTAATCACCTTACCTTTTTAAAAGGCTCGCTGTTTCCGCCCTCGTTTACCGGCGGAGATGTGAGCGCCTCGCTTTCCGGAACGTTGAGCCACCTGCCCGGGCTGGAATCGCTACCCGTTGAAGTGACGGAATTGACCTTCACCCCGGCACAGGGGCTGACCTTTGGCGCGGAGTTTACGGTTCCCGGCAATCAGTACGTGCGAGCGGTGGATTTGTCCGGGCGCATCCGTTTGAGCAGTGCGGGGTTTACGGGCACGCTGGACTATTCCGGCGATTGGGAGCATCCCGTCGTGCAGTTCGACCACGAATTGTTTAAAATGCACCTCACGGCCGTGCACATCGATCTTGCTACGTTTTCTGTGCGCACCGATGCGGCCGTGCGTTTTCTTTCGTCCGACAGCGCCTGGCGCTTTCCCAATGTGCAATGGAGTTTGCCGCGGCTCTCTTTTCCCATTAACATCAGCGGGCAGCAAATTCTTTCGTTAATTCCCGATAACGATTTTCTGAAGCTGAAAATCCGCACCCTTTCCGGTTCCGTTTCCTTTGATACGGACACGGGAAATTTCGATTTCGATTTGGGGCTTGATGCCAATTTGCTTTTTCCTTTTGCGGGACAGCCGCAGAGCTTACCCGAAATTTCCTTGCGTTTGAGCAAGGCGCACGGATTGCAGTTGCAATCGTTTAAACCCCATTTAAGCCGCGACATGCTTCTCAATTTGGACTGGATGAAATTGGCGCCGCGCAATCTGGCTCTGGACGCCTTTTCTTACGTGAACGGGCAGTACACCTTCGATTTGTCTCTGGATGCCGAATTCAATGTAATGAATTTGCCGGAATTCAATTCGCCCGTGGTGCAGGGCATTCACATTACGCAACAAGGCATTCATCTGGATGCGCAGGATTTTAACAATCTTTCTCTGCCGCCTTTCGAACTGGCGGGAATGCGCTTCGAATTAAAGCGTTTTCATGTGGGCGCCATGGAATTTAATTGGCAAGATGCCGCCTTGCCCGATTGGGATTTTTCGGCGGACGTGGACGTGCGCCTGCCTCATTTGCCGATGAATTTCGCTTCGAATCTGCGGGAAAACGTATTCCACCTGAACGGCCTTCATCTGGGCGGAAAGCACGTGCATTTCGAATTTCCGCAAAAAACGTTCAGCGGAAACGAAGGCAAAATTCCGCTGGCGGCCGGTGCGGCTTATTACGTAACCACGCTGGGCGGCGTGCTCGATTTGGCCTGGCAAAATCATTCTCTGAGCAATCAATCCACGTTGACCATGAGCGGCAATTTAAAGCTGCCCGATTGGTTCGGCTGCAGCGAAACGCAATCGCTGGCTTCTTCTCAGTTGCGTTTGGACGGCTTTGGGCACATTAGCGGGCAAATCGAGAATTTCGTGCCTTCGTGCCCCATGCACTTCGGTTTTTTGACGCTGCGCGTTTCCAACAGCTCGTTGCAATTCGAATATTCGGACAGCACGCAAAAAGCGCTGTTGGCCGCGGCCGTTACCGCCACGTTGCCGGGTATTGCCGCCGGAAGCGAATCTACAGCCAACGGAAATGTGACCATCGATTTGATTTCCGGGAAAATGCTCGACGGACACCTGACTTTTTCCGATTTTTCTCTGAACATTCCCGACAGCAATCCCATCCTTACTTTTCACATTTCCAGCGCCACGTTAAGCAAAGACGGTCTGGAAATTAACGGAACGCAGCAATTGGCTCTGGCCGGTTCGCAGGTGGGCGTGGTTTTCGATCATCTTTTGCTCGATTTGCACGATTTTAAAGTGATTTCGGGGCATGCCTATTTTAACAGCAGCTTTGCCTTTAAGGTGGGCATTGCAGACGGCTCTTTGAGCTGGCGCGCGGTTCAGGCCGGACAGGCGCTTTTGGAAGAAAACAATCTGATGCTCAATTTACCGTCCAATTTACGCATCGATTCGGACGGATTACGCATGAGCGGCACCAGTACGGTGGCCCTGAATTTTGCCGGGCAGCAGTTAGACAGTTTGAGCGCACGTTTTTCCGACGATTTTGCCTTGCAATTCAAACCGTTTAAAGTAAAAAGCGGAGCCGTGGAATTTTTGTACGGCGGCAACCGCATTGCTTACCTTGACGCCGGTGGCATTCATTTCGATTTGGGCTATTTCGGCGAGCAAGCCCTGCCTGCGCGTTTGGCCCTGCCTAACGAATCCATTGCCTATTTGGTGCTTAAACAGGGCAACCAGTCGTTAGTAGACATTCAAACCGTGTCCGACGGGGTGCGTATTGCCACGCGGGCCGGGCAACCGGTGCGTCTGGTGCTGCCCGGTTTGCAATTCGGTCAGCCGCAGGCGCCGGAAGTAGGTGTGGAATTTTCCATTGTGGTCGATCCGCTGCACTTTCAACTGCACGAAGGCCACATTCATGCCAGCATTCCGCAGGCCACGCCTGGCTTCGATCTTTCCAAAATCGGTTTGCCACTGGAAATCAAAAATCTGGACTACCGCAAAATAAACGGCATTAAAACCTTTACCTTCAAAGGCCTGCCTGCCTTGTTCGGCAGTCATCTCTCCGAAAGCGATTCGCTTACTTTAACCATTGACGAAAGCGGTCAGTTGGCCTCCGATTTCGATTTTACGCTCGACCGCAACGTGCCCTTGCTGGGGCAAAGCGATTTGGTGCAGCTTAATGTAAAACGCGTGCACGGCAGTGTGCGCTGCAGTTTGAGCAATTTGCAATTTAACATTACGGTTAACGGCGGTCTGAAAATGCAGATGAATGACGGCCTGCAGGATGTGGTTACCATGGATTTGCAGGTAACGCCGCACGGGTTTTCTACGCAAAACGTAACCATTAACCCGCAACTGGGGAACCACGCCTTTCATTTAGGGCTGGTGGACATGGCCCTGGCCGATTTTACGATTCCCACCCTGTCTTACGATCCGGCAAGCGGATGGGATTTTCAGTTTGATTTTTCGGCCCAATTGGGTTTTCCGCAGTTTGGCTCCTTCCGCTTACCCAAAATCGAACACATTACCATCGGCAAAAACGGCATTCATTTTCCGCAAACATCGTTGCCCGATCTGGATTTGCCTCCTTTCCGGTTAGGCGGATTCCAGTTGGCGCTTACCAATGTGCGCATTCCCGAGGTTACGGTGGATATTTTCCACGGTCGTTTTGATTTCGGGGCGGCTTCCGATTTGCGGGCGGATTTCGAACTGAAAATGCCCGATATTGCCGCGGGACTATCTCCGGAGTTGGCCAATTTGGGGTTGCAGGTTTCCGATTGCGGCTTTCGCGACGGCATCATTACCGGAACCATTCAAAATCGGCCGGTGTCCGATCCCGGGATCGAAATTCCCGTTGGCGGCGGGGCCAAGTTTTTTGCCAAAATGTTTAAAGGCCGTCTTTTTGCCGACAGCAGTAACGGTTCCCCGCAACAGAAGTTCGACGTGCAGGTGGAAGGCGCTTTTCAATTACCGCAGGGATTGTTTCCGTGTGCCGCGCCGCAAAACATTGCCACGGCCTTGCACATTAATTCCGACGGAAGGCTTTCGGGCAGCATTGCCAATTTTGTGCCTTCGTGTCCCATGCAATTCGGGCCGTTGCGTTTAACGGTAAATTCGTCCACGTTGACCTTCGATTTTTCCTCGGGCGAGCAAACGGCCGTTCTGGCCATGGATGCGCAAGCCAAACTTCCGGCGCCCACGCCGGGCGATTCGGTTACCGCGCGGGGAAACATTACCTTCGATTTGGCCAAGGGCGATTTTATTGACGGACAAATTGCCATCCAAACGCCCTTTCGCCTGAATTTGCCTGTGGACGGCGATTTCCTGACGTTTACCATAAATTCCGCCGTTTTGAATCGGGACGGCTTGACGATTTCCGGCGGCAATCAATTGAATCTTGGCGGGGGCATGACCGTGGCCGCCAACTTTCAGGATTTTGTGGTGGGCTTTCATCCTTTCCGGGTCAAATCGGGCAAAGTAACCTTTTCGTCCTCTTTTGCCTTTAAAATTCAACCGGGCGACGGCGGATTAAAGTGGCAGGCCGTGCAAAGCAATCCCACCATCGACAGTGATTTCGGCATTGCGCTTAATTTACCGGACACGCTGGGTTTGGACGACGGCAAATTTTACGCGCAGGGCACGGCGCAAGTCGATTTTAAGTACAACGGCCAATCGTATTCCGGCTTAACGGCTCGTTTTTCGGACGGTTTTAAAATGAGCATTCATCCGGTGCGCGTACGGCAGGGCAAGGTGTCCTTTATTCGCGACGGCGAAACATTGGCCTACATCGACAGCACGGGATTTGTGCCCGGCAATGTGTTGGGCGCCTTACCCATTCCCGACAGCATCGCCTTGCCGTCGGCTTCTGTGGCTTACATGAAATTGCGCGACGATCAGGGCCATTTGTTGGTGGAAACCACAGACAACGGCAGTGCGTACATGCTGCAAATTAAGCCGGGCAAGTCACTGAAGATTAAAATTCCGGCTCTGGCCAAAAACGGCACTGTGCCGGAAATCGAAGTCACTTCGTTAAGCGTGGGCGTCAACAAGAGCACCTACCATATTGTTAGCGGCGGCATTCAGGTAGAAGCTCCGCAGAACGGTGTGTTGCTGGATTTGCAAAATTGGGGCATTCCCATCGATTTGACGCGTTTTCAATTCAAAAAAATCAACGGCAACTACGGTGTGCTGTTGGGGGCGCGCCTCAAATTGCCGGAATCGCTTTCCGATTTGAATTTGACGGTAGATAGTTTGCTGCTTTCCGCCTCGGGCATCGAAGGCAGTGTGTCTTCGGGTGATTTTCACGAACATTACACGCAAAACACCCATTACATTAAAGAGATTAGCCTGGGCAGCGAGGCGCCCGTGCAATTGAAAGTAGAGGGAATTAACGCCCATTTTGCTTCGGGCACGTTTCAGATTCGTTTTAGCGGCGATTTGTTTGCCGAGCTGTTTCAGGAAAACAACCAACCGGCGCCGCTGCATTTTACGGCCAGCGTGGGAACCGATTCTACCTCGTTCGACATGGACATTTCGCATTTGAGCGGAGGCATTCCTCTAAAAGTTGCCCGCATGTTACCTTTGGCCAATAATTCGCAGGTACCGCCGTTAAAGATCAGCACGGCCGGGAATGATTTTCAACTGGAAGTGAATACTTTGTTGAAAATTCCGCAATTCGGCGATGATTTTGGCGTGGAAGTAAAAGGGTTGAAAATTTCCAAAAACAACGGCCTGCATTTGCCGCAAATTACATTGAACAATCCCGCCGACTTTTTGCATTTCGAGCTGTTTTCCATGACCTTTGACGTGAACAACGTGGGCTTTTTTTACGAGCCGAAGAACGGCAAAAAGGTGTTTGGCGTGGAGCTGGGCGGCCAGATTAAATTCATGGACAACACCAGCAGTTTTAGCGGATTAAAGATCGGCAGCGACGGCAGTTTTTCCATCGCTCAGGCCAGCTTAATTTCGCAACCGATCGACATCGTGCCGCATCAGCTCGCTTTGCAGACACTGGAATTCAAGAACGATTCGTTGCAGGCTTCCTTTAAAGTAACGCCGCCGCAACCGTTAAATCAAACGCCCAGTACGGTCAACTTTATGATTTCGCCCGACGGCCACGTAAGCGGCGGCGGGCAGGTAGTGTTGCTAAACGAACAACACGGACTGGGAAACAACGATCAAACAGAATGGGCCTTCTGGCAGGGCAGTGTGGATTTGGTTTACATGGATATGGAATTGAATCTGGAACATTTGCCCGAATCCAAAGTGCGCATTAACGGCGATATTTGGCTGAACAATCAACAGCCTGCTTCGGAATACGTGCAAATTGGTTACAAGCAAGGCGGACAGGTTTTCCCCGGGGTGCAAATTACGTTTGGCGGCAATGTTGACTACGGTAATTTTAAATTGCAGGGAGAGCCCGCATTCAATTTGGATGTGGTGGCTTTCAAGTTAAAGCACCTCACTTCGATTCCGGGCAATGAATTCGGTCTGGAAATTTCCGGCGACGTGGCTTTGAATATTGCCTCGGCCAGCAGCACGGTACGATTCGAAAACTTGCGCATTGCCAAAGACGGCAGCATGAGCAACATCGGCTCGTCCATTACCGGTGGTTCCATCACCATCGGCGGATTGTTTTCCTTTGGCATTCAAAGCTTTAAATACGAAAAGAACGGTGGCGACATCGAATACAGCAGCGGCAGCATGCCCACGAAAAACAGCAGCGGATCGCAGAGTACGCAAACCGTGCATGCCGATTCTTACGTGGAATTCGGAGTGACCATGTCCATCGGGGAAAGTTTTTCCGGCGGCGTGGATCGCTTTTTGCTGTTTAACGTCAACAATTCTCCCAACATTATTATCGATAATTTGCATTTGAGCATTCAGGATGTGGTGACTGCTTCGTTGGATATGCAGTATCTTTCGGTGGACGGCGGAGTGCGCTTTTTGGCTGCGGGCCAGGTGGTTGTGCAGCCGAACATCAGTTTGACCACCATCGGCCTGTTTGAAAACATTAACGGGAAGTTGCGTTTCGGTATTTTTGCCACAGCCGAACTGCCCGGGCCGGGCATCGTGCTTTTCCCCGGTATTTCGCTGGCGCGGCTGGGCGGCGGATTTTTTTACAATCCCAAACAAGAATACCTGGATTTGGTGGTCAGCAAAACCGATTTGAAAGACAATCAAATTCTGGAGAACCTGCCCAAATTGAACGGCGGCGAGGCCAAGTTTGCGGCCATGCTTTACGCGGGCGTGGTCATTATGGACAAGACGATGGTGAGCGGCAGTACCATGATTACCATCACCGATCAGTACATCAATTTTGCCGGTAAGGTTCTTTTGTTGAATATGAAAGATCGCCTGTACGGCGGATTTGTGATGACGGCGCGTTTCGATCAGTTTTACATTGACGGATTGATTTTTGCCGAGGCCAAATTTGGTTTGATTAAGGGCGACGGACAGCTTCAGTTTAAGATTGCCGAAGAGCAGTGGTACATTAAAGGCAAAATGAACGCAACCGTGCTGCACAAAAAGTTTTTGCAGGCCGAGGCCAAATTCTTTATCGGCAATCCAGGCTTTATGTTTCAGGCTTCCAACCGTTCCAGCTTTGATTTTTGGATTGTCGATGTGAATAGTACCGTATCGGGAACCATCTGGCTGCGGTATGCCGGACCGCGTGAGTTCGGTGCGTATTTTACCTACACCGCCGAAGCCGAAGTTTTGTGGGGACTGGCTTCCATTAATGCCGGTGTGCGGGCAATTTTGATTATAAGCGATCATTACGATTTGTACGGAGAAGCCAGCGGCTCGGTGTGCGTGGGCTGGGGGGCCAAATGTTGGAGCGGCTCCATCTGGATTAAAGTGAGCGATGTGGATCCGCATTTTGATGGCGGTTTTGGTTCCGATCCCGAAATGGGAGCAAAGATTGATGAAGCCGAAAACATGGCCGAAAACATGGAAAATGAGGCCAAAGAGGCTCAGGACGCGATGGAACAAAAACTGGTGGAATCGACCAAGCTGACCCAGGATCAAATCGAATTGGCCGGAATGAATTTGTTCTCCGGGAATTCGTCGGAAACGGGCAATTCGTGGAAAATAATGGAAGAAAGCAACGGCGGATTGGAATCGGATGAGCGCGATGTGGTGCAAAATTTCATCGATCACTTTTTGACCTTGCCTGCCGCGCTGCGTTCCACGGCCTGGACGATGGGCGTTTTGTTGTCTCAGGAAAAGGCGGCATTGGCCCAGGCCGAAGCCATTGCCCAAAACGTGGGCCACCAACTGGATGTGAGTTTGGGTGAGTTGCCGTCGGTGGATCAAATGCCGGAAGAATACGACATGGATTCGCCGATCATCGCTCTTTCCGATTCCGTGGCGGTTATTACCTATCAGGGAGCGGACGGAAAGATGCATCAGCGTTTTGCCGTGGAACCGGAACTGGAAGTGGATCAGCAAAAGGTAGAAGCGCACAAGAATCGCGCGCAACGCATGGAAGAAGCACGGAAGCGTATTTTACAACAAATTTACGCCCGCATTCTGGCGTTGAACATGTATTTGAATCGCATCGACGGCATCTTGAATGCGGACAAAGGCCCGAACACAATTGCCGCCCTGGGTGCAAAATACATGGAAGCGCATCAGAAGCTGGAAAAATATTTTTGGAAGAATCACCAATCCATTTATATGTTGCACAACTGGGCAAGCAATATCAGTTCCCAGTTGCTGCTACAAAAGATTCGATTGCGAAATTTCGTTGTCAGCAAAGCAAATCGTTTAAACGATTCGGAAACGCTTAAAGCTTTGGCCAAAGCACGGGCGCGTAAATTGGCCGATATTACCTTTCCCGAGGACGGAGACAAAGCCAACGGCCTGTACCAGAATCTCGAAAGCAACATCGATCAATTGTCTGACATTGAGGATATTCGCAGCGTTGCCATCAATTTAGGGAAGAATTTGTGGATCGATGTACCGGTTTCGGGCATTCGAACGTTAGCCTCGGAGTTTGATTCGGCGGTGGTGGCCAATATCAATAACCGCAACCAGCAGGTAGGCGCGCTGGAAGCCCGTCAGGAACAGATTACACAGGTAATCGACCGGATTTACGACATGCGTGTGGCTTATGCCCAGGCGCTTTACGATTTGTGCGATCGCTATTTGTACTGGCAACTGGGTAAAGCGCCGGAAGACCAAATTGTGGTTACGGAAAACGGCGCCAACGGCCCGACACTGGTTTCGTACATCAATTCGCATCTTTTGCCCGGCTACGCACAAAGTGTTGCGGGAATGAATCTCGTGGCCGGAGCCGGTTTGGGCGGTTTGCAGAACATTCAGTTCGCAAATCAGAACGTAGCGCAAGCCGGACAATTTTCTGCGTTGAAAGGGGTGATGGACATCGGACAATTTACCTCGCCGCGGCCCGCGCTTACGGTTAAGGTAACCCCCGATTATTTTACGCAGATTTTTCCCGATGTGATGGCATTGCACGATCGTTTGGCGCAGCAGTTAACCTCTCCGAAAATCGATCATATTACGGTGAGCACGTACAAAGACAAACACACGGCGCACATTTACGCCAGCTACAAAGCCACGCATCCGGCCGGAATTGCCAACTACAGTTTTGCCCTGGCTCCGACGTATCAGGCGCCGCCTGCGCAAAATCAGGGTGGCAACGGCAACGGGAATTTTAACCTGCAGATGGGCGGTAACAATTTCCAGATGGTGGGCTTTGCGCAAATGATTTATTCCGGATTGTTGGCCAATACCGGTGTGTATTCCAATAACTACAAGATGATCGGAAAGATGGAGAATTTTTATTCTTACTTTATTCCCCAAAGCGTTAATGAAATGCATCGGGAATACGCATTGAAAATTCGCGCCCGCTCCACCAGTGGCTATGTGAATCGGCGACTGGCCAATTTTAGCGTGCGGTATGACGGTCAGGTGAACAATGTTTACATGGACGATTACGGCATGATGGACGATCAGACCCCGCCGATTGTGCAAAAGGTGGACGTTCCGGCTTACCAGTACAGCGTCGATCGCATCATGAAAGTGCATGTGGAAGCGGTGGATGCCGAATCGGATGTGATGGAGTTGGCTTACGCTGTGGGTGATAAAGCGAACATTACCTCGAGCGATCAGATTAAATGGCACGGTGTGGGCGCACGCAACGAATTTAATATTTTGGGTCTTACGTTAAAGCACAATCACAGCTATTACGTGTACGTAAAAGCCAAAAACAGCGTGGGCATGTGGAGCCGCGCCTATGTTTCTGCACCGATTAAAATCGATACGACGGCGCCGGGACAAATTCGTGTAACGCGGACCAATCGTTTTCCCACCTGGCAAAGCGAGCCGTTTAATTATGACGATGCGATTACCGATTACAACTCGGGCAATTCGGTGCAATACGAAGGGCGTCAGGGAAGTTTTTCATTTATCGTGCCTTCGCAAACCTCCGCCGTCGCTCAGACGGGGCAAAATCTGCACATGTTTCCGGTGGTGGGGAATTTTCTCTCTACGCTGACGCTCAGCCCGGACGATACGATTCCGCCTGGCATTCGCGTGGAATTTACACCGGCCAGTGACCCGGAATCGGGAATCGAACAATATGTATTTAAGGTTACCCGTTCGGCCTCGGATTTGAATCCGAATAGCGGCTGGCGTTTATTGGGCGTGAATAATAGCGGGCAACCGCTAACGACACTGAAGCTGATCGGCCAACCTTTGGCTTACATGGACAGCTTTTACGTGCACATTCGGGCCATGAACCGGGCCGGATTGTTAGGTCCCAAAGTAACCGTCGGGCCCATTCGTCCGGCCGATCCCACGGCACCGACCAAGCCGGAGATTACCTACGGCGCAAATCCGGACAACGAGTCGTTTTACGTGACTTCTCCGAATGCTCTTATTCTGGGGTTGGAAGCGGCCAAAGACAACGAGACCGGCATTGTCGGCTACGAGTATCGGCTGGGAACATTGCCGGGTGAGGGCGATTTGCGTGACTGGACGCGGGAAGGCGTACGGGTGTTCAAGAGTAAGATGGAACTCGGCACGCAAAATTTTCCGGCGGATCTTTTCAAGGAGAACGGATTGCTGGGCGGCAATTTTCAGTTGGGCGGTCCGTGGCTAACGGCCTCGCTGCGCATTGAATTGCAAAATCTTACTTTGACAAACGGCTCCACCTTTTACGTTACGCTGCGGGCCGTTAACGGAGACGGTGTGGTGAGCCAGCCGGTTTCGTCCAAAGCCATAAAGGTGGATGTCACCCCGCCTAACACACCGATGGTGGCTCTGTCCTTTGAGCGGCAGCAGCATCGTCTGCGTGTGGACATTGCCAACGCCGGCGACCGGGAGACCGGCATGTACGGATTCAAGATTGCCGTACGCAAAGAGAGCGACCAAACCGTTGAAACGGTTGAAAAGGTCTTCCCGGTACATGAGTCTTACCAAACGCAGGCATCAATCGTTCTGCCCGGCAGCTACGACCAAAACGAAACGATAACGGTAAAGGTTGTGGGCGTCAACCGGGCGAATTTGCGCTCTGCCATTACCACCGTGCGCCACGTGGCTTTGAACACGCTGGTAGATATGGGAAGCGGAACCGGCGTTTCGCTCGGCGGCGGTGGCGTTTTGAATCTGGGCTCTCCCACACAGGGCGCTCCCGGAAATTCCGGCAATTTAAACATTCCGCCTCCGTCTCCGCCTCCCATTAATCCCACGGGAGGGCATTAAAATGGCACGTGTATTAAAATTGCGAAAAAAGGTTCAACCGAATAGAAATGGGAAATTTATGAAAATAGGATATGCCGTACTCATTGCTTTGATTCTGAATGTATTTGCCGTAGCGGGCGAGTTACCCGATTTGGTCGGCTTTAGCGACGGACAGGCCACCTACCTCTTTTTGCCGCATCCGATTCCGGCGAATCAGGGCGTTGTGCTTTGGAAAAAAGTGGCGGGCGGTGCCTGGCAAAAGGCAGTACCCACGGTCATCCGGCCGATCGACGATCCGTATCAAATGCAGAAATTATTGGGCTCCGATTACGCTACCGTTGCCCGCACCATGAAGGATCCCGATCCCACACGCATTTTGACCAAACTGCGCGAAGATCCCGTGTATTCGTTGATGCTTTGCTTTAAAGTGCCCAGATTAAGCATTTTGCTGGGACGGCTGATTGTGGACGCCAATGTCAAAAAAGGCCAAAGCGTTGTTTACCGGGTGGAATTTGTGGACAAAGGGAACGCACATGTGCGCTACACGCCGTCGATTCGCGTTGCCATCGTCAAACCGCGGGTGCGTGAAGTCCGGAATTTGCAGGTCAAAATCAGCGAGCGTTTGGCTACCATTACCTTCACCTATCCCAAGTTCAATTGGAAAAAGCCGGATTGGGTGGTGGGCTTTCGACTGTATCGCAGCGCAGACGGCATCAACTTCCGCCGTGTGGGCCGCGATTTCATTTTTCGACTGGACAATCCCAAAGTCGTCGTGCAGGACGGGCTTCTGAATTACGGCAAAACCTATTGGTACAAAGTGACCACCCTGTCCTATTTCGGCTACGAAAGCAAGGGGTCGACTCCGGTAAAAGTGTACGTGCAGGATCGGGAGCCGCCTTCGATCGTGCAAAACGTTCAGGCCAAGTTTGACGGCAAGGGAATTTTGGTGAGCTGGGATTTAAATCCCGAACCGGACGTGATTGGTTACGATGTGTACCGCGGCATTTCGGCCGATGCAGTCAGGCAAAAATGTAACACGGCATTGGTACCCGCCCTGCAACCTTACTTTTTCGATTCCACCGGTACGGAAGGCGAGAAATATTTTTACGGGGTGATTGCCGTGGACAAGGCAGGAAACCGCAGCGAAATGTCGGCGCGTCCCTACGCCATTTGGGAAGACAACACGCCGCCACCCGCTCCGAAACGGGTAAAAGCCGTTTACGCACACGGCAAGCTCAATGTTTCGTGGACGCCGGTTACGGCCGAAAAGTTGCGCGGTTACTACGTGTACCGCGGCATGGACAAAGAGCATTTGTTGCAGGTAACGCCCAAGCCCGTGGGCAAAAAGAGTTTGCGTTTTGCCGATGCGGGCAACGGCGAGAAAAAGTTTCAATTCGGAGAATCGTATTGGGTGGCCGTGCGGGCCGTGGACATGTCCTGGAATCTTTCGGACTACGCCTTTACCAAAATCGTCATTCCCGATACCATTCCGCCGCAACCTTCCACCGGGGTGATGGTGGACATCCGCAAAAACGGCGACGTGTATTTTAACTGGAATCCGTCACCCTCGCCCGACGTAACCGCCTATTTGATTTCGTTACGCATGGCCGGTCAGAACAAACCGTTGATTGTGCGTAAAACCGGCACCGATACGCTACGCGGAGTGTTTCATCGCCTGCAGAAAGGCACAACCTATTATCTGAGAATCGTGGCGGTCGATCGCGCCGGTAATCGCAGCCTGAAAGCGCTGGAGAAGAAAATCGATGTGCGCGACTACGTACCGCCGCCGCATCCGCGCTACGTGTCCGTGCGCAAAACGGCCAAAGGCTATGTGTTAAGCTGGAACAAGGTTATCGATTTCGATTTTGCGGGTTACCGTATTTACCGCGCCGATTCTCCCACGGGAACCTATCGGATGGTGGTCAAAACGTTGATTAAAAAAGAAAGCTACCTGTTGCCTTTAAGCGCGACAAAGGGGTACTATCAGGTGCGGGCGGTGGATACCTCCGGCAACGAAAGCAAGAAAAACGAGGTGGTGTTTGTCGGGCGCTAAACGCACGGGAGAAAGGGATTGGCAATAAAAAAACGAGCGGCAGGGAAGCGGATTTTTCCGATCGGGATGGGCCTTTTGCTTTTGCTTGCGGCAAATATGTGGGCACAGGTCGGAGCGCAGAAGTATTTGCAGGAAGGCATCCGGGCCTACCGGCAGGGCGATTTTGAGACGGCCTACCAGAATTTCCGTTTGTACGAATCGGCCGGGCAGCCGGACAAGACCTTTTACGTTTATTTTGCCATGAGTGCCGCCAAAAGCGGGCGCGACGAGGCCATCCCCATTCTGGAACGCGGCCTGCGACGATTTCCCGGTGATGCGGATTTGTCCCTTGTGTTGGTTCGTTTTTTGGGAGAAGAAGGGCAGTTCCGCAAAGCATTGCGCGTATTGCGTGGGGCTAAAGCATCGGTTTTGCCCGACGAATACCGGCGCTTGGCAGCGGCCTTGAATTTTAACCAAGGGGTAAAGCTGTACCGGCAAAACCGCAAAAAAGAGAGCGTGCCTTATTTTGAGCAGGCGGTAAAATTACAGCCCGACGAAGCACGCTTTGTGCGCAATTTGGCCGTGGTGCTTTGGGAAACGGGCAAAAAACAGCAAGCGATCTCGTTGCTGGAAAAAGCGTTGCAACGTTTTCCGCAAGACGCGGATATCAATCGCTTATTGATTGCTTTTTACCAAAAAAGCGGTGCGCTTCTCAAACTGCAAAAACGCCTGCAAGAAAATGCCCGAAAAAGCGGCGCGTTAAACGATTACCTGGCCCTGCTGCAATTTTATCTTTTGACCGGCAACGAAACCAAAGCGCACGAATTGTTTGTCTTGTTAAAAAAGCGCTTTCCGAATCACAAAGAAGTTTACCTGACACCGGTGCGCTATTATCGTCGCGTGTTTCAATATGAACGGGCCGATAGCATTTTAAGCGAAATGGAACACCGATTTCCGGGCGACACATTGGTGTGCACCTTAAAAGCCCGCAATTACGAAGACATGGACAGCTTAAAGCAAGCGGCCGCTTATTGGCAAAAATGCCTGAATCGCTACCCGCACAAAAGCGCCTGGCATTTTCGTCTTCTGGCGGATTTGCGACAATGCGATTCTACCCGCTATTTTGCCCATCTTGCACAAATGGAAAATTTGCTGACCGACGGCGAAAGCCGTTTTGCCATCGCTCTGGAATGGATGAAAAACAAACGTTACGCGCGGGCCTTGCCTCTTTTGCGGCAACTGGTACGGTTCGATTCGACCAACGGAGTGTTTTTAACGTATTTGGGTCTGTGTTACGCGCATCTGGGAAACGATTCTCTGGCCGTACGGAATTTTCGCCGCGCCATTGCCTGCGAAGATGTGGCTCCGCAGGCTTATTTCGGTTTGGCGCATTACGCCTGGCAAGCCGGAGAAAGGGAAAAGAGCGATTTCTATTTTTCCGCGGGTCTGGAATTGCTGCTGGCCTCGCTTAAAGAGGAGCAGGGAAAGCTGCTAACGCAGGTGGAAAAAGCCGCTTCCGCGGGAAATGAATCGTCGTTAAAACGCCGGATTGCCGCCAGCGAAAATTACGAAAAATTGCTTCGGGAAGAATTGCGTTGGTACCGACGCCAGCATCCGCCCGAACAAACCGAGGCGTTTTTGCAACAACTGATGCGGCGTTTCCCCAAGAATGCCTTTTTGCGCCTTTTGCTGGCGGAAGTGATGATGGAACAGGGCAATTACGACCGGGCCCGACAGTACGCGGATGATGCGCTTTTTATGAAGCCGACTTGGTCGCAGGCCTTGCGCTTCAAAATTCGTTTGGCTTTGGCCCGGGGCGATCGGCAGGCGGCCTTTCGGGAATATTTGAATTTGCTTTACCATCATCCCGATGAATTGCACAAAAAAGATTTTAGGAATTTGATAGAAACGGCGCGTGCCCTGGGGCAAATGAAGAACTTGGCGCAACAACTGGTGATTTTACACAACCGCCATCCGCACAATGCCTTGCTAAAGGAATTTGCCATCGAAGCATTGCATTTGAGCGGAGATCATGCGCGTGCCCGGAAAATTGCGGCGGAAAAAACAAAAAGCGCGCCCGAAGAAAAAAGTACTTTAATGCCGCTAATCAAAACGCATCAATAATAAGGAGTTCGTCGTGAAAACAAAATGGCCGATTGTTTTGCGGGGTGTTGTTGTTCTGTTATTATTGTTGACCGCCCGATTTGTGCAGGCGCAAACCGCGGACAGTCTTTCCAAAGGTAAAAAGGCACCCGGGGCGGTACAAAAGTTCGTAAAAAAGTATTACACCTTTTCCGGTAGCTTTGGCGCTTACGGCGAATTGTACCAGACAACCGCCAAGTACAAACGATTGCCTTCGTCCACGGCGCGCAGTACGCTGAATTTTACCTTCGGTTTCTGGAAATTTCAAATGCCGGTGCAAATTGTCCTTTCCACCGAAGAAGTTTCTTACCGCCAGAGCTTTAACCGGTTCGGGCTGAATCCGCACATCGGAATTTTTACGTTTCATGTGGGCGATTTCGCAGGACGCATTTCGCAATTTACGGTATCGGGAATCAGCATTCGCGGTGGCGGCATCGAAGTTGCGCCCTCATGGATGCGTTTTGTGTTCATTTACGGACAAACGCAACGGGCCGTGAACGATCCGCGGGCCATGACCTATGCCTTTAAACGCATGCTTTTGGCGGCCAAATTGGGATTCGGAAAACGTAATAAAACTTTTTTCGAATTGAATTTTGTCAAGGCCAAAGACGATTCCAATTCAGTGCACTTGCCGGATGATTCCACGAAAATTCATCCGCAGGAAAACATGGTTCTGGGTGCCAACGGCCAGGTCGTGTTGTTTAAAAATCACCTGCGCATCAGCGGAGAAGCGGCGGCCAGCGTGTACACATTGAATTTGCGCTCCGACAAGGTGGACAAAGACCAAATCGATATTCCCGATTGGGTGGACAAATATTACACCTTGCGCCTGACCACACGGCTGGACTATGCCTACCGCGGACAAATTCGGGTGAACACGCGGGTTTTTCGCGGACAGGCCGGTTATCAACGCATTGGCCCGGGATTCACATCTTTGGGCTTGCCTTACACCATGAACGACCGGGAAAAATACAACGGTAATGCCTTTGTGCAGGTAATTCCGCGCAAGGTTACGTTGCGGGGAATGTTCATGTACAGCCACGACAATCTGGAAAACCAAAAGGTAAAAACATTAAAGCATATTAACTACATGACCGGGATAATGGTGCGTCCGCTTCCTGTGGTGACCCTGAACCTGGTTTACAGCCGCAATAAACTGGAAAACGAAACCAATCTTGACTCTTTGATTTACTGGGAAAACAACATCGAAAAGAAACGGCAACTGTTCGATACTTACAACGATCGTCTGATGCTTAATGGTGTTTACATGTTTAAGTGGCTTAAATTCGCGCACACTGTAACGCTGGCCTACACGTTGCAAAAATCGCAAAGACGTCGTACCGATGTGGAAGAAAACAATTTCGATTCGCAAATGATTACGGCCGGGTACAACATCTTTTTCTCGCAAAAGATGAACATGGCTTTGAACTTTACCAATACGAGCAACAAGCTGGCGACGGGCACGTTGCAAAGCCAAACCTATGGCCTGGCGATCGGATACAATCCGATGATGCGCTGGCGCAATAATGTTTCTGTGAACATGCAAAAAACGCAAGACCAGACTTCGGTTAATTACACGTTAACTTCGCGTTTTCGCATTACGCCGCGCAGTAGTTTGAATTTGAATTTGTACAAGATTGATTTTTA
>Ga0256914_1001251_pt1 | contig 23678 bp, 16 predicted proteins | sample HulkmetaG_FD_191571 | JGI IMG/M metagenome (GOLD analysis project Ga0256914, IMG submission 191571) | Hydrothermal chimney microbial communities from Main Endeavour vent field at the Juan de Fuca Ridge, Pacific Ocean - Hulk | ecosystem: Environmental > Aquatic > Marine > Hydrothermal vents ... | reverse complement strand
ACAGGAGAAACCGGAATATGTAAAATGGAGGCTTATTACCCTTGTCGATAACCGTTGTTACTCTTTTTTAAGTAAACAAAATAAAAACTTTATCCTTTTTACCCCATTGTCTTTAATAAATTGTAATTATTCCTAATTTTACGCCTTGTATTATGGATACAATAAAAGAAAAGGCATTGAAAAACACGGGGCTTTTATTCGGTTCGTTCAACCCGGTTCATACGGGGCATCTGATACTGGCAAATTATATGGCCGAGTTTACCGATCTGGATGAGGTTTGGTTGGTGGTGTCGCCTCAAAACCCGTTAAAAGAGAAAAAAAGCCTTCTTGCCGATTATCATCGTTTGGCATTGGTACGTCTCGCTTTGGAAGATTGTACCAAGATTAAAGTTACCGATATAGAATTTAAGATGCCGAAACCATCTTATACCATCGATACGTTAACTTGGTTGAGCGAGAAATATCCCGGCAGGAAATTTTCGGTGATTTGCGGTACCGATATTTTCAAATCCTTTAAAAAGTGGAAAAACCACGATGTTTTGCTGGATTTGTACGACTTTTATGTTTACCCTCGCCCCGGATACGGTTTGGGAGAGTACAAAAAATATAAAAATATTCATCTTTACGATGCTCCGTTAATGGAACTCTCTTCGAGTTTTATACGTAAAGGTATTAAAGCCGGCAAAAATATGGAATTTTATATGCCTGAAAAGGTCTATCATTATATTAAAGAGATGCATTTTTACGAAAAATAGGATGCCATTTTAAAAAAACATCAGATGAAAAACATAATAATAACCCTTGTGGCTTTGTTTACGGTACAATTGTTATCTGCTCAAGATTTGGATATTTACCAAAAACGTAAAAATTCCAACTATCAACTTCCTTACATGAACAAACAGATGAGTTTGGAAGAGTTTCAACTGTTGAACCGGACGTTGCGTTTGCAAGATATGATTTACGCAATGGTGGTTCCCGGATATGTGCATTTCAAAGCCAAAGACCCGGGCGTGGGTTGGACAATGGCCGGCGTAAGAATTGCGGGTTTCGGAGGTCTGGCTTACATTTATTTAAAAGGTAATTACACTATAAAAGAGCTGTTTTCAAAAGATGGTACCGACCTGCCGGATTATCAGGAATTTAAAAATCAAAAAAATATTGCAATAGCCTCTTTCGGTCTGATTTTCGGTTCTTATCTCTTCGATTGGATTCACGGCAAACACCGGCTCGATAAAAAGCAGGAATATATACGTTACAAATACGGCTTAAAATTTAATTTACAAACCGGAACGCTCAATAACGGCGTTAAAAATATTGTTTATCCGGGTTTGAAAGTGCAATACGATTTTTAGTGTAAATAAAAATTATCAAAGTGAAAAAGATATATACATCATTAATGTTTTTGTTTTTGTCGGTTGTTCTTTTTGCGCAATCAATTAATACCGAATTGGTGTACCTCCGGCTTGTCAACGGACAAAAGGATAAAATGCTGATAAAAGACAACCTGCGGAATGCCGAATTAACCGCCGATTCGCTATTTTTTGTTCACAAGGCAAAAGTTAACGACAGTGTCGGCGGGCTTGCAGCTAAGGCTGTCGTTCAACAAAAAGACGATTTGTTGGCATCGTATTTTTTCAAAGAGTTGGGAATGAGTTATTTTTATACAAAAAATTATCCTATGGCCATGTTTACCTTTTTGCGCCAAAGGTATTTTTATCCCAATGATACCTTAAACGAAATAGTAAGCGCTTATTTTGTTGATGCCGCGGCTTTTTCGGGAATTAAGAAAAATATTGCGGAATTTTTGTTGCGAAAAAGCGACCCCGCTACTTTAAATAAAATACCTTTTGAGGAAAGGAAAGTTATGTTTTTGGATAAAGTGATTTTCCTCAATCTCGAACCGTTGAACGGTGAACTTTCAAAGTATGTTGATTTTACGAGGGAGTCGAATGTGAAAATACCGGAATTTGTCTCCAAATGGGCTTTTTTGACCAAGATAAATGTGCCGCATTCATTGATGGAAGGCTATATGAATTATTATAAAGGGGCTCTTGATTCGTTGAATTTTAAACAGAAAAAAATTATGTACCGCAAAGCCGCCCGTTATTATTTAAAGCACAATGCTTGGGTGGAAAGTGATAAATACATCGGACGATATTGCGGATTGCCGTTGAAAATCAATAACAGGATAACTTGTTGTTGGTTGAAGTTGAGACGTGGATTGCACTTATAAAAAAAAAGAGGCTGCCCCGTTAAGTTATGAGACAGCCTCCTTTTTTTATAACGGAATATTTCCGTGTTTTTTCAGCGGATTGCTGTCCGATTTTGTGGAAGTCATTTCCAATGCTTCATGCAGTTTTTTACGTGTTTCGCGCGGATAAATTATTTCGTCGATATATCCTATTTCTGCAGCTTTATACGGACTGGCAAAATTGTCGCGGTATTCCTGTACCTTTTGTTTCCGTTCCTCGGGGTCGGTATTTTTGTAAATAATATTTACGGCTCCCTCGGGACCCATTACTGCTATTTCGGCGGTTGGGAAAGCATAGTTAACGTCGGCGCCTATATGTTTGCTCGACATAACATCGTAAGCTCCGCCGTATGCCTTACGGGTAATAACTGTAATTTTGGGAACGGTTGCTTCGGCAAAGGCGTATAACAGTTTGGCGCCGTGTTTGATAATTCCTCCGAACTCCTGTGTTGTGCCGGGTAAAAATCCGGGAACATCTTCGAAGGTTATCAACGGGATGTTAAAAGCATCGCAAAACCGTACAAAGCGGGCAGCTTTTGTGGAGCTGTCGATATCGAGAACTCCTGCCAAAACCTGAGGTTGATTGGCAACAATACCCACGGGTCGGCCTCCTATCCTGGCAAAGCCCACAATGATGTTTTGAGCATAATGCGGCTGAACTTCAAAGAAATGACCGTTGTCAATAACCGCGGTTATAATCTCTTTCATGTCGTACGGTTTGTTGGGGTCGACAGGCACTATATTGTCCAGTTTCGGCTCAACACGGGTAAGGTCGTCGGTACAAGGTTTCACCGGCGGGTCTTCCATATTGTTTAAAGGCAGGAAACTCATAAGTTCTCTAATCATCATCATTGCCTGCTCGTCGTTTTCGGCGGTAAAGTGAGCCACTCCGCTTTTTTTGTTATGAGTCATTGCTCCGCCCAGCTCTTCTTTTGTAACCTCTTCGTTGGTAACGGTTTTGATAACATCGGGACCTGTTACAAACATATACGAGGTCTCTTTTACCATAAGAATAAAGTCGGTAATTGCCGGCGAATAAACTGCTCCTCCCGCACAAGGTCCCAGTACGGCGGATATTTGGGGAATCACTCCCGAACTTCTTACGTTGCGGTAAAAAATGTCGGCATATCCGGCAAGGCTCTGCACACCTTCCTGAATACGGGCTCCACCGGAGTCGTTAAGCCCTATTACGGGAGCTCCCATCTTCATTGCCATATCCATTATTTTTGTTATCTTGTTGGCATTGGCACGACTGAGCGACCCTCCGAAAACGGTAAAATCCTGGGCAAAAACATACATCAGCCTGCCGTCTATTTTGCCGTATCCCGTTACCACTCCGTCGCCCAATATTTTGTTTTTGTCCATGCCGAAGTCGGTGGCGGTATGGGTTACGAATTTGTCTATTTCTACAAAAGTGCCGGGGTCTAACAAAGCGTTAATCCGTTCGCGTGCCGTTAAACGTCCGGCTTTGTGCTGTCTGTCAATACGCTCTTGTCCGCCGCCCAATTCGGCTTTGCGGTGTTTCTCTTCAAGAACTTTTATTTTCGATTCCAATGACATTTTTCTTATTTTTTTATGTTTTTATTTATTCAAGAATTATCAGAGGTTGATTTCCGTCGATATTGTCGCCCTCTTTTACAAGTATCTCTTTAATGATGCGGTCTTTTGCCACTTTGTATTCGCTCTCCATTTTCATTGCCGAAACAATGATGACGGTTTCGCCGGCTTTAACTTCCTGACCCTCTTTTACGAGTATTTTAACCACTTTGCCCGGCATAGGAGTTTGTATGCTGTTTGAATCGTCGGCATCTTCGCCTTTGACGCTTCTTTGATATCTTGTTTCGGCATCAATAATTTCTAAATCGTAATTGTTGAAACCGTTGCGGGCAACATATTTTTTGTTTCCTGTTTTTACCAGTTCTATGTTATGGCTTTTCCCGTTGTTCAGTACCGAATAGACTCCTTTTTGAACTTCCAAAACATCAAGTGTGTAGCGGCGTCCGTCTATTTCGGCTTCAACAATGTTTCCTTTCCGTTTCAATACGGCGATATCTTTATCTTCACCGTTTATATTTATTTGGTATGACATATTAATTGATTTAGGGTTTTACAAACGTATTACACTCCGTTTTCTTCCGAAAAATTTCCATGCATTTACGCTCTTGGCGTTGTTGTTTTCCGGTGTTTTTAAAGAGTTCAGATAATCGACAAATGCAACAATGGCGGTAATGTCGTCGGTTTCGCGGTTTTCCGTTACAACAGGCTTAAGTTCGTCGGCATGATCCTGAACAAAATGGGTGTTGTATCTGCCGTTTACAAAGGCGGGAACATCCATTATTCTCCTCAAATATGATATTGATGTTTTGACGCCTGTAATTTTATAATTTTCCAAAGCTCTTTTCATACGGTTAATTGCTTCGGTACGTGTTTTGCCCCATACTATCATTTTTGAAATCATGGGGTCGTAAAACATGGGTATTTCGTACCCGGGGTACACGTAGCCGTCGTGTCTTATGCCAAAACCGAGTGGTTCGCACAAATGATGGATTTTCCCCGGACTGGGCATAAAATTGTTGTCGGGGTCCTCGGCATAAATTCTCACTTCAACGGCATGACCGTTTTGCGACAATTCATCTTGTTTAAACGACAGTTTTTCTCCGTTGGCAATGTTAATCTGTTCTTTTACCAAATCGACTCCCACGACCATTTCGGTGATAGGATGTTCCACCTGAAGCCGTGTGTTCATCTCCAGAAAGTAGTAGTTCAGGTCGTCGTCAACAATGAACTCTATGGTTCCGGCGCCTGCGTAATTCACCGCTTTTGCTGCCGCTACCGCATGTTTTCCCATCTCATTCCGTACTTTGTCGGTCATTATGGGCGAAGGTGTTTCTTCTATAACTTTTTGATGCCTGCGTTGTACGGAGCATTCGCGTTCGAAAAGGTGAACACAATTTCCGTGTTTGTCGCAAACCACCTGAAACTCGATATGATGAGGAGAGTTAATGTATTTTTCCACATAAACGGCATCGTCGCCGAAAGCGGCTTTTGCTTCCGATTTGGCGGCATTTACCGCCGAAACAATATCTTCTTCTTTGGTTACTAATCTCATTCCTTTTCCGCCGCCACCGGCACTTGCTTTTACCATTACCGGTAATCCTATCTCCTTGATGACTTTAACAGCCTCTTTAATGTCTTTTATGGGTTCTGTGGTGCCGGGTACAACGGGAACCCCCGCTGCAATCATTGTTTTGCGTGCCGTTATTTTGTCTCCCATGGTGTTTATGGCATATGCTCCCGGTCCTATAAACTCTATGCCCTCTTTTTTGCAGCGCTCCGAAAAACCTGCATTTTCCGACAAAAAGCCGTATCCGGGATGTATTGCATCGGCTCCCGACTTTTTTGCAGCCTCTATTATCTTGTCAATTACAAGATAGCTCTCGTTCGATGACGATGCACCTATAAAGTATGCCTCGTCGGCATAGTGTACGTGCTTTGAGGTGCGGTCGGCTTCGGAATAAACGGCAACGGTTGAAATTCCCATCTCTTTGCAGGTCCGCATTACACGAATGGCAATTTCGCCCCTGTTTGCAATTAATACTTTTTTAATCATAAAATACGAGTTAAATGTCTGACAATCATACTTATAAGCTTGTTTGTTATAAACAAACGGTGGGGTAAAGATATAAAATTATCAAAAACACAAAAATATCCCTTACAAAGAAAAGCGTTTGGGCCATTATTAAAAAGTAATGGTGTTTGTACAAAATGCTTTGTGAAAAAAGATTTACTTTTGCCTGACCGTTTTTGACAAAATGTTTATTTTTTTATGAAGTCGATAAAATTGGCGATATTTTCCTTGTTGGTTTCCCAGTTTTTTTTTCAAGAAGGATGTATTAACAGGTACGAAAACATTGACGGCGATAAAGCTGTATTTACGGGAAGAGAAAGCTGCAAAAAGTGTCATGAAAAGGAGTATGACGAATACAGCGGTTCCGACCACGACTTGGCTATGGATACCGCTACCGCGCAAACCGTTTTGGCCGATTTCGACAGTAGTACATTTACAAGAAACGGTTTTACGAGCCGTTTTTACAAAAAAGGGGGGAAGTTTTACGTTTACACGAAAGGGAAAAACGGCAAACCCGCCGAATATCAAATAGCATACACTTTCGGGTATAACCCTTTGCAACAGTATCTGGTGCCTTTCGACAGCGGACGGTTACAATGTTTGCAAATAGCATGGGACACCAAAAGAAAGAGGTGGTTTCATCTTTCGGATTCAATACACAAAAACGAAACTATAAAGCCTGACGACTGGTTGTATTGGACAAATAACGGTCAAAATTGGAATGGAATGTGTGCCGAGTGCCATTCTACAAATTTGAAAAAAAATTACAACCCCCGAACACATATTTACAAAACCACATGGTCGGAAATTGATGTGAGTTGTGAGGCTTGCCACGGTCCCGCTTCCGAGCATTTGAGGTGGGCGGAACTGTCGCCTGAAGAGAGACAAAAATATCCGGATATGGGATTGGCGGTTAGTACAGGCAATGTAAATTCACACAGGGTGATAGACCGGTGTGCATATTGTCATTCGCGCAGAAGTTCGTTCGGCGATTTTCAATTTCCGCACGGTAATATTTACGATATTATCCGCCCGCAATTACCGGTGCCACCTTATTATTATATAGACGGTCAGATTTTGGACGAAGATTATGTTTACGGCTCTTTTGTTCAGTCCAAAATGTACCGTTATAACGTGAGTTGTTTAAATTGCCACAATCCACACAGTTTAAAAGTTAAATATAACGGTGGTAACAGACTGTGTTTGCAATGTCACGACAAAAATATATACGATACAAAGCGGCACCATTTTCACAAATATCCCGGTGAAAAAGGGGAGGATTTGATTATGAACGGCGGCAAAAAGGTTATTGCCGTGGGTGAAGGTTCCAAATGTGTAAACTGTCATATGCCGGGGCGCTACTATATGGGAGTTGATTTCCGCCGCGATCACTCAATGCGTATTCCACGTCCCGATTTGTCGCTGAAATTGGGAATACCCAATGCCTGTACGGGCCAGTGTCATCAAAACAAAACCGACAAGTGGGCGGCAAGTTATACGGCAAAATGGTATGGAAGTGAAAAGGGGAGTCACTTTGCCGAAATTTTTGCCTCGGCAATGAAAAACGACACAAGTTGTATTGACGGACTGACAAAATTGGTTGCCGATACCGGTGTTTCTCCTTTAATAAGAGCAACGGCAACAATGTACACGGGAAGATTTCAAGATGAAAGATCAATACAAGCGTTGATACGGAGTTTAAACGATAAAAACCCTCTGGTACGTGCCGAGGCAATTTCGGGTTTTCCTGTTTACAATTACGCTCTGTTGCTTCAATACGTTGCGCCGTTGTTGACCGACTCGGTACGTACGGTGCGCATTAACGCCACCTACGCATTGTCGAATGTGCCCCTTTCAAAAATGGAACCCGGTGTTAAAGGTAAGTTTGAAAAAAATTTGAAAGAATATATTGCCGTAATGAATTATAGTGCCGATTTTGCACCGAGCCGCCACAATTTGGGGAACATATATTCCAATACCGGTAATATTGAAAAAGCCAAAGAGAACTATCTCGAAGCCATACGCATCGACCCGGCTTTTTATCCGTCGCTCGTTAATCTTGCTTTGCTCTACAACAAAACCGGTGAAAATGATAAAGCTGAAAAACTGTTCAAAAGAGTTATTCAACAGAATCCTTCATTCTCCGAAGTCTATTATTACCTGGGATTACTCTCGGCCGAAAAAAAGGATTTTTCCGGTTCGGAAAAGTATTTGAAAAAAGCATCGGAATTGTTACCCGGCAATCCGGCTGTTTTTTATAACCTCGGTTTGGTTGAACAGTATCTTGATAATAATAACGCCGCCGTAAATAATTTGCTTAAAGCCTTTGAACTTTCTCCGGACAACCCTAAATATTTATCGGCCATTGTAAGTTTTTACCTGAATAACGGCAATAAAACCAAAGCAAAACTTTACTTAAAACAATGGATATCCGGGCACCCTTCGGATATTTCCGCAAAACAACTGTTGCAAAATATTAATTAAAAATAGAGCCCCCTTTTTTGTTTAAACCTTGTGCCCCGCTTTCTAAACCTTTGTTAATAGAGTATTTTTTACACTAATAATGTAACGGAATAGCCTTGTCCCATATGTAACAGCTAAAAAATATTACCGAGAATTTAAATTATTTCACCACATCATAAAAAAATTTGCGTTTTTAATAATCGCAAAATCAGATAGATAAAAATTATTTTAAAAATTTTTAACATTTTTTCTTTGATATAAAATAAAAATATATATTTTTGTATGCGTACTTTTTACACTTAGAAAAGAAATAATGATGCCTGAAAGGGGGCTTGAATTGTATTTAACGGAAATGGAAACGGCAAACCGGAGTATGCAAGAAAATCGTGCATTGGAAGAGAAATGTTTATATTATTTATGTAAATTAATCAATCTTAATTATTATTAACCAAATTACCAAAAGTATGAAGAATTCAATACTTACATTAGTACTGTTTTGGGCACTTGTTTTTTCACCGTCCGTTTTCGGACAGGTGCATACGGTATCCGGGACGGTATCAGACCAAACGGGTAGTTTACCCGGTGTTAATATTGTGGTAAAAGGAACCACAATAGGCACTGTAACAGGTATTGACGGGGACTATTCCATAGAAGTTGCTCCCGGCAGTACACTGGTATTCAGTTTTGTCGGTTACGAAACCTATGAAGTTCAGATTAACGACCAGAAAAGAGTTGACGTTGTTTTGCAGCCCGAAAAAACAAATCTTGAAGAGATTGTTATTGTTGGATACGGAACGACGAAGAAAAAGCTGGTGACAGGTGCAAATATGAATGTAAAAGGTGACGAAATTTCGAAACTCGCCCCTGCAAATGCCATTAACGCTCTGCAAGGAATTAGTCCCGGAGTTTCACTTACACGGAACAACGGTATGCCCGGTGCAACGGCAAAAATAAACATCAGGGGTATGGGTACTATCGGAAATTCCAATCCGCTTTATATTGTTGACGGAGTAACCGTTAGCAATATTGATTATTTAAGCCCCTCCGACATTGAGTCCATTGATGTTTTGAAAGATGCGGCTTCGGCTGCTATTTACGGTTCGCGTGCCGCAAACGGTGTTATACTTGTTACTACCCGTAAAGGAGCAAAAAGTCAAGGTGAAAACAAAGTAAGCATTAATTTTAACAGTTTTGTGGGTTTTCAAAACGTTTATAAAATGCCTGACGTTTTGACCGCTCAGGAGTATGTATTAATGCAAAACGAAGGAAGACTTAACGACGGTTTGCAACCTTGGGATTTTGCGTCAATGGTTCCCGATTGGGATAAAATCGAAAGTGGCGAATGGAAAGGTACAAATTGGTTTGACGAAATGAGAAACCAAAATGCCGTTATGCAAAATTATTCGCTCAACGTGAACTGGGGAACAAAACGCTCGGTTTATTCGTTGGGAGCCTCCTATTATTCCCAAGACGGTGTGCTTGGGAAACAGGCTGACCCGCGTTTCAAACGTCTTACTTTGCGTTTTAACTCAAGCCATGTCCTCTGGAAAAAAGATGATATGGATATCATTAAATTCGGCGAAAACTTTACTTACAACAACAGTGAAAAGGTAGGTATAAAAGCCGGTAACATTTATTACAACGACATTAGAAACGCTATTGCAACACATCCTTTAATGCCTGTGTACGACGAAAACGGAGATTATCACTATGCCGTTGACTGGTACACAAAAGCTCCAAATCCCTTAGGCTTTATGGAATACGACATGCGGTATCAATGGCCTAAAACGAACCGTACCGTGGGTAATCTCTTTTTGGAGATTCAGCCCGTTAAAAATTTCGTTATTCGTTCAAGCTACGGATTTAACTCGGGTATAGGTTCTTACCGCCACTGGGTTCCGCAGTACGATTTGTCTGAAAAAACTCTTAACCCGTACGAATGGACTTATCAAAGCATGTACAACAACTACAGTTATACCTTTACAAATACAGCTTCGTACGAATACCGTTTAAACAAGGATAACTTTTTTAAAGCTATGGTTGGTACCGAAATGTACAAGCAGACCATGGCTTTGAATATTTACGGAAAAAATATGAACGGTATCTTTAACGATCCCGAATATGCATATCTCGACAACTATCCTGTAATAGACCCGACTCTTACAACTCTCGGCGGCAGCGACAATTTCGGACAAGCCGTTTTGTCATATTTCGGTAGGATTACCTATAATTATAAAGAGAGATATCTTTTTACTGCTGTGCTTCGTGCCGACGGTTCCTCCAATTTTGCAAAAGGAAACCGTTGGGGTACATTCCCTTCGGTGGCCGCAGGCTGGGTGATTTCGAGCGAAAAATTCATGGAAAATGTTAAATGGATTGACTTTTTGAAATTGCGCGCAAGCTGGGGACAAAACGGTAACCAAAATATAGGTGCTTTTCAATATACCTCAACCATTACCTACAATAAAGGAAATTACTTTTTCGGCCCCGACAAAACTATTATTTATCTCGGCGGCTATCCTTCAAGAGTTCCGAACCCCGACGTTACTTGGGAAACTTCGGAACAAACCGACATAGGTATTGATGCATATTTTATCGACTCGAAGTTGAAAGTGAATGTCGATTATTACAACAAGGTAACCAAAGACTGGTTGGTTACGGCTCCTATTCTTGCCACTGCGGGAACAAACCCAAGCGACATTAACGGAGGTAACATTCAAAATAGAGGTATTGAAATTGCTGTGGGCTGGAACGGTGGAAACAGAGACTTTACTTATGGAATTACCGGTACTTTCGCTTACAACCATAACGAAGTTACAGAAATTGCAAACGACGAAAAAATTATTCACGGTCCTTCCAACATTCTTACACACGGAATGTCGGAAATATACAGAGCACAAGTAGGTTATCCGATAGCCTATTTCTGGGGTTTCCAAACCAACGGAATAATTCAAAACCAGGCTGAAGCAGACAGTTACAACAGCAAAATTACTTCCGACCCGCGTGCCATAGTTCCCGGACCCGGCGACTTCAAATATGTTGACCAAAACGGCGACGGAGTTATTGACGATGAAGACAAAGTATATCTTGGCGACCCGAATCCGGACATGAACTTCGGAATACAAATAAACCTTGCATACAAAGGCTTCTACTGCAATTTTACAGGCGTGGGACAAGCCGGCATGCAAATTGCCAAATCGTACCGCTCGTGGAACTATCCTTATGACAACTATACTACCGATGTATTTAACCGTTGGCACGGTGAAGGTACTTCCAACACTTATCCCAAACTTACATCAAGCGGTAACCAAAACATGCTCTTTATGTCCGATTTCTTTATCGAAGATGCATCTTTCTTCAGAATTAGCAACCTTACCATTGGATACGATTTGAGCAGGTTGGACTTTTGGAGAAAACTTCCCAAAACCAAGATATATTTCCAAGGACAAAACCTCTATGTATTTACCAATTACTCGGGATTGGATCCTGAGGTGGCTTGGGGACCCACAAACTGGGCATCAGGTATCGATATAGGTACTTATCCCCCGTCACGTAATTTAATTGTGGGTTTAACTGTTAATTTCTAAAACAAAATAAATAAGTAAGTTATGAAACGTTTATCATATTTAATATTTTCGTTGGTTTTGATGATGATTTTTGTCAGCGGTTGCGGTGACAAATTTCTCGACAGAAAAAACTTGACACAACAAGACGAATCGTATTATTATACAAAACCCGAAAAAGTAAAAGAAGCTTTAACAGCTGTATATTCCGCCATGGCCGGAAAAGGAACCGGCGACCCCTTTATGGTTGCTTGTTTGCTTTCGCCCGATAACCTCCCCGGTGGAGGACCCAGCGACATTGCCGCTCAAGGTGTTGACAATTTTCAACTTACCAAAGAGGATATGTACGATGCCTTATGGCAAAGAGCTTACCAAGGAGTTTTTCGCGCCAATATGATTTTGATGCATAAAGACGACGCCACATGGGAAAACGAAGAGGATAAAAATCAGGTGATTGGAGAAACCCGCTTTTTACGCGCTTATTTCTATTTCCGTCTTGCCAAATTTTTCGGGCAAGTACCTCTTATTACCGACCCTTTGGCTAATCCCAACCAACCCAAAGCATCTCCCGAAGAGATATTTACTTTAATAGCTTCCGACTTGAAAGAGGCCATAAACTTAATGGCGGCTAAAAGCTATAACGAATTGGAGTACGGTCATGCTTCGAAATGGGCTGCCGAAGGTTTGATGGCACGTGTATTTTTGTTCTATACGGGGGTTTACAACAAAACCTCGCTGCCTACATACGATAACGATATTACAAAAGCCGATGTTCAAAACTGGCTTGTCGATTTGATTGATAACAGCGGACATGCTCTTGTTCCCGATTTCAGAAACTTGTGGCCCTATTCGTATGACACCACATATTATAAATATGCACGGGTTAACAACCTGAAATGGGTAGGCGAAAATGCTTCTAACCCCGAAAATATTTTCGCCATTAAATTCGGACCGTATGCAGGTTGGAGCGGCGACCAGTCGTTATATTATTGCAACAATTTTAACCTCTTTGTCGGTTTGCGCGGCAATAACGGTAGTGTAATAGGTAAAGGCTGGGGCTGGGGCTCCGTTAATCCTCAACTCTGGGACAGCTACGAAACGGGTGACTTGCGCCAGGCAGGCTCAATCTTGAAAATCGGCTATCCCGAAGAAAATCAAGAGTACCAAGAAGGAAACTTTCAATACGGAAGAAACCAGTACCAGTACGAAACAGGTTGTTACATTAAAAAATACACTCCAATCAACGGTAAAGATGAGAACGGAAACTGGAAAGGTATCTATTACTTGATGTATGGCGGACAAGACAATATGCAACTTTGGAATATGCAGGATTTGGTAGTGTTGCGTTTTGCCGATGTTTTGTTGATGGCAGCCGAACTCGAATGCCCCAAAGCACAAGAGTATTTCGACGCCGTAAGAACAAGGGCGGGACTTGACTCCAAACCCGTTACTCTTGAAAACATTAAAGCCGAACGCCGTCACGAACTGGCTTTCGAAGGTTTGCGTTATTTCGACCTGATGCGTTGGCACGACCTTCAAAAAGCTTTCGACGAAGTGAAAAACATACCCGTTAAAAACGAAGGACACGATGCCTTTTATACTGCAGTGTTCCGTCCCGAAACCAACGGATTTTTACCAATACCGCCTACCGAAATACGTTTGTCGGGTGGTGTGCTTACTCAAAACCCCGGTTGGTAACGGTATTTTAAGTTTTTGGTTTAACTATTAAAAAAATGAAAATGAAAAATATTTTAGTAATGTTCACCTTGGGATTGATTACCACGTTTTATGCCTGCAATCCCATTGAAGACAGACTGGAACTCGGCGATTTAGCCACTCCCGAGCAAATTGACGTTTCCGTTACTTCTATTGACGGCAGCAACAAAATTGTTCTGAAAAACAACTCTCCGCAATTCGGCGGTATGTGGGACTATAAATTCGGAACATCAACAAAAATGATTGATACCGTTGTGGTACCCGTTGTGGGAACTTATACGGTTACTTACAAAGCCACCACGGCAGGCGGTATCGTTGACAAAAATGTTGATGTGACAATAGATGAGATGACATATCCCGTACCCGGATATTCCGAACTTACAGGTAACGGTACCGGTAAAACGTGGGTGTACGATAAAACACAATATCCCGATGGTACATGGGGCAAATTTTGTTACCTCGGACCTCCTAATGCTAACAAATGGAAAAAAATATGGTGGGACCCCGCCAAAGCGGTAGGCGATGAGTGGTATCAAGATGAAAATGCTTCCATTAGGTTTGAGATTGACGGAGCAAATACGCTATGTACATTTATTCCCGAGTCGGGAGAAGCAATTACCGGCTCCTTTATTTTGGATATGGTGAATAAAAAACTTACTGTTAAGGATACCCATATCCCCGACCACGCACACCCTAATGTTTTGCCTGAAAACGTGAACAACGGTTTGTACACCATTTCCGTGTTAAACGATAGTAGTTTAGTACTGTATCAGGCCCAGAAAAAAGGTTGGTTCTGGCGTTTCAAACCCGCCGAATAACCTTTTAATTGTTTTGTAATTTTCGTAAATTGAATTTTGGTTTATCATTGGAAAAAGCTGCCCTCGGGCAGCTTTTTTTTATATAACAGGATGTCTTCCGGCGAATAACCGTTATTATGCAAATATCAGTTTTTCCTTTTTTGTCTTTAAATAGACCTCTTTGCTGAAACAGTAAACCTGGGCAGGTTTGTGGGGAACTCCTTTTTGTTTTTCATTTAACGGAATAATATACTTCAACTGGTTAATCTTTTTTCTGAAATTCCGTCTGTCGTACTTTTTACCCGTAACCGCTTCGTATAGCTTTTGCAACTGGGTAAGAGTGAATTTTTCGGGTAACAATTCGAAACCTATGGGCTCGAGTTTGAATTTTTTTCTTAAACACTCAATCCCTTTTTCTATTATTACATCGTGATCGAATGCCAATTGGGGTAGATTGTTTATCGGAAACCATTCCACATTTTTGTGCTGTTCGTCTATTACAAGTTTGCTTTTGTCAACCAGCGAATAGAAGCCTATGCTGAAAACATGTTCCGATATGTTCAGGTTTAAATGCTTTATCCATATGCGGTCCTTCTCTTTGCTTAACCTGTCGGGGTTGCTGAAACAGTAAAATTGTTCGAGATATATGTTGTCTAAACCGGTTAAATCGTACAAAACCCTGTATGCAGCCTCCTCTGCCGATTCGTTTTCAAAAACATGGTGCCCTGCCAACGTGTAATCCGAAATAACCTTATTTCCTTCTTCGTCTATCAGTTCCCGTTTTTTCAATAAAACATGCAACTCTTTAAAATCAAATCCGAATATCAAACAATCAACAGATATGTTGGGTATAACTCTCTTCATAAAAATTTTAGGGTTTATTTTTACTTTCCGGCAAAATTAACAAAATTTGCGTTTACTCCCTCTCTTTTTTATTAATTATTTGTATTTATCTTACTGTTATTTAATGTTTTCAGTTATTTATTGAAAAAAAATATCAAAAAAACTTTTATTTTAATTAAAAGTATTTACTTTTGTATGCGTATTTTCTACACTTAGTAACGGTTTTATGATAAGGAAATATTTGAAAAACAGTACAAAAATAATTGTAACACAAGTAATTAGAAAACGCACTGTTGTCACTTTGACAATTGTACACATTTTGTTTGTTTTGCAGGTTTGTGCGCAAAAGACGGAATTTCCTTATCAAAATCCGGAATTACCGGTTGAAAAACGGGTTGACGATTTGATGCGGCGTATGACACTTGAAGAGAAAATAGGACAAATGTGTCAATACATAGGCATACAACACATAGAAAATTCAAGGAAAATTTTAAAAGGCAAAACCGATAAAAACAGTGACCGGTTGGGATTTTATCCGGGATTGAGCATTGATGAGTTGAAGCGGAAAATTGTTGAAGGAGAGATAGGCTCTTTTTTGCATGTAAAAACAGTTGAAGAGGCAAATATGTTGCAAGAGCTCGCCTTACAATCGCGACTAAAAATACCGCTTCTTCTCGGCATTGATGCCATACACGGGCATGCCCTTTTTTGGGGGGCAACGGTATATCCCACTCAACTTTCGCTGTCGAGTACGTGGGACGACAGTTTGTTATACGAAGTGGCAAAAGAGACGGCACAAGAGGTGAGGGTTACGGGAATGCACTGGACCTTTTCGCCTAATGTTGAAATTGCGCGGGACCCCCGTTGGGGCAGGACAGGTGAGACTTTCGGGGAAGACCCTTATCTCGTTTCAAGATTGGGAGTGGCCTTTACCCAGGGGTATCAAGGAGATCTCGGTAAAGAGAATATTCTGGCATGTGCAAAACATTTTGTTGGAGGCGGAGAATCTGTTAACGGCACCAATGCCGCTCCTATTGATGTTTCCGAAAGGGAATTGCGCGAAATTTGGTTTCCTTCTTTCGAAGCCCAGGTTAATGCCGGAGTGTACACTTTTATGGCAGCGCACAACGAAGTCCTGGGTGTACCTGCCCATGCCAGTAAATTTTTGTTGACTGACATCCTGCGCAACGAATGGGATTTTAAAGGTTTTGTGGTTTCCGACTGGATGGATATAGAACGTTTACACGACAAACACCATGTTGCCGAAACCGGAAAAACAGCCGTTGAAATGGCTGTGAATGCAGGAATAGATATGCATATGCACGGTCCCGGATTTTTCGAGCCCTTGCTCCAAATGGTTAAAAACGGTACGGTTTCCGAAAAAAGAATTGACAAATCGGTAAAAAGAATTTTAACGGCAAAATTTATGTTGGGATTGTTCGATGATCCTTTAACAAGTGAAAAAGCTGCAAATAAAGTACTTTTCTCCGAAAAACACCAAACAACAGCTCTCATTGCTGCCCGTGAAGGAATTATACTGTTGAAAAACGACAATTTGCTTCCTTTGGATAAAGCGGGAAAGATTTTGGTAACGGGTCCCAATGCAAACAACCAACGTATTTTGGGCGATTGGGCGTTAAAACAGCCGTCATCGCATGTTATCACCGTATTCGAAGGAATGAAAAAGATATTCAAAGGGGTACAAGTGGATTTTATTAACAGCGGTGAAAGTTTGCGCCATCCTGACAACAGTTTGTTGAAGAACCCCATTGAAAAATCGGCGGATTATGATGCGGTTGTTATTGTTGTGGGGTCCAATTCGTTGCGTTACGACGTAAAAGAAAAAAATTGCGGCGAAAATATCGACAGGGGAAATATTAATTTACAAGGTAATCAACTCACACTCGTAAAAGAGATTTACAAACGAAACAAGAACGTTGTTGTTGTTTTTGTAAACGGCCGGCCATTGAGCGAACCATGGATAAAAGAAAATATTCCCGCTATAATAGAGGCTTGGGAGCCGGGGGCTTTCGGAGGTCAGGCAATTGCCGAAATATTGAAAGGCGATGTAAATCCTTCGGGAAAATTAACTGTTACCATACCTTTCGGAGTTTCTCAAATTCATAGCTATTACAATCATAAACCAACGGCATATTTCCACCCCTATATCGATATCCCTTCAAAGCCTTTATGGTATTTCGGCGAAGGATACAGCTATACAACTTTCGAATATTCAAATTTAACCGTAAAACCGGCTTTCATAAAAAGCAACGACACTGCCGTTGTGGAAGTTTCGGTTACAAATACGGGTAGCCGTCAGGGTTGCGAAATAGTTCAACTATATATAAACGACAATTATTCGTCGGTAACAAGACCCGTAAAAGAGCTGAAAGATTATAAACGCTTAAAATTGGAACCCGGGCAAACCCAAAGGGTGAAATTTTTTATCACACCTGAAAAATTGGCTTTTTATGATATTAATATGAAAAAAATTGTGGAACCGGGCGATTTTACTATTATGGTAGGGGCATCTTCCAAAAATTCATCTCTGTTGAAAAAAACTTTAACTGTGATTAATAATAAAAAATGATTAACAACTTGTTAAAATATTGGTTATGAAAAAACGATACGGTATTTGTACATTCTGCAAAATGTTTGTTTTGCTTGTTGTACTAACTGTTTTTGCATCTTCTGTTTTTACTTCGTGCAAAAGCAGTTTCAAGTCGAAAAACAGTACCAAAAACATTAACCGTCGTCCAAACATATTGTTTATAATGAGCGACGACCATACAACACAAGCCATTACTGCTTATAATAAAAGGTATGCCGAATTTTTTACAACACCCAATATCGACCGTATTGCCGACGAAGGTATAAGATTTGATAATGTCTATTGCGCCAATGCAATCTGCGGACCCAGCCGCGCCATTATTATTACCGGTAAATACAGCCATAAAAACGGATACTACAAAAACGAACATGGTGGTCATTTCAACCCTGCGCAGTGGACAATGCCTCAAGAACTTCATAAACACGGCTATACTACTGCCATGCTCGGCAAATGGCATTTGGGTTCAACACCGCGAGGGTTCGATTATTACATGTATCACAACAATGCCGGACAGCAAGGCTTTTACTGGAATCCCGTTTACGATTACAACGGAAAACAGGTGAAAATTAACGGATATGCCACAAACATAACTACCGACTCGGCGCTTGCTTGGCTCGACCGCATTAAAGACTCAGGTAAACCCTTCCTTATGCTTCTGCATTATAAAGCACCTCACCGCAACTGGTTTCCCGATAAAAAATACGAAAATATGTATCCCGACAAAGAGTTGCCTTATCCCGAAACCTTTAACGACGATTACAAAACACGTGAAAAAACCGCCGGCGATACCTGGATGACCATGGACTATCTTAACCGTAAGGATATGAAACTTAAACCCCCGGCAGGCTTAACCGGAAGAGAACTGCAAAAATGGTACAATTACGGTAATAATAAAGGTGAAAATTGGATGCCCCCGGGTTGTAAAACCGAAGAAGAGGCACGTAAATGGAAATACCAGCGTTTTGTTAAAGACTATTTGGCCTGTGTGAAATCCGTTGACGACAACGTGGGAAGGGTGTTGAAATTTTTGGACGAAAACGGACTCTCTGATAATACCATCGTGGTTTACACCGCCGACCAAGGTTTTTATCTCGGAGAACACGGCTTCTTTGATAAGCGCTTTATATACGAAGAGTCGTTCAGAATGCCATTCTTAATGCGTTATCCTGCCAAAATTAAAGCTGGAACCACCGATAACCACCTCATCTCTAATGTGGATTTTGCTCCTACGCTGCTCGACTTTGCAGGGGTTGAGGCTCCCGCTCAGGTGCAAGGTCACAGCTTTATGGATATTGCCGAAGGTAAAAAGGTGGTGAAATGGCAAGATGCGGTATATTTTCATTATTACGAATGGCCATTCTGGCACCATGTACAACCTCACTACGGTATGCGTACCGCCAAATATAAAATTGCACATTTTTATTATAATATTGATGTTTGGGAACTTTACGACCTTGAAAAAGACCCTCACGAACTTAACAATGTCTTTTACGACCCCAAATACAAAAAAATTGCCGACAGCTTGCAATCAAAACTTAAAAAACTTATGATTGAAGTTGGCGATACCGCCTCGCTCGACGAGTTTAGAAAAATTACTGATACCGATTTCGGTGAAATAAGAGCCCAAAGAAATTACAGGTACAAACTTCTTAAACATAAACTTTTAGTACAGACTAACCGCTTGCCGAAATGATGAAAAAAATTTTTGCAGTATTATTTGTTTTGTTACAAACATTGCCGCTGTTTTCGCAAAAGCGACCCAATATATTGTGGCTAACTTGCGAAGACATAAGCCCCTATCTTTTGGCTTACGGCGATTCTACTGCAAATACTCCCAATTTGGACAGGCTTGCTTCCGAAAGTAAAATTTACACCAACGCTTTTGCCGTTGTGCCCGTGTGTGCCCCGAGCAGATCGGCAATTATTACAGGAATGTATCCCACCTCGATAGGTACAATGCACATGCGTACCGCAAAAGATATTATGGGGTGGGGAAAACGCGACTATTCGGGAAAAAGTAATGCCAAAGATATTAACGGCGACAATGTTCCATTTTATTCGGCGGTAATTCCTCCATATGTGAAATGTTTTACCGAATATCTGCGCAAAGCGGGTTACTATTGTACTAACAATTACAAAACCGACTATCAATTTGCAGCACCGGTGTCGGCTTGGGACGAAAACAATCCGAATGCACACTGGCGTCACAGGGCAAAAGGACAACCGTTTTTTGCCGTTTTCAACTATAACGAAACACATGAATCCAAAATATGGAAATTCAAATCGAAACCGCAAACGGTAAGTCCTGATTCGGTTCCGTTGCCACCTTATTTTCCCGACGATTCGGTTGTCCGTCAAGATGTGGCACGTAACTATTCAAATATTGAACTCCTCGATAAGCGTATTGGGCAGCGCCTGAAAGAACTCGAAGAAGACGGCTTGCTTGACAATACCATAATTTTTTTCTTTAGCGACCACGGTGGCCCTTTGCCCCGCGGAAAACGCCTGAGTTACGACTCGGGCCTGAAAACACCTCTCTTTGTGAGAATTCCTGATAACCTGAAACAAGAATTTCGCGGCGAACTGGTATCTTTTGTCGATTTGGCACCAACGGTTCTCTCGTTGGCAGGTGTCAATATTCCGGAATATATGCAGGGAAGGGCTTTCCTCGGTAAAGAAAAAGAGCCGGCGGAAAGAAAATATATTTTCGCTTCGGGCGACCGTTTCGACGAATTTACCGACAGAATTAGGGTTGTTAGAGACAAACGTTTTCTGTATGTGCGGAATTATCACCCCGAACTCCCCTCATACAAAGATATCAGGTACAGAAAACAGATGGATATGATGAGAAGGTTGTTGTTGTTAAACTCATTGGGAAAACTTAACAGAGACCAGAATTATTGGTTTCGCATAAAAAAGACCCCCGAAGAGTTTTACGACTGCAAAACAGACCCTTTCAATCTTCACAATCTGATATACGATACCGGCTATACCGCCAAAATATCGGAAATGCGCAAAGCAATGGACGATTGGCTTGCCGCTACGGGTGACATGGGAGCTCTCCCCGAAAAACAGATGTTCCTGCAAATGTGGCCGGGAGGAATACAACCCGTTACCGGAAAGCCCGTTATTAAAACGGAAGGGAAAACAACCGTTAAACTATTTTGCAATACAAAAGGAGCATCTATCGCTTATATCCTATCGGAAAAAGATATCTCCCCGGATTTGGATAGCGGTTGGAAACTCTATTACAAACCTCTGAAAATTAAAAAAGGACAAATATTATATGTTGTGGCTCAGAGGATTGGATTTAAAGAAAGTGAAATTGTAATTAAACATTTTTAAAAAATATGAAATTCGGTTTTTTCGATGATAACAATAAAGAATATGTAATTACTAATGCTGAAACACCGCTCCCTTGGATTAATTACCTTGGTACGGAAAATTTTTTTTCAATAATTTCGAATACGGCGGGAGGATACAGTTTTTATAAAGATGCCGGATTACGCAGACTTACTCGTTACCGTTACAATAATGTGCCTTTGGATAACGGTGGTAAATATTTTTATGTAAAAGACGAAAATAGTATTTGGTCGCCGGGTTGGAAACCGGTGAAAACGCCACTTGATAAATATGAATGCCGCCACGGATTGGGTTACACGCGCATTACAGGAAAAAAAAACGGTTTGACCCTTTCGGTACTTTATTTTGTCCCTTTGGATTTCGACGGCGAAATACACCACTGTAAACTTATAAACGAGAATGATACCGTAAAAAAGATAAAACTTTACTCCTTTTTGGAGTGGGCTTTCTACAATAGCGTTGAGGACTCGACAAATTTCCAGCGGACATTGTCGCTGGGAGAAGTTGAAGTGGAAAATAATACTGTTTTTCACAAAACCGAATATCGCGAGCGAAGAAACCATTATGCTTTTTACGGCGTTAATGTACCCATTGACGGTTTTGATACCGACCGCGATACCTTTTTGGGAATGTATAACGGTTTTGATGCTCCGCAACAGGTTGAAGCGGGAACTTCGGGAAACTCCTTAGCACACGGATGGTCTCCAATAGCCTCGCACCGTATCGACATAACTTTAAATCCCGGTGAAGAGAAAGATTTTGTGTTTGTTTTGGGGTATGCCGAAAATCCTCCCGGTAAGAAGTTTGTTTCACCGGGTGTGTTGAATAAAGAGAAAGCATTTGCCATGCTGAAAAAGTTCGACAGCAGTATTGCCGCAGAACATGAGTACGGAAAACTTAAGGAATATTGGCAAAGCCTGTTGAGTAACTTCACTATCAAAAGCAACGATACCAGGTTGAACCGTATGATTAACATTTGGAATCAGTATCAATGTATGGTTACCTACAACTTCTCGCGTAGTGCATCTTATTTTGAATCGGGGACGGGAAGGGGTATCGGATTTCGCGATTCAAACCAGGATTTGATAGGTGTTGCTCATATGATTCCCGAAAAAACCAAACAGAGGATTATTGATTTGGCTTCAACACAGTTTGTTAATGGCGGGGCTTATCACCAGTACCAGCCTCTGACAAAAAAGGGTAATAAAGATATTGGCGACAACTTTAACGACGACCCCTTATGGTTGCTGTTTTCGGTGTCGAACTACATTAAGGAGACAGGCGATTGGGATTTTTTGAATTTGGAAATTCCCTTTGAAAACAATGAGATTTTAAAAGCGCCTCTTTTCGAACACTTGCGACGGGCTTTTTATTATACCGTAAACAATCTCGGACCTCACGGTTTGCCTCTTATAGGACGTGCCGATTGGAACGATTGCCTGAATTTAAACTGTTTTTCGAGTACCCCCGGCGAATCGTTTCAAACAACAACCAATAAAGCCGGAGGAGTCGCCGAATCGGTATTTATTGCGGGTATGTTTGCTTTGTACGGATACGAATTCGCCGAAATATGCAGACGTGTCGGAAAAGATGAAGAGGCCAATAGAGCCATGGTATATGTAGAAGAGATGAAAGCCGTTGTGGAAGATTTCGGTTGGGACGGCGAGTGGTTTTTGCGGGCTTACGACTATTACGGAAATAAAGTGGGTACCAAAAGCGATAACGAAGGTCAAATATTTGTTGAACCGCAGGGGTTTTGCGTTATGGCCGGAATAGGTCTCGATAACGGTAAAGCGAAAAAAGCCCTCGAGTCCGTTAACAGACGTTTGGCAACCCCTTACGGTATTATGCTCAACAACCCCGCTTATACATATTACAGGTTGCACCTCGGCGAAATAACAACCTATCCCCCGGGATATAAAGAGAATGCCGGAGTGTTTTGCCATAACAACCCATGGATTGTTATTGCCGAAACAATTACGGGAAACAACGAAAGGGCTTTCGACTATTACAAAAGGATAACACCGGCATATTTGGAAGATATTTCGGAATTGCACAAAACCGAACCTTATGTATATTCGCAAATGATTGCGGGAAAAGATGCAGCAATACCCGGCGAAGCAAAAAATTCATGGCTTACGGGGACGGCGGCATGGAGTTTTTATGCCGTAACACAGTATATTATCGGTATTAAACCCGAATATGACGGGTTGAAAATAGAACCGCATTTGCCTGACGAAATTGAAAAAATTACCGTTAAACGTAAATTCAGGGGAGCCGACTATATTATCGAAATAATTAACAAAGGAGGCGAAAACATTAATGTTACACTCGACGGTAAAAAGGTTGACGGTTTGCTCCCCCTGCCCGGTAAAAGCAAAAGTTACAACGTAAAGGTTGTTATCGAATAAATTTATGGTTTATTTAAAAATAAGATTCATGA
>Ga0256914_1001250_pt1 | contig 23685 bp, 14 predicted proteins | sample HulkmetaG_FD_191571 | JGI IMG/M metagenome (GOLD analysis project Ga0256914, IMG submission 191571) | Hydrothermal chimney microbial communities from Main Endeavour vent field at the Juan de Fuca Ridge, Pacific Ocean - Hulk | ecosystem: Environmental > Aquatic > Marine > Hydrothermal vents ... | reverse complement strand
CGCCACCAACCATGAAAGATCGTCCGGGCGCCCGCCCGCTCGGAATAGGCGGCCAACAGAGCCCAGGCCAGACTGGCCAGGGCCACCAGGTTCTGCAGCGTGGTCAGGCGCCGGGCCTGAACCCCCTCCAGCCGGAACCCCTGCTTGGTGAAACGGTACCCTTCCTCGCAAGCCCACCGGTCCAGATCGCTCTGGAGCAGGCGCTCCCCCTGACGTCGGCCACGAACCGGGCGCGTGGTGACCGGCACCAGCGGCTCACGCTTGCCGTGCCGGACGATCACCATCCACAGCGGCTTGTCCGGATGTTTGGGCAAGCTGACCCGGGTGATGCCAAAGGGAACTTCCTTGTCCCGACCACGCCGCAGCCGGCCTCGCCCTTCGCTGCGGGGCGCACCGTCGCGGTTCAGATCTCCCGGGTCGATGGCCAGAATCATCCGATCGGTGATGCGGGGGGCCATCTGCTCCAATTGCAGCGTTTGGGCCGCCCAGGCCACCTCGCCGTGCCGGGCCAGCATGCGCGACAGCCGTTTCTGGGTGTGGTGAAGCCGGGTCGGCTCTTTCAGGGCACGTGCAATCTCCGATTGCCTCAGACTGCCGCTGGTGAGAATGCCGATGACCGTCTCCGCCATCAGCTTGCGCACCGGCCGTTTGATCAGGGGCGGCAGGCCGTCGATCCAATCCGCAATCCGGACTTTCCATTCGGTGCGTTCTCTGGCATCGTTAGGCATAGGGGTTCTCCTCCGGATTCAATGAGTTATGGTCAACCCCATTGTATCCGGTCGGGAACCCCTGTTCACCTCAACTCTCGGGCTTTCCTCTTCCTTTTCAGCGCCTTACTGGCACAGCCCTTAAAAATTAGGGGAGACGCCAGGTGCCTGTTTCACTGGCGTCCCCCTTGGCACTGTTCCCGTTTCCCGATAGCATCAGTGCAGTTTCCCTTCGAGAAGTTTCCGGTCCGCACGCACCGATGGATCTTTCCGCCATTCGCGAGCTCATCGCCGATGACCTGCGCACCACCGATCTGCTCATCCTGGACCGACTCCAGTCTGACGTGGTGCTCATCAACCAGATCGGCCACTACATCATAAACAGTGGCGGGAAACGGCTACGCCCCATGATCGTATTGCTCGCCGCACGGGCACTGGGCTATCAGGGAGAACGCCACATCGAGCTGGCGGCCATCATCGAGTTCATCCACACCGCCACCCTGCTTCACGACGACGTGGTGGATGGTTCGGAGATGCGCCGCAGCAACGAGACCGCCAACGCTGTATGGGGCAACGCCGCCAGCGTGCTGGTCGGTGACTTCCTCTACTCCCGCTCCTTCGAGATGATGGTGGAGATCCAGGAGATGCGGGTGATGGAGATCCTCTCGCACGCCACCAACCGCATCGCTGAGGGCGAGGTGCTGCAGCTGCTCAACTGCAACGACCCCGACACCGACGAGGAGAAGTACCGCGAAGTGATCCTGCGCAAGACTGCCACCCTCTTCGAGGCGGGTGCGCGTCTGGCGGGGGTGATCTCCGGCAGCAGCGAATGCGAAGAACAGGCCTTGGCGGACTACGGCCTGCACCTGGGGCTGGCATTCCAGATGATCGACGACGCCCTGGACTACGGAGCCTCCGGCGAGGACATCGGCAAGAACCTCGGCGACGACCTGGCCGAGGGCAAGCCCACCCTGCCACTGATCCGTGCCATGGAGGTGGGCACCGCCGAACAGCGCACCCTGCTGCGTCGAGCCATAGAAGAAGGCGGCGCCGATCGGGTGGACAAGGTAATGAAGGCCATTGAATCCACCGACGCGATCGCGTACACTGCGCGCCTTGCCAGGCAGGAAGCCGACAAGGCCATCCAGGCCCTCGAACCGCTGCCGGTGTCCGCCTTCAAAAGCGCCCTGGCGGCACTGGCCGACTTCGCCGTCGACCGTCCCATCTGAATCGAATCGGAGTGTAGCTCAGCCTGGTAGAGCACCGCCTTCGGGAGGCGGGGGCCGGAGGTTCGAATCCTCTCACTCCGACCATTTCCCTGCCGCAAGGAACAGAAATCGCACGTCCGCAGGCCAGAACCACAGGAGATGGTAAGCGGTTTCCCGGACCACCCACTCCCCACGCAGCCGGACCATCAATCCGGAAACTGTGGAGCAGGTCACTTCTGCACTCCACCCTATTTCTTTAAGGTTGAATTACCACCCCTCCCGGCAGGGTACAGGATTATGACCAAACCGCCTGCACGAAAAACGCCAGGCCTCCGCCAAGACAGATTCGACCTGGTTACCCCTTATCACGAGTATTTCAAGCTCGTACCGGCCGACACCGAAGAGCTCAGAAATGAAGCATACCGGATCCGGTACGAGGTCTATTGCGCAGAACTGGGTTGGGAACCACCGGAAAAGAACCCCGGCGGGCTCGAAAAAGACGCCTACGACGAACAGTCCCGTCACTGCCTGCTGCTGCACAAGCCTTCCGGCAACTACGCCGGGTGTGTACGGCTGGTCTTACCCCATCCCGACCGAAACCGTCCAGGCATCCCCTTGCAGCATCACTGCCGAGAAGCCCTGGACCCCCGGATCCTGAACATCGACGCTCTGCCCCGCCACACCTACGGCGAGATCTCCCGTCTGGCCATCCGCCCCCAGTTCCGGCGCCGGGCCGGCGAGGAGAACACCCCCAACGGCCTGGGCAAGGTGCCCCTGCGGCTGGAGCCTTCCCAGCGCCGCCGTTTCCCTCATGTGGCACTCGGCCTCTACCTGGGCGCAGCCTCCATCGGCATCGGCGAAGGACTCGAAGGAGTCTTCGCCATGATGGAACCCCGCCTGGCACGTCACCTGTGCATCATCGGGATCCACTTCCGGCAAGTAGGAAGGATGATGGAATACCGTGGCCCCCGGGCACCCTTCTACATCGATCGCCCCGGCCTCTTCGCCAATCTCAGGCCCGAACTGATGGATCTGCTGGAGGCCATCGAACAAGACCTGGGCATCGAGGCCACCGGGGCGCGCTAAATGGCGTAACCCCAGGCTGCGAATGGAGGAGCCCCAATCACACAAAACTGAAACTGCCTTCGTCATTGCCAGATGGGCGGCACGCACCCCGGCCCGCGCTGCATGGCCATGGCGCTGGAGCAGCTGCCCCCCTGCCAGTGTTTCGCCAACCCAAGCTCTATGGCATAGTTTTTCCATGGACACCGCCTGTCATTCCCACCCTCCGCCCCAAAAACATGGGCCAAGAATAGCCGCTCCCGCACCCAGACCGCCTGTCAGCGCATTTTACACCTGCACCACGTCCTTACGAGATCCAGCAACACCAACAAATCTTATCTTATTGGTTTTAATAGAAATATTTTTTTTGGCACGCCTATTGCAGGATTTTTGGCGCAAGCAAGTCATCCCAATGTGTTTTTTAGGAGTTACAAAAATGTTCAAGGGACAAAAAACCATCGGCGCACTCGCAGGAATGGCATTGATGGGCATGTCTGCCAGCGCGTCGGCAGTCACCGTTCTGGGAATTACCTGGGATCCCGACAGCCTCGTTGATTTTTCCGCCCAGCAAAGCGTTTACGAAAATTTTGTGAGCAGCGTGGGCGATACGCTCACCTTCTATGGAATCGTGAATCAAATCAATGGGGTCAGCAACTTCACTTCCCCTGGCAGGGAACTGACGTTCTTCGGGCAATACACGGTGTCCCAGGTTCTGGACGTCGATGCAGATCCCTATCCTGATTACGTCCTTTTCAACAACGGCACACTGAGCATTTATTCCGACGACTCACCCGACTTTAACTTTATGAATCCGGCAACCGCCCAAGACGGGGATCTTTTCCTTTCTTTGAGCGGGCATGACAATACCATCAACATCGCCGGTACGAATTATGTCGCAGAGTTGTTCGGAAACATCGTTTCCGGCGAGCTCGGAACCGGTAACGCTGGTGGCAGTGGCGCAGGCCTGTGGGACGTTATTGGAGGTGCTGCAATGGCCTACTTTGACACCAACACCATTGCAGACAGTAACACCCCAGGAGGGTTTGCAGACTTCCGCTACTCTACTAGCTTCCAGGAAAACAACGTGATTGTGACAGGTACGGCTGAAATGTTCGGTGACAGCATCCCCGAGCCAACCACCACCGCCCTTCTGGGTGCCGGTCTGCTGGGCCTAGGTGTGTTCCGCCGCCGGAAACGTCTCTGACGGGGCACAACATCCGGTTCGATGGCCATGAGCCATTGAAATCAAGAAATCCCAGGAACAAGCCAAGGACGGCTTTTCTCGATACCCTCTATAGCCCCCCCCGCGGATTTACCCCCGGGGGTGATTTTTCTAGCAACCTGCACCATCGTTTCGTTTTATCCTATCCTTTCCCCTTTCCGTGTCCTGCTACCGTCTCTCTCGTATTGAACTCTCTATTTTTCCTGGTTCGTGAAGCCAACCCTTCAGAAAATCGGGTTTCGGTCGCTCAAGCAATAATCCAAAAGTTTTGACCACACAATGTATGCTGTCGGACATTCCCCCTCATATCGTCAACATGGTATTGAGAGGCCACCAGTCACCCTCTGCAGACAACGTGCAGCCATGGCACTATTTCTGGGACGGAAGGAAACTATACTTGACCTACGATAGAAAACGGCTGGGCGGCAGCACTTTTTCTGCAGAGAATCCGGCTACTCTCTTGGCCATGGGAGGCGCTATCGAAAACATGCTAGAAGCCTGCACGGAATCTCCTGAATGGGAAATGCTTCCGGAATTTCGACCGGGCGTCACCTGCTATGCAGCCATTCGCAACAGCCCCAACCTGCAAACTATCCCCCTTTGCACAATCCGGCATACCAACCGATTCCCTTACAAGAAGGAACGTATCGAATCGAAAATTCTGGACGATATAGCCCAATTATCGGAAAACACGGCCGGCATCAAACTTGTCACCAAAAGGCCTGAATTGGACTTATTGGGCAAGCTCGTTGCATCAGCATCGCGCATCCGCTTTCGGACCCGCGAAGTACACGAATGGCTGGGGAAAAGCCTGCGGCTCACTCAAAAGGATGTAAACAACTCTGACGGACTCGACATTCGAACGCTTGCGCTTCCGCCGGGTAGCGCCTTCTTCTTGCGGTTCATCCGCGACTGGAAACGCATGCAACTACTGAACCGGGTCGGCGGCTACCGGCTTCTGGCCGGAATCGAAGCCAAGCCCATTACGGTCGCGCCGGCTGCAGTAGCCATTACGGGACGGGCCGGCAGAGCCCACGCACTCGATGCCGGAAGACTGCTTGTTCGCGCTTGGACCTATCTTAACAGCCGGGGTATCGCCGTTCATCCCTACTACGTGGTTTCCGACCAGTTGTTCCGCCTGGACGAAGGGAAAATCTCCCCCAAACTGGTTGGAGAAGCGTCGTTGTTGAAGGAGAAAAGCCGGGCGCTACTGGGACTGGGGCCGGAAGATGTGCTCTACATGCTGCTGCGTATCGGTCATCCTACCCGCCAACCACCCCATTCACGCCGGTTGCCCCTGGATGCAGTGTTCACCGACCTCACCACCCAGAAAGGTTCAAGAACGGTCCCGTAGCCTGGCGTCCAACCGCCGCCTGGCAATCGCCAATCCCAACTGCTGCAGCGGATTGCGGTTACCTCCTGGTCTCCAGGTGACCCTCATGCGGTTGCGGTAGGCATCGAAGTGCAAACCACGGGGCACAGTAATAACCTCCCCCCTTTTCAAAAGGATCTTTAGCACCTGGGTGGCGGCCACCCCGGCGCATAGGTCACAGGCCATTGGGGTAGAGGGACCCTTGCCCGCCGACAAATCCACGCGGCTGGGATCGACCAGATATCCGGCCTGGAGCATGGCAGGCGAGAGTCCCACCAGGAAGCGCAGATACTGTTCCGTCTCCGGTCGCCCCTCGAGACGGAAGTAGTCTTCGAAGGTCATACCCCCCGGGAGGAAGTTGAGGAGCGCCACGCCCATCCCCAGGGGCGCGGCGGTAACGGCAGGAATACCCTTCTCGGCGCAGGCGGCGAAAACCGCCCGGCGGATGTCGAGGGCGAAGAAGTCCAGCCCGTCCAGGTAGAGATCAACGCCTTCGAGGAAACTGCCAAGATTCCCCCGGGTAACTCCTTGGGGAAAAACGCGGATCTCCAGTTGGGGGTCGATATCCCGCGCCAGCTCCTCCAGCACCTCCACCTTGGGACGGCCTAGATGGGAGAGAGAGGCGCCGGCTTGGCGGTTGAAGTTGACCAGCTCGAAAGTATCCAAGTCGGCGATGTGAAAACGGCCGATGCCCAGCCGGGTCAGGGTAAGCAGGTGGCTGCCCCCCACCCCGCCCAGGCCGGCGATGGCCACGCAGCGAGTGCGCAGGAACCGCTGCTCAGCCTCGGTGACCCAGCCCAGGTTGCGGGAGAAGGCTTCGTCGTAATGAAATGACATCTTGGTGTTTCCAGAAATACTTTCGGCCCATTATCCCCTATTCCCGGAAGCGGGGCTGTGACGGTTCGCCGCGAAGCGTCAGCCAAGCAACCCCTGGTGCCAGGCTACCAGCAGCCCCGCCAGCAACAGCGCCAGCAACCACAGCCAGCCGTGCCGCCCCTCCCACTTGGCGTCTTTTTCCGGAGGCGGGAAAAAAGGCTGTTCCCTTTCGTGGCAGCCATCCGCCATCGGGGAAGGAGGGGGAGCAGGCGGAGTAAAGGACCCGGGAACGGCTGAACTGGAAGCCTCCCCGGAACACACGGTTTCGTTCTTTCTGGCCTCCTCCACAGGCGCCTCGCCGGCACCTTCGGGTTCCGCCTTTCCCTCCTCGGCAGCGGGAGCCATGTGGGGGGTTGGAGAAAATTGCTCCTCTTCGAAACGGTCGGGCACGTCGAACATATTGTCGGCCATTGGGCTGAGAGAGGAGAGCCGTTCTGCATGGAGTTCGGAAATCACAACCCGAGCATCGGCCACACCAATCCGGTGTTTGCGTTCCACTGCGCCGTGCAACAACAACCGACCACAAACGAGATTGATGCGACGAGGAACCCCCTCGCTGAAACGGTGGATGATGGGATAGAGACTCTCGCTCAGCCGGGGGTCCCCCTGCCAGCCGGAGTGAAGCAGGCGGTGACGCACATACTCCCGCGTCTCTTCCTGGCCGAGAGGTTCCAAGTGGCAAGCTGCCACGATGCGCTGGAACACCTGCTCCATTTCAGCGGCATGGACGAGATCCCGCAGATTGTCCTGTCCCACCAGGAAGATCTGCAACAGGGGTTGGTTGTTCTGTTGCAGGTTGGTGAGCAGCCGCAACTCTTCCAGTGCTGACGCAGAGAGATCCTGGGCCTCGTCGATGATGAGCAGGGCCCGCCTACCCCGCTCCCCTTCCCGCCGCAACATGGTAGTGAGATATTGGAGCGTGGAGGCTTTTCCGCTGCCGAGGGGCACTCCAGCGCCAAAGGCGTGGGCTACCATGTGGAGCAGATCCTCCGCTTCAAGCTGGGTAGTGACCAGAGTGGCCACCGTAACCAAGGAACGCGGCAGGCTCTTCACCAGGTCACCGATGAGGGTGGTCTTGCCGGTCCCCGGCCGCCCGGTGACCATGACGAAACCTTCCGCCCGGTTGAAGGCGTACTGCATGTAGGCCTTCGCCCGCGCATAGCTCTTGTGCCGAAAACAGAAACTGGGGTCCGGGCTCAGCCGAAAGGGCTCGGTGTGGAATCGGTAGAAAGTCTCGTACATCTCCTTGGCGGATCCGCCGGGGCGAAAAAATTCCTTGTCGCAGTCTACTGGAAAGCCCTTTCGGTGACCATGTTTCTGCTCAAAGAAAATGGATTCCCGAAACCGGATCTTCCGTATAATTATTGGGTTCTGATGTGGCGCAGTTCCCAGGATTCGGATCGAAAGGAAGCGGAAGCGGAAGGACCCCGGTAGAGTATTTTCATCGTTTTCACGGATCACCGCCGCCAATGTACGAAAATTTCTATGGATTCAATGATGAACCCTTCCGGCTGAGTCCGGATTCCCGCCTCTGCTTTCAGCACCCGAGCTACCGGAAGGCAAAGGCCTACATGCAGTATGCGCTGCATCGCGGAGAGGGGTTCGTCATGATCACCGGGCGGCCGGGGACCGGCAAGACCACCCTCATCGGCGATTTGCTCAACAGCCTGGTCAACAGCAACGTTAAGTTCTCCCGCCTCACATCCACTCAGCTGGAAGCGGAGGATCTATTGCGGCTGGTGGTACTCGATTTCGGAATCGATGGCGGGAACGACACCAAGGCCATGCTGCTGCACAAACTGGGCCAGTATCTGCTTCGGTTGCACCACGAGGGACGCAGGCCACTGCTCATCATCGACGAGGCCCAGGATCTCTCTGCGTCAGCACTGGAAGAGTTGCGGCTGCTCACCAACCTGCAACAGAACAACCAACCCTTGCTACAGATCTTCCTGGTGGGGCAGGAGGAACTGCGCGACCTGGTACTTTCGCGTCGGCTGGAGCAGCTGCATCAACGTATCGTGGCAGCCTGCCATCTCAAGCCATTGGATCGGGCCACCACCCGGGACTACGTACTGCATCGCCTCCGCCACGCGGGGTGGGAAGGAAACCCGGAGTTTGATGAAGCTGTATTTCCCTATATCCACAAGTACAGCTTGGGTATCCCCCGCATGATCAACCTCATCTGCAGCCGCCTGCTGTTGCACGGTATGGTGGAGGAGCTGAACCATCTGGGCGAGGAGGAGATCCGAACTGCTATCGAGAGCCTCGCCATGGAACACCTGCTGCCCACCACGGTGATGGAAGAGGCGCGCGCTCTCCGGGCATGATCCACCTGGAGCAACCATGACCATCGGCGCCGTCGGTCACCTCGTCGCCTTTGCAGCCTACGGCATCCTGACCCTTCTGCTGGCCTTTTCTTGGCAACACCGCCGGGTCTTCGTACTGCTCATCTTGGCTAGCGCACTGACCACAGTCTGGGCCGGACTTTCCCTCTCCTCCAAGCTGGACTGGGTTCCCCTGGCTGCTGTACAACTGACGGAGGCAGGGCGTGATCTGGGCTGGACGCTCTTCCTAGTCTACATTCTTCACCTCCGGACCCGAGAAACACGGGGAAATCTCCGCCGTTTCAACCAATGGCAATTGGGCGTGGCAGTATTAGGGGGGCTCACCATCCTGCTGGCTCTTCTTCCTTGGGCCATCCCTTACGAAGAGTTACCGGAACTGACTACGGTGGATGGCCCGCTCGCCCTACGACTCGCATTCGCCATTGTGGGCCTGTTGCTCATCGAGCAGATCTACCGGAATGCCGGTCCCGGCGAACGCTGGGCCCTGAAGTATCTCTGCCTGGGCCTGGGAAGCCTCTTTGCATACGATTTCTACATGTATTCAGAAGCCCTGTTGTTCCGGCAGATCGACGCTGACTTATGGCGGGCACGGGGATTCATCAACGCGCTGGCAGTGCCCCTGATCGCTATTTCGGTCGCCCGCAACGAGAGCTGGACCAATGGAATCCACGTCTCCCGTCACGTGGTTTTCCACTCTCTCACACTCGTGATGGCGGGGCTCTACCTGTTGATCATGGCCTCCGCAGGTTTCTTCATCCGCCACTACGGCGGGAGCTGGGGCGGCGTGCTGCAGGTGGCTTTTCTCGTAGGCACCGGGCTGGTTCTGCTAGTGCTGCTCTTTTCCGACACCTTGCGGGCCAGGTTCCGTGTGTTTCTGGGCAAACATTTCTTCCGTTACAAATACGACTACCGAGAAGAAAGGAACCGATTCACCCGCACCCTTGCGACAGGGGACGATTCCATTCCGGAACGGGTGATCCGTGCGCTCTCAGCACTGGTACACAGCAAGGGGGGGCTGTTGTGGATGAACACCGACGAGGGCCGCTACGAGCTCATCGGCCAATGGAACGCCACGGAGCCAGAGCCGGGCCACCTCCTCACAGACGAGGATCCATTGATTCATTTCATCTCGGAACGCCACTGGGTAGTGGATTTCGATGAGTACCATACCAGTCCCAGTTTGTACGGGGAACTGGCACTCCCCCCCTGGGTGGAAAAGATTCCGGGTGCCTGGCTGGCCATCCCACTCGAGTTCCGCGACGAACTCATCGCCATCCTGGTGCTGCGCCATTCGGACGCGGTAAAGAGTCTCAACTGGGAGGATCGCGACCTGCTCAAGATGGCCGGCCAGCAGGCCGCCGCTCATCTGGCCCAGCATCAGGCGGATCAGGCGCTGATGCAAGCCCGCCAGTTTGAGGCCTTCAATCGTCTTTCCGCCTATATTGTCCATGACCTGAAGAACATCTTGGCCCAACAGTCCCTCATCGTGGCCAATGCGGAAAAACACAAACACAATCCAGCCTTCGTGGACGACGTGATCGCCACAGTGAATCATTCGGTGAAACGCATGACCCGCCTCATGGAACAGATGCGTAGCGGCATGCGTGGCAGCCATCCCAGCCTCCTGGAACTGGGTTCCCTGCTCCGGGAAGTGGCCGAGCGCAGATCCACGGCCCGGCCGGTACCGAAACTCTCGCTCCCGGAAGAACCACTTTGCGTAGAGGCGGACCGGGAGCAGCTTGCGACCGTATTCGGTCACCTGGTGCAAAACGCCCAGGAAGCCACACCCGACAACGGCAAAGTGGCGCTGCGTTTGTTCCGAAAAGGGGATCGGGCAATAATAGAGGTGGAAGACACGGGGACGGGCATGGACGCAGCGTTCATCAGCGAACGTCTCTTCAAACCCTTCGACTCCACCAAAGGACTGACGGGAATGGGGATCGGTGTCTTCGAAAGCCGGGAGTACATCCGTTCGCTGGAAGGGGAGATCTGCGTGCACAGCACGCCGGGAGAAGGTTCACTTTTTCGAATCACCCTGCCTTTGCAAGAGTGCAGCAACAAGGAATCTTGAACATGGAATTCCAGGAGAAACCGCTTTGAGCAGTCCGGAAAAACATCTATTGGTGGTGGAGGACGACGAAGGGCTACAGAGTCAGCTGCGATGGTGTTTCGACGGCTACCGTGTGGAGATCGCCGGAAACCGGGAAGAAGCCATCGGGTTGCTGCGCCGTTTCGAACCTGGCGTGGTTCTCCTCGACCTCGGCCTGCCCCCGGATCCTGGAGGCGTCACCGAAGGATTGGCCACCCTGAAAGAGATTCTCTCCATATCTCCCGAGACCAAAGTGGTCGTGGTCACCGGGGACAACGACCGCGCCAACGCGGTGAAGGCCATTGCCATGGGGGCCTACGATTTCTACCAGAAGCCGGTGGACCCCGATATTCTCTCCCTCATTGTCGAGCGTGCCTGGCACGTCTACGAGCTGGAAAAGGAAAACCGCCGCCTCCAGGCGGGGCAAGAGAACATGCCCTTGGCCGGCATCATCGCCACCAGCCCGGAAATGCTGAAAGCGTGCCGCACAGTGGAAAAAGTGGCGCCCACCGACATCTCGGTATTGCTGCTGGGCGCCAGCGGCACCGGCAAGGAACTCTTTGCCCGTGCCCTCCATCAACTCAGTCCCAGGGCCAACAAGCGGCTGGTGGCGATCAACTGCGCAGCCATTCCGGGCAACCTGCTGGAGAGCGAGCTGTTCGGGTATGAAAAAGGGGCCTTTACCGGCGCCAATAAGCAGACCAAGGGCAAGATCGAATATGCAGACGGGGGCACCCTCTTTCTCGACGAGATCGGTGACCTGCCACTGGAGTTGCAGGCCAAGCTGTTGCGTTTCCTGCAGGAGCGGGTGATCGAACGGGTAGGCGGCCGAGAGGAAATTCCGGTGGACGTACGCATTATTTGTGCTACGCACCAGGATCTGCCGCGCCTGATCGAGGAAGGCGGGTTTCGCGAGGATCTCTTCTACCGCATCAGCGAGATCACCATCCACATTCCGGCATTGAAAGAACGTGAGGGAGATCTCCTGGTTCTGGCCCGGGCCTTCCTGGAACGCTTTAACAAGGAGCTGGGCCGTTCGCTCAAGGGGTTCAACCCCGAGGCGGTGCATGCTTTAGAGAGCCACAACTGGCCGGGCAACGTCCGTGAAATGGAAAGCCGTGTGAAACGGGCAGCCATCCTCGCCGAGGGGCGTTATATCACGGCAGAGGATCTAGGCCTTTCCACTGGGGAAGAGGAGCCCCTCCCCCTGAACCTCAAGCAAGTGCGGGACGAAGCAGAAAAAAAGGCCATCCATCGCGCCCTTGTCCACACCAACCACAACATCTCGGAAACGGCCAAGCTGCTTGGAATCACCCGCCCCACACTCTACAACCTGCTAGAGAAGCATGGCCTGAAAAACTGAGCAACCGGGACAAGCTGACACTGAACGTCACCTTTTGTCCAAAACTTTCCAGCATTGGCAGAGAAGAATCCCGCCTTCATGGCGCCTGCCTCGGGATTTCAAGAACTTAAGAAACCTGAATTCTGGCCCGCATATTGCTTGACCTCAGCAGATTCCCGGCAGCAGATCCCACCTTCCATGCTGCCGATGGGTCGAAATCGCACGGGGCAACACAACCCCGCAAGCAAGAGGACCATGGAAAGGAAAAAAGTTTCCAATCGAGTGGCGCCGATCTCGAGAGACCCCTGTCTCGAATCTGCGGCACTGATTGCCAATGGAGGCCACAAGTTGCCCAGATTCCATTGTTGCAAGGGAAAATTCCGCCTCTTCGGCCACTATGTGCATGCCCAATTCCTGCTGCTGCTGGCGGTAGAGTTCCTGGTAGTGGCCACCGGAGCTCACCTGGCTCTCCATTTCTCCTCCAACCTGCTGCAGCAGCAGGGGGTTCCGGCTCCCGTGCCGCTGCAGGAGACGCTGTTGGCAACAATCTTTACCCTGCTCAGCATGATCGCGTTGGGCCTGTACGATACCCGTCAGCGGGAACAAGCCTTGGGCATCGGTTTCCGGCTCGGCTCCGCATTTCTTCTCTCAACCATACTGTTGTGGGTCTACTACCAGATCGATACCCACAACCACTGGGATTTCAGGCGCCATCTGGTCTTTTCCATCACCGCCTTTGCCCTGCTGGCGGTAACCCGGGTGCTCTTCTACCGTTTCGTAGACGGCCGCGTGCTGCTGCGCCGGATCCTGGTGCTTGGTACCGGTCGGCGCGCCAGTCACATCGACCGTCTGCGTCGCAAGGCGGACAAACGGGGATTCTACCTGGTCGGATACGTGGTACCGAAAACCTGCGAATCCGTCCATGTGGACACCCGCAAAATCGTGGACACGGGAGAGAAGTTCTGTGACTACTCCCTGGCCCACGAGGTCGACGAGATTGTCATCGCCGTGGACGACCGCCGGCAGAAGTTGCCCATCGACGCCCTGCTCGACTGCCGCATGAGCGGAATTGATGTGACCGACGCCATTGACTTCTTCGAGCGGGAGCGGGCACTCATTCACCTGGATCTGGTGCAACCCGGTTGGCTCATCCATGCCCAGGGATTCCGGCGCAATCTGGCCAGGAGCGTTGCCAAACGCAGCTTCGATATCTTCGTCAGCGCGCTGCTGCTACTGCTTTCCTCCCCCATCTCCCTGCTCACCATGCTGGCCATCTGGCACGAAGACCGGGGTCCCATCTTTTATCGCCAGAAACGGGTGGGACTGCACGGGGTTCCCTTCGAAGTAATCAAATTCCGCAGCATGCGCCCCGACGCCGAAGCGGATGGCAAGGCACGTTGGGCACAGAAAAGCGATCCCAGAGTAACCCGCACGGGGGAATTCATCCGCAAATACCGCATCGATGAGATCCCCCAGCTATGGAATGTGCTGCACGGCGACATGAGCCTGGTGGGTCCCCGCCCCGAGCGCCCCCAGTTCGTAGAACACCTGATCCGGGTCAACCCGTTGTACCGGGAACGACACCGAGTGAAACCCGGCCTCACGGGATGGGCCCAACTCTCCTATCCCTATGGCTCTTCAGACGAGGATGCCATGCAGAAGCTCCAATACGACCTCTATTACGTCAAGAACGCTTCCCTCTTCTTCGATCTGCTCATTCTGATACAAACAGTGGAGGTGGTGTTGTTCCGGAAAGGGGCACGCTGAACCCCCTTGCCTAACCAACCTGCCCCTTGGCTTATGGTAAGGTTGCAGCATGATCCAGGGATCGTGATCCCTCATTTTTCAAGGAGCCCAGTCAGATGAGTCTGCTGTTTCGCATTGCCGTCATCATCTTTGTCATCAGCTACCTCACGGCCTGCAGCGCCGATCTTACCGAAGCCGAGTACCTGGCCCGGGCCGAAAAGGCCCTCGAAGAGGGCAAACCCCGAGCTGCGTTGATCGACCTGAAAAACGCCCTGAAGAAAAACGGCAAGAATGCCCGGGCTCGTTTCCTCCTGGGAAAACTGGCCTTTCAGCAGGGGAATCCAGCTAGCGCGGAGAAAGAACTGCGCCGTGCCCTGGAACTGGGAGCCTCCCGGGAGGAGGTGGTGCCCATACTGGCCGATGCGCTGCTCCAGTTGGGCAAGCGGCAGGAGGTGCTGGACCTGGATGCCACCTCCCTGCCAGTCGAAGCCAAGGTCAGAGTCCAGGCGGCACAGGCCCTCGCCTACCTGGCCGAGAACCGCACCGAGGATGCCGGCAAGCTGATCAACCAGGCACTGGAGGAGGCACCCGAGTCTGCCTTCGCTATCGCCGCCAAGGCGCAACTACTGTTTACGAAGGGCAAGAAAAAAGAGGCTATTCACCTGCTGGAGGAGCTCCTGAAGAAAGCCCCGGATTATGCAGAGGGCTGGCGGTTACTGGGCAACATGTATCTGATCAACCGGGAATTCGAATCAGCGGAGACGGCCTATTCTCGGGTTGTCGAGCTGCGCCCCGAAGACCTCGGCAGCCGGCTCGAGCGCGCCATGGCAAGAATCCAGCAAAGGAAATTCGAAGAGGCTCAACAGGATCTCGACCGCATCAAGAAGCTGGCCCCGCAACACGGTGGCACCAATTACGCACAGGGCCTCGTCTATCTCGGCCAGGAGAAAATGGACGACGCCCTGGCCGCCTTTGAACAAGCCGTGGCCGGCAGAGGCAGCAATCCCCTTGCGTTCTATTTCCTGGGGGCCTTGCATCTGGCCAAGAACCACCTCGAGCAGGCGGCCAGCTATACCGACCAGTTTCTGGCCAAGTTTCCCGGAAACGTAGTGGGCCGCAAACTTGCCGCCCGCATCAAGCTGAAGATGAATCAACTCCAAGGCGTGGAGGAGTTGCTGCGCCCGGTGGTGGTGCAGTTCGACCAGGATGTAGAGGCCTTAAACCTGCTGGCCACTACCCTGCTGAAGACCGGAAAAACCGACGAGGCGGTGGAACTGCTCGAAAAGGCTGCCAAACTGAGTCCAGAGTCGGCTCAGGCACAACTTCGCTTGGGCGCTGGGTTGTTGATGGAGGGGGAAGAGGCTAAAGCGGTCGACTATCTGCGAAAAGCCGCGGAACTGGATCCAGAGAACCAACAAGTGGATCTTCTGCTGATCATGGGCCACCTTCGCAACCGGGAATACGGGGCTGCGCTGCAAGCCGCCCGCGAATACCAAAAGAAGGCACCCGACAGTGCAGTGCCGTTGATCATCACCGGTCGCATCCATCTGGCCCAGGGAGAGAAAAACAAGGCCATCGAAGCGTTCAAGAAGGCCAACGAGATCGACCCCGGCAATCCCGCGGCACTCTCCTCCCTTGCGCAACTCGCCACCCAGAACAAGCAATTGGAACTGGCCCGAACGTACTACGCGCAGATCCTGGCCAAGCACGAAAACCATCTGGGGACGCTGGTCCGTCTGGCCCTTCTGGATGCCAGGGAAAACAAGGAAGAAGAGATGCGGGAACATCTGCTGCAGGCCATCGACGCCCACCCCAAGGCCACCGAACCTCGCCTCATCCTGGCTCAGTACCACTTGGGTCGCGGAGAATACGATCAGGCCATCGCATTGCTGGCCGAACTGGAAGAGAAACAGAAGGAGCTCCCCGGTGTACTGAAATTGATGGGCAGCATCCAACTGAAGAAAAAGGAATACAGCCAGGCACGGCTCACCCTGGAGCGGTTGGTAGAGCTCCGTCCCAAGTCTCCGGAAGCCTACCTGTTGCTGGCGGAAGCACTGGCTGGAATGAACAAGCCAGGTGAAGCGGAACGGGCACTGAAGCAAGCCCTGGCACTCAAGGCGGACTATCTTCCGGCCCGGCTCGCCTATGTACACCTGCTCCTTTTTAAACAAAAGACAGAGGAAGCCCGGAAAGAGTTCGAGCCACTGCGCACCTCTCATGCCGGGCAACCCGGCGTGATGAAGCTGGAAGCCGCCTTTGCCATGCTCGACGGAAACCTGAATCACGCGGTGCAGATCTACGAAAAACTGCTGGAACAGTATCCCGGCACGGAAAACCTGCTCAATCTGGCATCCCTCCATTGGCGCCTGGGACACCACGACAAGGCCATCTCGCTGGAACGGAAATGGTTGGAGGAGCACCCCGAAGACAAGGCCGTTCTGCTGACACTGGCCAACCACTATCTCTTGCGGAACCAGATCGAAGAACTGATCTCCACCTATGAAAAGCTGCTCCAACTCGATCCCGACAATATCGTGGCCCTCAACAACCTGGCCTGGTATCTGCGTGATGGAAAACCGGAACGGGCGTTGAAATACGCCGAAAGAGCCCACGAGTTAGCCCCCAAGGCCCCCAGCATCCTGGATACCTATGCCATGGTCCTGCTGGCCAACGGGCAGCACGAGAAAGCCCTGCGGCAGATCAAGCGGGCGGTAGAGCGAGCACCTGTTCCAACCCTGCTGTTCCACCAGGCACAGATTCTGGTGGCCAACGGGAAGCACCAAGAGGCTGCAAGGGTTTTGGAAACCGCCCTAGACAGACAAGAGCAGTTTCCGGAAAGGGAGGAAGCAGAAAAGTTGCTGCAGAAGCTGCAGCTCGACTGAAAACGCTCCTTCATCCCGGAGCAGGAGATCTGCAGGCGCGCCCCGGCCAGCGAGCCGGGCGTGTCCCCGATCTCAGCCCAGGTTGTCCAAGTACCACCGGGCCGCCTCGTCCAGCCCCCGGGCGAGGGAGTGGCTCGGCTCGTAGCCCAGCAGCCTGCGGGCCTTGCCGATGTCGGCCAGCGAGTGGCGCACGTCACCCGGGCGGAAATCCCGGTAGAGCGGTTCGGCGGCCGCGGCTCCGGGATGCCGCGCCGCCACCCGATCCCGCACCAGCCTGAAAAGCTCGTTGAGGGAGGTGCGTTCGCCGTAGGCCACGTTGTAGACCTGATCCGTGGCCTCGTCGTCTTCCACCGTGGCCGCCAGCAGGTTGGCCTGCACACAGTTGTCGATGTAGCAGAAGTCCCGGCTGGTCTCGCCGTCGCCGTTGATGTAGACGGTCTCTCCCTTGATGAGCCCGGCAAACCATTTCGGAATCACCGCCGCGTAGGCCCCGTTGGGATCCTGCCGCCGGCCGAAGATGTTGAAGTAGCGCAGGCCGATGGTCCTGAAGCCGTAGCAGCGGGCGAAGACACTGGCATAGAGTTCGTTCACCAGCTTGGTCACCGCGTAGGGCGACAGTGGGTTGCCGATCTTCTCTTCCACCTTGGGCAGGTCGGGGTGGTCGCCGTAGGTGGAGCTCGAGGCGGCATAGACGAAGCGCTTCACGCCGGCATCGCGCGCGGCCACCAGCATGTTGAGAAAGCCGTCGATGTTGGCCGCGTTGGTGGTGAGGGGATCTTCCAGCGAACGCGGCACCGAGCCCAGGGCCGCCTGGTGCAGCACGTAGTCCACGCCAGCACAGGCGCGGGCGCAGTCTGCCGGCTCGCGGATGTCGCCTTCGATGAAGGTGAAGCGTGCCCACTGCTCCGGGGTCACCAGCCGTTCCACCTCCTCCAGGTTGCGGCGGTGGCCGGTGGCGAAGTTGTCCAGCCCCACCACCCTCTGATCGAGCTTCAGCAGCGTCTCCAGCAGGTTGGAGCCGATGAAGCCGGCCACTCCGGTGATCAGCCAGGTGGCGGGGGCCTCACGCAGCCGGGCCTGCACCTCTTCGTAACGGGCCATGGTCAGAGCCGCCAGAAGTTGGTGCCTTCGGGAATCTGGCTGCGATCGAGCATGGATTTCACGTCGACGAGCACGCCGTTGTCACCCAGCATGGCCAAGTAGTCAGAGACCGGCCGCTCCCGGAAGGCCTCGTGGGGCACGGCGATGATGAGGGCATCGAGGTCACGGTACTCCTCCAGCGGCGTCATCTTCATCCCCACGTAGGCCTCCGCCTCGGCCTGGTCGGCCACGGGATCGTAAACCATGGGCGTGACGCCGTACTCGCCCAGCTCGGCGATGATATCCACCACCTTGGAGTTGCGCAGGTCGGGACAGTCCTCCTTGAAGGTGAGCCCCAGGATGCCCACCTTCGCTCCGGTGGCGTTGTGGTTGTTCGAGAGCATGAGCTTCATGGTCTTCTCCGCCACGAACTTGCCCATGCTGTCGTTGATGCGGCGACCGGCCAGGATCACCTGCGGGTTGTAGCCCACCGCCTCGGCCTTGTGGGTGAGGTAGTAGGGATCCACGCCGATGCAGTGTCCCCCCACCAGCCCAGGGCGGAAGTTGAGGAAGTTCCACTTGGAGCCGGCCGCCTCCAGCACGTTGAGGGTGTCGATGCCCAGACGGTCGAAGATGATGGCCAGCTCGTTGATGAGCGCGATGTTGAGGTCACGCTGGGTGTTCTCGATCACCTTGGCCGCCTCGGCCTCCTTGATGGAGGCGGCGCGGAAGACGCCGGCCTCGATGATCGACTCGTAGAGGGCCGCCACCCGCTCCAGGCACTCCGGGTCGTCGCCGGAGACCACCTTCACGATGCGGGTGAGGGTGTGCACCTTGTCACCGGGGTTGATGCGCTCGGGCGAGTAGCCCACATGGAACCCCTCTTTCCACTTCATGCCCGACTCCTCCTCGAGGATGGGCACGCAGATCTCCTCGGTGAGGCCGGGATAGACGGTGGACTCGAAGACCACGGTGGCCCCCTCCTTCATCACCGAGCCGGCAGTGTGGGTGGCACCCACCAGCGGCCTGAGGTCGGGCTGGTTGGCCTCGTCGATGGGAGTGGGCACGGCCACGATGAGGTAGTCGGCCTCGCGCAGATCCTCCTTGTCGGTAGTGAACTCCAGCTTCGTGGAGGCGGCGAAGCCCTCGTTGCCCACCTCGCCGGTGGGGTCGTACCCCTGCCGGTAGCAGGCGATCACCTCCTCCTTGAGGTCCAGACCGATGGTGCGGTACTTCTTGCCGAACTCGATGGCCAGGGGCAAACCCACGTAGCCCAGGCCGATGACGCCGATGACGGTGGAAGAGTCGGGGTTGTTCATTGCTGTAGCTTCCTGTTGCTGGGGCGCTGAGGCCCGGTTTCCAGAAAAAAACTGAAGCGCAGATTGTACCCCACCTGGTCATCGAACCGAACGGGAAGGCCGTGAAGCGGTTGGACGTCAGGACTCCAGCCGCACCTCCAGCGGCCGGCTGGTATCCAGGTGCACGTCCCGTTGGGGGAAGGGAATCTCCATGTCGGCGGCCCGGAAGCCGCGGTCGATGGCGTGGCGCAGTTCGCTGAGCACCCGCACGCGGTAGTCGGCCGAATCGATGACGCAGCGCAGCTCCAGGATCAGGGCGCTGTCGCCAAAATCGTGGAAGTTGACCCAGGGCGCCGGTTCCTTCAGCACGCGGGGATGCTCGCGCGCAGCCTCCAGCATGATCTTCTCCGCCAGTTCCACGTCGGCACCATAGCGGACACCCAGCAGCAACTTGAGGCGGGTGGTCTGGTCGGAGAGCGTCCAGTTGAGCAGGCGTCCGGTGATGAACTCCTTGTTGGGCACCAGAAGTTCCTTTCGGTCCCGCGTGAGAATGGTGGTGGCGCGGATGCGGATGCGGGTCACGGTGCCGTCGGTATCGCCCACGGTGACGAAGTCCCCCACGCGGATGGGCCGTTCGAAGAGGATGATGAGGCCACTGATGAAGTTGGCCACGATCTCCTGCAGGCCGAACCCGATGCCCACGCCCAGCGCCGCCACCAGCCACTGGATCTGTGCCCAGCTGCCACCCACCGCGTTGAACAGCGCCACCACGCCCAGGCCGGCGATGAAGTAACCGCTGAGGGTGCGGATGGTATAGCGGCTGCCCGCCGAGATGTGCAGGTACTGCAGCAGCAGGATCTCGACCAGCGAAGGCAGGTTGCGTGCCGCCAGCACGGTGAGCACGATGATGGCGAACACCGAGAGCAGATCCCCCAGGGTCACCGCCACCAGCTCCGTCTTGCCCTCCACGGTGACGCTATGGTGCCAGAGGGCGATATCGTCCAGCAGCGAGAGCGCCGGGAACAGCGGCGCCCAGATCAGCCACAGTCCAACGGCGCCGGCGATGAAGAGCAGGGCGTTGAGCAGACGGTGGCTCTCGTGGCTCAGGGCCACCAGGTCGATCTTCTCCTCCTCCGGTTCCTTTTCGCGCTCGCCCGCCGCCGGCGCCGCTCCCTCCTCCTGTTCCTGCAGCGCCCTGCGCCGCTCCAGGGCCGCCTGGTAGGCCAGCCGACGACGGGTGAGCAGCAGCCAGAACTCGGCCAGTTGCTGCACCACCACCAGTGCGGCGATGAGCCAGAGGGAGTTCATCAGGTAGCGCAGGATGGTGGCGCCGGTATAGACGTATCCCATGAGCGACAGCCCCAGCAGCACCACGGGAATGCCCATCACCACCGAGAACCAGAACCAGCGCAGCCGTGAGGCATAACCGTGGGGATACTGCCGCAGGTAGGCCGCCACGATGCCGCGCACCGGGTGGAACACCCGGTAGATGAAGAAGTTGAGGGAGAGCGCCAACACCACGAAATCCAGTTTGACCACCACCGCTGCCAGCCCCTCGGGCAGCACGTTGCTGGCGATGACGGTGAAGGCCGACGCGGGAATGAACACCCAGAAGAGGTGGGCCAGCGCCCGCCGCAGTTTCTTCAGGTTCTCCTCCCGCCAACGGAAGTGGGCCTGCAGCAGCCCGCCCTTCATGGCCAGTACCTGCCCCGCCAGCAACGAATAGAAGGGCGCCAGGATCCAGAGCACGGCGCGGCCCAGGGCGTGAGCCTGCAGGGAGCGGTCGCCCTCCTGCCGGAAGAGCCAGTAGAAGAAGAGCAACCACAAGACCGGCCACAGCGCCATCATCAGGCTCAGCAGCAGGGCCTTCATGGTACCCAGGAAATTGCCGTAGCCGGGTTTTCCGGCCCTGCTCCCGGTGGCGCGGATCGCCCGCTTGAGCCGTCCCTGGAATGCGGTGACCAGCAGCAGCCCCAGCAGCATCGCCAGCGCCCGTGGCGACTGGCCAAGCTGCGCCAGCAGCGATCTCCACATGGCCAGCCAGGCGTCGGCATCGAACAGGAGGTCGAGCTCGGCAGGCAGCGCCTGCAGGTCGGCAAGGCGGAAGGCGCGGGTATTGCGGACCCACAACAGGTGCTCCGCCAGGTAGGTATCGAACTCCTCCACCGCCTGCAGCAGCGCCTGCAGGGCGAGATCCTGCTCGGCCAGCGCCCGGATGTAGTCCTCCTGGGTCTTCACCAGCTGTTGCTGCAGCTCGAGCCTTCGCTGCCGAAGGCGACGCACTTCGGGTTCCAGGCGCCGTCTCTCCTGCTCCGAAAGATCGGCGGGCCAGCGGATCTCCCGGCCCTCCTCCTGCAGCTTCTGCAGCGCCTCCTTCAGACGGATCTGTTCCAGGCTGGCCTCGGTGATACGCTGTCGCACCTGCGCCATCTGGCGGGTCAGCTCGCGCAGGCCCGGCAATTGCTGGCGCTGTTCCAGCAGCACCTGCCCCAGCGCCCCCTTGAGGCCGGCCACCTCCACCTTTTCCCGGGTGGCGCGGTAGGTGTCCCGGATCTCCTTGGTACGCTCCCGCAGGCGGTTGTCCAGCGTGGTGACCTGCTCCAGCCGGTCGGTGAGTTTCCCCAGGCGCTCGCCGAGCGCGGCGTTGCCGGCCGCCAGTTCCCTCAGCAGGGGGTTTTCCTCGGCAAGCGCACGCCGGGTCTTCTCCTCGGTACGGCTGAGCCGCTCCACCTCGGCCTTGCGCCGTTCATTGAGCAGCTTCTCCAGCTGCTCCATCCGCGCCTCGGCCGCCTTCAGGCGCAGTCTGGCCTGCTGCAGCCGGGCGTCCCGCAGCGCCTGGCGCGCCGGCAGCGAAAGTAGCTCCTGCTCCAGCATTCTCACTTCCTGGCGCAGCGCCTCCAGGTGCGCCTGGTCGCGCCACTGCCGCGCCCGGTCCAGCGGCACCTGGGCCGCTGCCGCCGCCTGCACCTTCTGCTGCAGGGCATCCAGCGCCTGGCGCGCCTGCGCCAGGCGGGCGCGGGCCGCCTCGGGACGCCCCTTCTGCAGGGAGGGCTCCTGCTCCAACTCACCGATGAGCGCCTCGCGCGCCAGGAGCTCGGCCTTCTCCGTCTCCACCAGCTGCGTCAGCTCGTCGATGGACTTGCGCATCAAGCGCTTGCGGTCCAGAACCAGGGGGGGCGGTTCCCGGGCCAGTTCCTTGCGGATGGCCGCGGTCTGGCGCGGGGCTTCGGTGCGGGCGCGGACGAAGGCGTCACCCTGCTCCCGGAACCTCCGTGCCCGGTTCAGCCAGGTCTTCGTCTCCTCGTACAGTTCGAGCAGGGACTTGCGGTCGGCATCGGAGAGCCCGGGATCCTTCTTCGCCTCGTCGATCGCCGCCTCGACCCGCTTCAGATCCACGCCGTGGGGCTGCGCAGGAGCCTGTTGCCCACCGGCAGCCATGGCACCTGCGGACAGTTGCAGGAACAGCAGGAGAAGGAAACAGCGAAAGTCCATGACCGAATGTTCCACCAGCGGTTCAGAGGGGTGCTCCCCGGTGAAGGTTCGTGGCGGGGGCGCTGCTCCTACCTCCAGGAGGCCCGTCCACGGGCCGAACCCGGAGCTCCGGACAACAGGGTAGCACAGCCGCATGCCACAACCGGGGTGGGCGCATTGACAGTTCCGGCGAACTCAACCCAGAATGCACAAAACCAGAGGGAGTAGTACACCATGACCAAGCACATCGGCATCCTCACCGCCGGCGGCGACAGCCCCGGCCTCAACGCAGCCCTGCGGGGCGTGGGCAAGGCCGCCCAGGGCTGGTACGACATGCAGATGATCGGCTTCCTGGACGGTTTCCGCGGCCTGGTGGACAACCGCTTCCAGCGCATGGACGGCGATGTGCTCTCGGGCATCCTCACCCGCGGCGGCACCATCCTCGGCACCAGCCGCGACAAGCCCCACCGCATGCTCTTCGGCGGCAAGGTACAGGACATGACCGACGTCATCGTCGAAAACTACCACGCCAACCACCTCGACTGCCTGGTCTGCATCGGCGGTGGCGGCACCCAGAAGAATGCCCTCAAGCTGATGGAGAAGGGGCTCAACATCATCACCCTGCCCAAGACCATCGACAACGACGTGGCCATGACCGACGTCACCTTCGGCTTCGACACCGCCCTGGGAATCGCCACCGACGCCATCGACCGGCTCCACTCCACCGCCCACAGCCATCACCGCATCATCGTGGTGGAGATCATGGGCCACCGGGCCGGCTGGCTGGCGCTGGGTTCGGGCATCGCCGGCGGCGCCGACGTGATCCTGCTTCCGGAGATCCCCTACGACCTGGAGGTGGTGGCCGAGGCCATCCGCCAGCGTTCGCGCGGCGGCAAGAACTTCAGCATCGTGGCGGTGGCCGAAGGGGCCCTGCCCAAGGAGAAGGCCAGCCTGGTGCAGGAGGCGGAACAACGCAAGGCCAACG
>Ga0256914_1001249_pt1 | contig 23685 bp, 22 predicted proteins | sample HulkmetaG_FD_191571 | JGI IMG/M metagenome (GOLD analysis project Ga0256914, IMG submission 191571) | Hydrothermal chimney microbial communities from Main Endeavour vent field at the Juan de Fuca Ridge, Pacific Ocean - Hulk | ecosystem: Environmental > Aquatic > Marine > Hydrothermal vents ... | reverse complement strand
GGCTATGTCTTAGAGACTGGACACATCGTCCTTCAAGGACCTACTGAGGAACTCGTGGCCGATGAAGACGTACGTCGAGCCTATTTAGGACGAGATTATCGAGAATTTACCGAATAGGAGGGGAAAATGCACCCCGAAAATATTGAATATCTATCCCCTGAAGAATGGCTCCAATGGCAATTAGAACTCTTACAGAGCACCATTAATCGAGTCTATCAACGGGTCCCTTTTTATCGTAAATTGATGGACCAGATAGGGATCAAACCCGAAGACGTAAAAGAACTCGACGACCTTCAAAGATTACCTTTTACCACACGAGACCACCTGGCCGAAAATTATCCCTATGACCTCTTTGCCGTGCCCTTGAGGGATATCGTAAGACTCCATGCCTTCCCAGGCCCCCAACAACCGGTGGTCAAAGGCTTTACCACGCGTGATCTTAAGGCTATTCGTCAACTTACCTCCCGCTTTTTGTATAATTGCGGTGTAAGTTCAGAGGATATCGTCCAAATCTGTCTCGATCCCGGTATGTCTATCTGGATCGAAGAGTTAAAAGAAGGAGCCGAAAACCTAGGGGCCTTAGTCATTCCTCCTGATCCCCAAAGTAGTTCTCACCGTATACGTATTATGCGCGATTTTCGTACCACGGTCTTGATTACCACTCCTTCCTATGCCCTACATCTCCTTCATCTCATGAAAGAAAAAGGCTTGAGGCCACCAGAAAGTTTGAAGTTAGCCATTTTGGTCGGAGAGGACATCACCCCAGAGGATCGTCTCCGCCTGGAACAGGGTTTTAGTCTTAACGTTAGGCTCGGTTACGGTATCACCGAAGTTATCGGCCCGGGAATGGGTTATGAATGTGAGAAAAAAAACGGCTATCACCTGGCGGCTGATTATTTCTTGGCAGAGATTATACACCTAGAGACAGGGAAGCCCTTACCACCTGGAGAACTGGGAGAGTTGGTCATCACCACCTTAGCGGTCAAGGCCAACCCCCTTATTCGTTTCCGCACCGGTGATCTGGCACGTCTCATCCCAGAACCTTGTCCCTGTGGGCGAACTACCCCTCGTATCTCAATCGAAGGGCGGTGTGACGGACGGGTCTCCATTCGGGGGATCAAGGTCTCTCTTCAGTATATCGAGGCCCTCCTCCTGGAGGTTTATCATCATCTACCAGAATACCTTTTATGCATCCGAAAACAGGACTATTTGGAAGAGCTAGAGCTTTGGATCGCTATTAATGAAAAACTATTCGAACCGAGTATCCTTGGTCTCCATCAGGTGGCTGAACGCTTTGAAAGACGCTTCAAAGAGATCTTTGGCCTCCCTTGTCGCGTCAAGTTGGTGGAAAAAGCCCACTTGGAACAAATGGGCAAAGGCCAAAGGGTACTTAGGGTTTAAACCCCAATTTTTTCAATTTTTCAAATATACGTGTCTTGACCCACTGAGGATCAAACCATTCTTGTGGCTCCACAAAGACCCCTTGGACCAAAACGGCAAAGTGGAGATGATCGCCCCCGGCCAAGCCCGTAGTATCCGTATAACCAAGTAATTGCCCCCGTTTGACCTCATCCCCCACACTGATGTTGAACCCAGCCAGATGGGCATAAAGGGAAAAAAGCCCATAGCCATGATCAATAATCACCGTGTTACCGTAAATACCCAGATAATCGGCAAAGACGACCTTACCGGCCTCAGCCGCTGGCACCGGGGCCCCGGCCACCGAGGCCAAATCTATTCCTAGATGTCTGGCCGTACCGATCTTCCGGCGATGATAATAATAGGTCCGCTGGTCGCCAAAAAGGGCCCTAGTGGCTGAGTGGGGTAGCCTTAGCATGGCCCCGGTGAGATAAAAACGATTTACTTTCGAATAACGAGTAATCCGGGAAATTTCTTCGTTATTTCTCCTCCGAAGCTCGGTATTCACCCATAAAAAGGCCTTCAGAAGATCTCCTTTAGGGATCTCTTCGTAACGATCCAAAAATTCGGGCATCTTTTGCTGCAGAAAGCCATCGGAGATGACGATGGTATCGTGCCGGTACCTCTTATGACGGATATAATAAGCCACCGGCATCTTAGTAACGTTCCCAGCTAGGTCTTCGGCCTCCACCACCAGCCGAGAAATGGTCCTCTTATCCACTGGAAGGGCAATAAAGGAGAGAAAGACACCAGGGTGATCCTTTAGGGGATAGCCTTTAAAAAAGAGGGTATCAAGTCGTATTCCTTGTTTTTTAGTCGGTTCACCCAGACGATAGACCACCAGGTTGCTCCCCCCGGGGATTAAATAGTGCATAGGAGACAAGACCACCACCCTAGGAGGGGTCAGATCAAGGGTGAGTTTTTTGCGGGCCAAAAAGACATTTCCCTTAAGACCATTACGCCAAGAGGCATCCCATATCTGAACGATAAGCTCAGCCGAACCGTCTTTAAAACCCCACTTCAAGGGCTCAAAAGAAAGGCGTATTATATCTTCTTTGATACGCGAACCCCACAAGGGATCGATAGGGTATTCCTTTTCAAAAAGGAGTTTTTGCCTTTCTTTCTGGGTCAAAAAGACCTTTACTCCTCGTAGTCCAGAACGGTTATCGCCTATTTTTAGGACAATCTCTGCCTTACGACCCACTAGATCAGGAACCTTCCCACCCAAAAGGACCGGGGGACGGCCTTCAAATTTGAAGACCAATAAAAAACTAAGAGCAGCGACTAGAAAAAGAAAAAAAGTAAAGACCAAAATAGTTACCAGACGTCTCACTCTCTTCCCTCCCTAATGTTATAATCTTGAAAATCCGTTGTTTTCTCTAAAACCGGTAAAAACAAATTTTTAAAGACTCCGAATTACGAATGAAGGAAATTTTTTCATATATATCCAACCCAAATAAATTTTCAAAGAGATACTGGATTGTCTGGGGGGTTGTCTTTTGGCTCTTTTTGGGGGCCTCGGGTTGTAAATTACCAGATTCTGTCTCCAAACAAATTGCCAAGCTTCCTCCCTCGGTCTTGGATAAATTGGCCCGTTTACCCTATCTGGGACTATATTTTCTCCCCCAGGAAGCCCCGGAAAAATGGCTTAAAGAGGCCCAAACAAGACTTGACGAAGCCTTACTGGCCGGAGCAGATATCTATGCTCCTAAGCTCTTCAAAGAAGCTCAAAACTACTTTGTTAAAGGGAAACTCTACCTCCAAGAGAAAAAATATATTTGGGCCAGACACTTTTTGAAAAAGGCCAGCAAGACCGCTGAAGAAGCCAAAATAAAAAGCGAAAAGACCCGTACTCAGGCTAGAGAAGAACGACGTCAAAAGCTTCTTACCTTAGAAAAGGACCTAACCAATTATATGAAAGATTGCTCTCCCACAGAAAGACTCGATTTACAACTCCGGTTAAAAAAACTTTCTCTTTTGATTGAAGAGGAAAAATTCAAAGAATTTGACCAAGAATGGCTAGCTTTAAAACAAAAATTCCTCAAACGAAAAAGGGGGCCAAGGCCCCCTTTTACCAACCAAAAATGATCTTTACACCTCGGTGACCGTAATAGAACCTGTGGGGCAAACCTCTACGCAAGTCTCGCAACCAAGGCAGTCTTCCGGACGAGCAATCACCGGCCTCCCTTCCTCGCCCTCATCATACACCTGAGCAGGGCAAGACTCGATGCACTCTCCGCAGGCCTCACAAGTGTCGGCATTGTAAGTAATCTCAAACATAGGCTCCTCCTTCTTCCCTAATTTTCATTTGCTAGCGGCTGAACCACTAGCAAGAGAACCCTCTCTACCGCTTCCCTCTTCTACTTCTTTTCTCTCTGAATGTAAAGAGTAATTTTGAAGATTGTATCTCTTCGCCGCCTCGATTAGCCCCAGGGCCCATTCAGGCACCCCCAAGACATGTACGTGAGTATAAGCCCCTAGAATATTCCTGTAAACCACACCGTCCTTTTTCTGGCCGAAACCATGGCCTTTTTCCAGGCTAAAAGCAAAAGAAATGGCTTCTTCTTGCACGTTTATAGGGCAAGAATAGTGAAATTCATGCCCCCGAATCAAAGTTCCCTGGGGATAAAAAGGATTAGGGCCAACCACACGACCCACTACATACCCATGACCTTGGGGACGTTCCCGGACCTCAAAATCCATTGGTAGGGCCCCGACCATAGGATACCTTTCGCCTCGCCAGAGGATCTCCCGACCTAGATACATCAGCCCTCCACATTCCGCATAGACCGGGAGACCGGCTTCAATGGCCTCACGGAGATCTTGCCGCAGGGAATAATTATCAGCCAAAAAGGCAGCCTGGGTCTCTGGGAACCCTCCACCGATATAAAGGGCATCTAAAGGAGGTAAACGATCCTGGGAAAGGGCGTTTAATTCGATTACCTTGGCCCCAAGGGATGCTAAATAGGAAATATTTTCAGGGTAGTAAAATTGAAAAGCCGCATCTCGAAAAAGACCGATGGTCAAAGAAGAGGTAAGTTTTTTTTCATCATTCAAGGCCATTCCTTCCAAAGGGGGAGCCATCCTAGCCACTTCGACCAAGGCCTCCAGATCTACATTCTTTAAAAAGGCCTCTCTAAGCACCTCTAGGACTTGCTGACCGTCTTGGTGCTCTTGCCAAGGCAACAATCCAAGATGCCTCATCGGAAAGACGAAGTTTTTGAGGCGCGGAAGGACCCCTAAGACCGGTATACCAGTATATCTTTCAATACTTTCCCTGATAATCCTTTCATGACGAGAACGGACAATCTGGTTCAGAATGATGCCCCGAATCTCTAGATCCGGCTCAAAGAGCTGACAACCTTTAACAAAGGCAGCCAAGGTACGGGTAACCTTGGTACAATCAAGGACTAAGATAACCGGGGCCTTAAGGTGCCTGGCCAACTGGGCTGTACTGCAGGAACCTTCCAGATCTACACCATCAAAAAGTCCTCGGTTGCCTTCGATAATGGCAATACCATCTTCTTCAGCGTGAGAGAGAAAGGAAGCCAGGATGGTCGCGTCATCCATGAAGAAGGGGTCAAGGTTATAACAAGGACCTCCAGCGGCAAAGGACAACCAACCGGCATCGATATAGTCAGGCCCTTTCTTGAAAGGTATGACCTTAAACCCCTTTGCCTTAAGGGCAGCAACTAAGCCTAAAGTACAAAGGGTCTTTCCAGCCCCTCCCCTCTGGGCCCCAATGATCAAACGCGGAAAAGATCTTTTCTCCAAGACAATCCTCGACATAAAATATCCAAACAAAAAAGCCCGGGCATTACGCCCGGGCTTTTAATCTCTTTAGGCCCTCATCTAAAGGAGACCCCTCTGTTCTTTGACCGTAATGGCAATCTTGTACAGGAGAGACAAGATCAGGAACCCGATACCATACACCCCGATGGAAATGAGCACTTCTGGCAAGGTAGGCATATATTCCATAATGTGCTCCAGCGGATCAGGGATAAAACCACCTACGATCAACCCCATTCCTTTGTCGATCCAGGTGGCTAGAATCACCAGGACACAGGCAATAGCCAAGGTCCCAAAATTGTTTCTGGTCTTCGGAGGGATCAACAAGATCAAGGAAAGAGCAGCCGCAATATAAGAAGTCCACATCCAAGGCACCAGTTTGTGGTAACCATCTATCCCAGCAAAGAGATAGATCAGATGTATTTTATGCCCTGGGATATTGCTGTAGAGGGCGGTAAATACCTCACAGAGGAAGAAGAATACATTGGCGATCATGGCGTAAGTAATGATCTTGGCCAAGGCCCTAATCGCCCTGTCGCCCGGATCAAACTTGGTAAAGGCTTTCAAGACAAAGGCCAACAAGAGTAAGAGAGAAGGTCCAGAACAAAAGGCCGAGGCCAAGAAACGGGGAGCCATGATCGCGGTCAGCCAGAAGTGACGACCAGGCATACCGGCGTACAAGAAGGCCGTCACGGTGTGAATACTAAAGGCCCACGGAATAGAAAGATAGATAAAAGGTTTTACCCAGGAAGGAGGTTTGGTTCCCTTGTATTCAGCATGAAGTGCCGTCCAACCGCAAATGAGGTTGAGCAAGAGATAACCACTTAGAACAATCATATCGTAGAACATGACCGAGTGAGGCGTGGGATGCAGGAGCACGTTCATCACTCGATGGACTTGACCGAGATCCACCAAGATGAAGAGGATGCACATAGTCACCGCGGCGATGGCCAAGAACTCACCTAAAATAGTCATCTTTCCAAAATCTTTATAATTATGCAAATAGTAGGGAAGAACGACCATCACCGCTGAGGCTGCTACACCAACGAGGTAGGTGAACTGCGCGACGTAGAAGCCCCACGAGACACTCCGACTCATCCCTGTGATGCCCAAACCGAAGGCGAACTGCTTCAGATAAAAATAGAACCCTACCAGGATAATGATACCCAAAAACGCTAACCACAAATAATACTTCTTACTACCGACTAAAGCCTTCTCTAACATAGGCACCTCACACTATATAAAAGACTGATGGACCGGTTCCCAAATAGGTCTTACGCCTAATAGTAAAATTCTCTCTCAAGATCTTATTAATCTTCGAATTAGGATCACCCAGGTCTCCAACGATAATAGCTCCATACTTACAGGCCTCCGCACAAGCCGGAAGCTTCCCCTGAGCCAAGCGCTCTGTACAAAAGAGGCACTTTTCCACCACACCCTTCATCCGCGTTGGATACTCCGGATTCGGGTCTTTGATGTACGGACGCGGATCCTCCCAATTGAAACTCCTGGCTCCAAAGGGACAAGCGGCCATACAAAAACGACAACCAATGCACCGGTGCATATCCATCATGACGATTCCATCAGGCCGCTTAAAAGTCGCCTGTGTGGGGCAAACCCTCACACACGGCGGATGTTCGCACTGATTACACAAGACTAAAAACTCAACACCTTTCAGGTGTTCTATCGAATATTCTTCCGAGGTATCCGGAAAGGCATGCTCAAATTCTTCCTTCCAGATCCACTTCACTTCGTGCTTCTTATTCGGGATGTTCGGCACATTGTGGAGATGATGACACGCCTTGATACATGCCTCTCCACAATCCGGATGCTGCCGGCAAATCCGCGTATCGATCACCATCCCCCAACGACGAGCCGTTAGGGCCTTATCACTGGGGCGTACTTCATAGGCCTCTACCTTATCCTTGGTAAAGAGGCCCAGAGTAGCCGAGCCCCAAAGACCAGCTAATGATGAGAAGCCGGCGATTCGGAGGAAACTTCTTCGGTCAATACCTTTTTTGTCTCTTTTGACGCCCATCCTTTCCTCTCCTCTGGCGGAATATGACAATTCCAACAATAGGGATGTACTGCCATGTAATTATGGCACGCATCACAGAATTCTTTTTTGCTGTTATGACACTTCATACACCCATTCTGAAGGCTCATATTAATGGGCTTGCCTTCAGAATTGATGTAGACCCGCATATTCTTACGGACTACATCATAACGCCACAGACGAAGCAACTGCATGTGCTCTGCCCGGATAAAGGCCTTCGGCTCCACACACTTGGTATACTCCTTTGGGAGCTTCGGCTCCGGCTTTGGTGCCGCCTTTCCAAAATTCGACCAAAACGGCGTAGTCACAAACAAGACAAAAATCACCAAGAGTCCTAGGATCTTGCCGGCATCATACATTTTCTTCTTCCTCCGGCTTTAATGGTTGCTGACGCATATCTAGGGTACGCTCTTTCTTCCCAGCCCTTTCGTCTGGAAAGACCAACGCGTTGGCCACTAATTCGTGCACCCCGCAGACACCCACTTCAGGGACCCAATACTGCATAAGGGTGGGTAGGGCCGCACGGTCAATGGCACAGATACAAGCCAACATATTGACTCCATGTTTCTTGTGGACATACTCCACCGCATTGGCCCGCGGGAGCCCTCCCCTCATCCGCATATCCATAAACTCGTCGGTGTTCAATCCAGACCCGCTCCCACAGCAGAAGGTCTTCTCACGAATACAATTCTCGGGCATGTCATAGAAGTGATTACATACATGCCGTAAGATGTACCGAGGCTCCTCAAAGAACCCCATACCCCGGGAGGGGTTACATGAGTCGTGGAAAGTCACGATATATTTGTCATTCCGACTGGGATCCAAGTCAAGCTTTCCATGGGCAATGAGATCAGCGGTGAACTCACAAATATGAATCATTTTCGTGGACTTGGCGTGCTCAAAGACCGTTCCGGTGATCGGGCTCTTCGGGACCTCTAAGTTACTCGGCGCCGGACCATTAACCGTATCCATATATTGATGGATAACACGCCACATGTGACCACATTCACCACCTAAGATCCACTTTACCTTGAGTCGCTCGGCCTCATGATAGATCTTGGCGTTGATCTTCTGCATCAAATCAAAATTAGTAAAGAAACCAAAATTACCACCTTCAGAGGCATAGGTACTCAAGGTGTAGTCCAAGCCGAGATACTCAAAGAGGACCAAATATCCCATAAAGGTATAGATACCCGGATCGGCAAAATAGTCACCAGAGGGAGCGACGAAGAGGATCTCAGCCCCTTTCCGATTAAAGGAGGGTTGGATCTTAAGCCCGGTTACCGCTTCAATATCCCAACACAGATACTCGATAATCTCCTTCATGGTATGGGGCTGGATCCCCAAGTGGTTACCAATAAAAAGACAATTCCGAACCGGCTCTAAGATCCAGTTGGTATTAATACCTAAGAGGTGGAGCAACTCACGCCCCATAAAGGTTACTTCACAGGTATCGATACCGTAGGGGCAAAAGACCGAACAACGACGGCATTCACTACATTGATAGTAGTAGTAAAACCACTCTTTGATCACATCTTCGGTGAGCTTTCGCGCCCCAGCCAACCGTCCAAAGATCTTACCCGGGAGAGTAAACTCGCCCTTGTAAATGGAACGCAGCAGCTCAGCCCGCAAGACCGGCATGTTCTTCGGATCACCCGAACCGAGGAAATAGTGACACTTATCCGCACAGGCACCGCAACGAACACAGATATCCATGAACAGCTTAAAAGAACGATGCTTCTCCAGACGCTCCTTCATGCCCTCCAAGATGATCTCCCGCCAATTAGAGGGCAATTTCCAGTCATCGTCTAGGGGAAACCATTCTCGTGGATTAGGTAGCCCAATCTGTTCTACCACTTGGGGCTTACCCGGATAACAAAACCGGCCACGTTTCATCTCCACCGGAGTGTCCATCCAATCTGTTTCCGGTGGAGTCCAATCTATAGAGTCAAAAAGCTCTTCGGGTTTTGGAAGCTTTGCCATCGCATTCCCTCTCTCAATTATTTATTCTCTTCACCGGCTGTTTCGGTAGCTGCCGCTTTTTTCCTTTCTTTCTCTTGCGGACAGTCTTCATCTATAGGAAGACCGGCCTCAATCATAAGGTCTCTAAAGGTTTCCTGATATTCACAGTAAGTCTTAATCTGAGCCGGCTTATTCCAAGGATTGATATGGCGCTTGGCCCGGCTGTTATTAGCCAAATTACGAGTGGGGCTGAGAAAGATACCCAACATATGAACCAACTTACTAAAGGGGAAATAGGCCATCAAACTGCTAAGGAAGAAGAGATGTACGTAGAAAATAGAATGTACTTTAGGCGGTTTAGGGCTAAAGTGAATCAAACCCATGGTAAATTCTTTAACCGCCGTAACATCCACACGATAGAAATACCTCATCAACATACCGGAAATAACCAAACCAAAGATTAGAAATAGAGGTACATAATCAGAAGCCAAGGAGATATAACGAAGCCTAGCATCAGCCAAACGACGCAAGAAGAGGAAGGTAAGACCAGCTAAAATAATGACATCCGTCAAATAAAGATGGGGCAACCCTATATGTAGAAAACTATCAAGGGCATCAATAGTCTGAATAAGCTTGGGAACTGGATAGGAAAAGAAACGGAAGTGACGAATCAAAATGATGAAAAAGGCATAGTGAAAGGCAATAGCCCCTAACCACAACCACTTGTAAGAACCATATATTAAGTTACGCCCCTTTATTTCGGCCTTTAGGTTTCTAAACAGAGTCCGGAAACAAAAGACTTCCAAGAACATTCTCAAGGCTACTTCAAAGTTGGTATACGGTGCCTCTAAACGACTCCTCTTTACCCAGGGCAACGACTTCTGTTGACCGCAAGTAGTCACAATACGGAAGGGAACAGGCACCTTAGCCCACTCAACAACACGATATACCATGCCTATGAGGAAGATGAGAAAGGCCGCATAAGGAATAATAACCCCAAAAAGATGATACAACCCGGCCAACCCAACTCCCAAATAAACGACAAAGACAGACACAACAACTAAGGCAAAGGCGAATACGACACCCATTTATTGTACCTCGCTTTTAGACATATTTATTGTTGTTGCGGTGGTATTCCTTCCCTCTCGTCATAAATTACATTGGCCCTTCGCAAAACCATGAAGAGCCGCTTTTTCCATTCTTCCACTTTCAAATGATAAAGTTTCTCTCGACAGGCCATATATACATCAAAGGAATACATTCCTATCTGATCGATCTTGTCTTCCAGTTCCATATACTCTTCAAAGAGATCCGAAGTCAAATCATTTTTTAAGACTTCGCGAATAGCCCGTTTGAGCGATAAGACAAAATTTACCGCCACCGAGGGAGAAAAATCCTGAACCGCCCGCACTCTCACGATTCGATCTACAAAATATTGGATGCGTTCACCGTCAAAATCTCCAAGGATCTCATCAAGCAACCCCTCGATCCCCTCAACGATCCTCTGCCCCACCGGATTTTCAAAGCGATCTCTATTCTTACGCAAGAAGGTAGCCGCTTGCGCCGGATAGGTATCCAAAATGAAATGATACCAATGATCTAAAATTTTCTTTCTTTTTTTATCAATAAGTTGTTTTAAGCTCACAATTACTCCTAGTGCTTGGTCTGTTTCTATCTGTGGCGACCTTTTAAAAATTTTAAGACGAAGTGTCAAGTCAGAATTTTCAGCTATTTTCCCCATCTAATTTTGAAAAACTCGTACAAATTAAAATTCCAGGCCTCAGACGAGCAAAAACCCCTTCTTCGAGTCAATAGAAAGCCCCCTCAAACGATAAAAGGCCTTCTCCTTCTCTAAAGGCCCGAGTTTGGCCTTGGCCAAGATCTCTTCCAGATAAGCAATGGTCTGGTCATAGACTTTGCGATCCACCGGATAGGGATGACCATCTTTTCCACCGTGGGCAAAGGCATAACGGGCCGGATCACGCCTTGAGACCGGGGCTTCATAGATCAGCTCCGAAAGCAGGGCCAAGGCCCGTAAAGATTTGGGCCCTAGGCCTCGCACCTCAAGGACCTCTTCAAATTTTTTCGGGGCCTTCTCATACGTGGAAAGGAGGACCTTCTCTATCCCCTTGGGCAGGAGATCGGCCTCGGTTAAGGAATGACGACGCGGGAGCTCAAGGTGACTTATCTTCTTTAATTCTCTTAGGGTCTCTCTGGGTGGGGTCTTAGAGAGTTCGGTGATGACTTCCCGGGCAGACTCACTCTCTTGGGCCACCAGATTCAGGACCTCTCCAGCCTTTTCCTGACTGACAATCCCGGCATGAGGTTCGCAAACAAAACTCTTTACCCTCTCTCCAAGCCAGTGATAACGCCGGGCATAAGAGGTCTTTTCGTTCATCCCCTGCTGGATCACCGCCCAGGCCCCGCTTTTAGTAAAAAAGAAGGCGTGGTGATAGAGATTAAATCCGTCTTGAAGGGCGGTATTATCCACTTTGGCCGCCAAGCGACTGGCCCGAACGAGTCCTCTAAATGAATCCGGAAGGGCTGCCTTCTCCGCCCAAAACACAATCTCATCCGGGGTCTTTCTTGAGGCCCGGGCCTTACCACCACAGACAAAAATCCCGGCCTCAAGGGCCACAGGCCTAAGCCCTTCTTTCAAGGCCCCGCAGACTGTAGTGGTCAGCCCTGAAGAGTGCCAATCAAAGCCCAAAACGCAGCCAAAGGCCTGAAACCAAAAAGGATCAGCCAGACGCTTAAGGAGTTCCTCCGGCCCAAACTCCTCGATCACCACTAAGGAAATGGCCCGAGAGAGCCTTACCATGCGTGAAAACAACCAGCGCGGAGCCTTACCACCGTGAAGGGGTAAATCGGCCACTCCTGTGCGTCTCATGGACGTTCCTCAAAGGCCTTGGTCATCTCCTCAAGTACCTTGGCCACCGCCGCCCGAGGGTCTTTAGCCTCCCTGATCGGTCGCCCGATGACTAGGTAATCCGCCCCGGAAAGGATAGCTTCATAAGGAGTGGCAATACGCACCTGATCTTGAGGGTCTTTGGCCCACTCCGGTCTGATACCCGGGACGATGGTGGATAAATGAGGAAAGGCCTCCTTGACCGCCGCTACCTCCTTGGCCGAACAAACCACACCGTGGCAGCCGGCGCGATAGGCCAAATTGGCCAAACGCAAGACGGCCTCTTTTATATCTCGGCTTAGTTCCGGAGAATAGCCGATCTCCATAAGATCGGCTCGGGTATGGGAGGTGAGCACCGTGACCCCAAAGACCTTGGTTCCGCCTTCTACCGCCTCAACACACCGCCGTACCGCCTCTCGCCCAGCCAACATGTGTACGGTAAGGATATCAGCCCCCAAGAGGCTGGCCACATGTGCCGCTCGACGCATGGTATGTGGGATGTCATGGAGTTTCAGATCTAGAAAAATATCAGCGGGACTTTCCTCACGGATCATTTGAAGAACGGTCGGACCCTCGGCGATAAAGAGCTCTAACCCCACCTTAAAGACCCCGACCACCTCACCCAGGCGTCTTACCCAGCGCCTGGCCTCGGTAAAACTCGGTACATCTAAAGGGAAAATGAGCCTCTCTTTGACCTCCATCTATCCCTCAATCTCAAAATTTAGGGTATTCTGCCAGGGAAATGCACGTAAAGCAATTCAGGGCTCCCAAAAGGCTTTGGTTTTATCCCCCTGATCCCATCCCTCCGGGGGAACTCTACCTCATTGGAACCATTCACCGTCTACCCCGGTTGGCTCCTTTTCTCGAAGATTGCCTTAATATGATCAGACCGGAGATTATTACTGTGGAGATCAGCCCTTATTCCCTCCGGAAGAGACAACGGGAGGAAGATTTATGGCTCAAAAGGTTCGAGGAATTACGCCGGAGGCTTTCTCCGCAAGAAAGAGAGCACCCGGCCCTTCTTCTCTATCGGGAGGCCTTAAAGATTCCCTATGAGATCAAGGTGGCCCAAAAATGGGGACAAGATCGTGGTATCCCGGTCATACCGATTGATAGCAGCAGGGTGGCTAAGAATTGGCTTAAAAGACTCCTCTCTGGGCTTTCATGGGAAAATTTCAAGGCCCTGACCCGCCAAGAAAGGGAGCGTTACCATTTGAAGCATACTTTGAATCTGGTGGCTTTCTATCTAAGAACAGGAGTCCTCCCCTCAAGGGACGAAGAAGATCTCTTACGGGAGAGATTGATGCTTCGTAGGCTCCGAAGGATCTTCCAGAAAAAAAGGCCTGTGGTGCATATCGGTGGCTGGGGACATCTCTTTTCCCTGGCAGAGGCCCTTGAAAAGGCCATCCCCATCTTTATAAAAGGACAAACCGATTTAAGTTTTTCTTTTAAATCCGAATCATTTACCGAAAATTAGAAAAAACGATCAACGCATAAACACCGAGAGGGATCAAAGATGAAACGTTTAATAACCCTTTTGTTCTGTATCTGGTTCCTTTCTTTTTCTTGGGCCTTGGGGAAAGAAATGTCAGCCGAAGAAATCGCTTGGGCGGTCTATAACCGCCCGGTAGGGAAAGATTCGGAGAGCTATGTCCGTATGCTCCTCATCGACGCCAAGGGGCGACAAAAAGAACGACGCATGTATGTAGCCGTTTTGGATACCAAGAAGGCCCGTAAGACCTTTATTCGATTTTTGAGCCCCAAGGACATTGCCGGCACAGGCTTTTTATCCATCGCCCACACCAACGGCAAAGAGGAACAGTTTCTCTATCTCCCGGCCCTGCGCCGCACCCGCCGGATTGCTGGCTCCTTTCGTTTCCATCGCTTTGTAAATTCTGACTTTACCTACGAAGATTTAGAAAGACACCATCCCCAAAAATATCTTTATCAACTCCTAGGCGAGGAGATTTATCAAGGTAGCCCTTGTTATCTCCTCAAGACCTGGCCCAAGAAAAGAAAGGACTCGGCTTATGGCTGGTGGATACAGTGGATCACCAAAGACGGTTTTTTACCGGTTAAGGTGGAATATTATGACCATCGAGGACGACTCTGTAAGCGCTTCTTGGCTCTTGAATGGAAAAAAATACAAGGCTATTGGACCGTGCTTAGGTCCGAAATGAGTGACCTTAAAAAGGATCACAAAACGGTTCTCATCGTCGAACAGATAAGATATGATCTTGGTCTCAATAAGAAAATCTTTACCCGAAGGAACCTGGCCCACTGGTAAAACGTCCGATTTGGACCATTTTGGTCGTTTGGATGGGGATAGGGGTCTTGGTTTGGCCTCTAAAGGCCGGTGCAGGTCCTTTAAAACTTAAAGGGGAGTTTTGGACCAGGGGCACGGTAGATCTTAAAAACGAACGCCCTTACGAAGACCTGACCTCAGATCACGAAACCTTACTCCTCGAAGCCGAGGTCTCTCCTTCTCCGCTCCTTTCCTTTAAAGGCGGTATACGCCTTGACCGATTGGCCTTTCATGGCCAAGAAAGGTCTCAAGAAGATAACCGTCTCGACCTTTGGGAGACTTATTTGCGCTATCAAGGTGAGGCCTTGGAGTTAACCATCGGCCAACAAATTATTCGTTGGGGCAAGGCCGATGAGATAACCATCCTCGATAATCTCAATCCCCAAGACCTTCGGGAGCTCACAACTTTGCGGCTCGAGGAACGCAAACGCCCTTGGCCTTGGCTCAGGATTCAATATTTTGCTCCTGATCTTGCCTTTGAAGGAGTCTTTACCCTTTGGCCGGTCCGCCATTTGAAAGATGAACTAGGGACCGATTGGGCGGTCTTCGATCACCTAAAGGCCCAATTAGAGGATACTCCCCTCTTTGCCGATCTCGGTCGATCTCTGGGCATAAAAAAAGACTATCCAGGCCCTTCCTTAAGTGAGGCTGAATGGGGCTTACGGATTAGCGGTACCAAAGACGCCGTTGATTGGGAAATCTCCTTCCTCCACGCCCACAATCGTTCTTTCTATTATTATGTAACCTCCTTTCCCATCAAAGGTTTTTCCTTAAAAGATCCCTCAAATCCAGTGAGAGATCTCCTGACCCAATTACACCACCTCCAGGTTATCGGGACAGAGATCAAGATTGGGCTTCCGCAGGACAACATCGTGGGCCTTGCCTTTGAGACCACTTGGCAAGATATAGGCCTGCGTGGAGAATTTGCCTATCATACCGATCGTGTCTTCCTGAAAAAAGATCTCTCCGCGGTACGTAAAGGTTATTGGCAATATGTAATAGGCCTGGATTACCAATTCCAAAACGGGCTCTATCTCAATCTCCAATTCTTACAGCAGCGCGTCCTTGATTGGCATCAGGAGATCCTTTTTGATCCTAAACTAGATTCAAGTTTGTTTTTACGAATCTCGAAAAATTTTTGGCAGGACTTTTTCGAGGTCCGATTAGACGGCTATTACGACTTAACCCGACGAATGTATTATCTCAATCCAGAAATACGCTATCAATGGCGGGATAACCTGACCTTCTTTGGCGGTCTCCATCTCTTGAATGGAGCAAAAGGATCTTTTCTTGATGTTTATGATGATAACGATCAGGTCTATCTTGGACTAAAGGCCACCTTTTAGGGATGAAATTATTTAAAAAATTCGTCCTTGATCGCCCGATCCTTTGGGGCCTTTTTATCCTCCTTTTCACCGCCTGGGCCCTTTGGTCTTGCCTTCATCTCCCCATAGTGACCTCTACCGATGCCATCATCCCCAGAGATAAGGAATGGCGATTTTATGAGGAATTCCGACAACAATTCGGGGCCGACGATGCCGTAGCGGTGGCCTTGGCTGCTCCGGATGTCTTTTCTCCCTCTGTGCTTCGTTATATTCGGCGTTTAACCACTGACTTTGAGAAAATCGAAGGGGTAGAAGACGTCCTTTCCCTCACTAACGTCGAAGATATAGAAGGAGGAGAGGAAGACTTTATCGTCAAACCGCTTATCGGAGAAGAGATCCCCGAAGATCCAAAGATCCTTAACGCCCTCAAAAGGCACACCCTTAAAAATCCCCTTATCATCGGAAACCTGGTCTCCAGGGACTTTAAGACCACTCTGATCCTCCTTCGCACTGCTTACCGCGGAGAAGACCTGGGGTTTGAGGGACGGCTTATCAAAAGGATCCGGGCGGTCCTCAAACAAGACCCACCTCCTCCGGAGATTGAGCTCCATCTCTCCGGCTGGCCGGTGATCAACGTCAACATGGCCAGTTACATGAACCGCGACCTCTTGATCTTCATCCCCACTACCTTTGTCTTCCTGTGTCTCTTGGTCTTCTATTTTCTTCGCTCCTTAAGGGCCATGGTCATTATCGGTCTGGTACTTGATCTTTCCTTGGCCGGAGCCATGGCTGCCCTAAAATGGGTCGGCGGGGCCTTAAGCCCCATGACTTCTATTCTAGCCCCACTAACTATGGCCCTGGCCTTGGCTGACGGAGTCCATGTGGTGACCACCTATTTCAAAAAGATTGCCTCCACCAAAAATCCGTCGGACACAGGCTATTGGGTACTTGAAACAGTCCGCGAAACGTGGCGCCCCTGTTTCTTGACCAGTCTGACCACGGCCATTGGTTTTGCCTCCCTCATGGTCAGCCACGTCCCTTCTATTCGCCAATTCGGCGCCGCCGCAGCCATCGGGATGTTCATCGAATACTTTCTCACCTTTACCCTCTTGGTCTTCCTCCTTCCTTGGATTGGTCGCGGAAAAAGGGGAAACCCTCCCTCTCGTCTCTTGGTCGAACCCATCGTCCAAGGTTATCCCTCATGGACCAAAGCTGCCCTGGCCCTCTTTTTTATGGCCACCCTGGTCAGCCTTTACGGTCTTTCTAAGATAAGAGTAGACAGCGACGTGGTGGAATATTTCCATCCTTCTACTCCGGTCCACCGAGACGCCGTGTTTATCGATCAACACCTCGGCGGTATACAAACCATTGAGATCTCCCTCCAGAGCCAAGAGGGGGACTTCCTTGAGCCCGGGCTCCTGGCCAAAATCGATCAGATAAGCCAGTATCTCCGAAAAGATCCTTTGTTTACCCAGGTGATCTCTCCGGCGGAGTTTTTTAAGCTCATGAATCGAGCCTTTCACGCCGATGACCAAAGGTTTTACACCCTCCCCCAACGCCGTGATCTCTTGGCCCAGTATCTCCTGCTTTACGGAGGCACTGAACTCGAACATTTTCTCGACCAGGATCAGACCTGGGCCAGGATCTCGGCCCGTACCCCGGTTCATAGTTCCGAACAACTCAATCACAAAATGAAGGAGCTCTATGCCTATTTAGGAAAGGTCTTTGGAGACGCACCGGTCCGGTACAAGATTACCGGCAAGACCTATTTGGTGAACCGAGTGGTCGATGAAATCGTCAGATCCCAAACCGAGAGTCTGACCATTGCCGCCATTCTTATCTTCGGGCTCATGTTTGTCGTTCTCCGGTCCCTTAAGATCGGTTTTCTTTCCGTACCCCCGAACGTCTTCCCCATCTTGGCTAATTTGGGCTTTATGGGGTTGGTGGGTATACCCCTTAACACCGCCACCGCTACCATCTCGGCGGTGGCCATCGGGATCGCCGTAGATGACACCATTCATTTTTTGGTGCGTTATCAAGAGGCCAGGAAAAATCTCGATCCTATAAAGGCAGTGCAAGAGGCCTTGCGCTCTAAAGGGCTGGCAGCCATTACCACTTCTTTGGTCCTGGTGATCGGCTTTTGTGTCCTCTTGGTCTCAAGATTTATCCCCACGGTCCAGTTCGGCCTCCTCTGCGCCATCGTCATGATCTGGGCGCTCTTGGCCGATCTCTTTCTCCTCCCGGCCCTCATCAAAGTGGGACGCCGGTTTTTCTAAGATTCTTGTACGGAAATGGCCTTGATCTTTGGAGCGGCTCGAAGGAGTGCCAAGGCCTTTTGATAAATGCCCTCTGGGGTGAGGCCGTATTTCTCGCGCAAAAGGGCCGGGGCCCCGTGTTCGATAAAGAGATCCGGGAGCCCAATCCGCTTGACCGGCACCTGAACTCCATGCTCGGCTAAGGTCTCAAGCACCGCCGAACCAAAGCCACCCAACAAGGTGTTTTCCTCCACCGTAAGCACCCGGCCGATCTTTTTGGCCAGGGAGACAATCAACTCCTCGTCTACAGGTTTGGCAAAGCGGGCATTGACTACAGCCACTGAGAGACCTTGCTCAGCAAGTCTCTCTGCCGCCTCAAGGGAAGGATAGACCATATTACCGATGGCCAGGATCAAGAGGTCTTCTCCTTCGCGCAAGAGCTCGGCCTTACCAATGGGGATCTCTTTAAGTTCCCAATCAAGGCTCACCCCTTCGCCGGACCCTCGGGGATAACGTACGGCAATGGGGCCGTTGTGTTTGATAGCGGTGTAGAGCATGTGTTGTAATTCGTTTTCATCCTTTGGGGCCATGACCACCATGTTAGGCACCGCCCGCAAATAGGTGAGGTCAAATTGGCCTTGGTGCGTGGGCCCGTCTTCACCGACGATACCGCCGCGGTCGATGGCAAAGACCACGTGGAGATTGGTAAGGGCCACGTCATGGATGATCTGGTCATAGGCCCGTTGGAGAAAGGTCGAATAAATGGCACAAACCGGGATCATCCCTCCGAGAGCAAGTCCAGCGGCAAAGGTTACGGCATGTTGTTCAGCGATACCCACATCAAAGAAACGATCGGGAAAGTGCTCTCCAAAGGCCTTGAGCCCAGTGCCGGTGGGCATAGCGGCGGTGATGGCCACCAGCTTGGGCTCCTCCTCGCCCAAGCGGACCATCACCCGCGAAAAGACGTTAGTGTAGGAAGGGGGCTTGGCCTTGCCCTTTTTAGGACGCCCGGTAGCCACCTCAAAGGGACCAAGACCGTGAAAACGCTCTGGCTCTTCTTCTGCCGGTGGATACCCCTTGCCCTTTTTGGTAAGGACATGGACCAAAGTAGGACCTTCCAGATTCTTTACGTTTCTCAAGGTCTCGATCAAGGTCTCGATATTGTGCCCGGGGATAGGGCCTACATAACGAAAGCCCAAGGCCTCAAAGAGCATACCCGGGGTAAGAATGCACTTAAGGGCATCTTCACTCTTCTTGATCACCGAAAGCAGGTGTTCTCCTCCGGGGAGATGAGTGACCAACCCCTCGAGATCGCGTTTGATCCGGCGGGCCACACGCCCAGTAAGTTTCCGAGAAAGATAGGAAGAAAGGGCCCCTACATTGGGAGAGATGGACATTTCGTTGTCGTTTAAGATGACGATGAGATCTTTCTTGAGATGCCCGGCATTATTAAGGCCCTCAAAGGCAAGGCCGGCGGTCATAGAACCATCGCCGATGACCACCACTACCCGGCCTTCTTGGTTGAGAAAATCCTGGGCGGTGATCAGCCCTAACCCTGCCGAAATAGAGGTACTACTGTGGCCGGTATCGACGATATCATGTGGGCTTTCCGAACGCTTCGGGAAACCGGCAATTCCTCCGTATTGACGCAGGGTATGAAAATTATCCCGCCGACCGGTGAGCAGTTTATGGGCATAGGATTGGTGACCTACATCCCAGACGATCTTATCCCGAGGAGAATCAAAGACGTAATGAAGGGCAATGGTTAGCTCTATTACCCCTAGATTAGGGGCCAAATGCCCACCGTTTTCAGCCACGGTCTTGACGATGATTTCGCGTAGTTCCTCGGCCAATTTAGGGAGCTGGGAAAGACGGAGTTTCTTTAGATCCTTAGGGCTATCAATCCCTTCGAGGAGCCTTCCCATCCTATCACCCGCCTAAAAAGTTTTATTCTAAGAGTATCATCTTCGGGAAGGCCCTGCAAAAGGCTAAACCTAGCTTTGAGCCTCGATAAGGCCTTCGGTAGGGCGGACGAGGATGTATTTTCCCTCAAGATCAATCTCAAGGATGATCTCATCGATCATAGGTAGATAAAAGGTTTTTCCTTTGGTTGGTTTGACCTCCAAAAGATCATAGGGGCCAACGGGCATAAGGCCTTTGACCATCCCGAGCACTGTCCCGTCTTCCAGACGGACCTCAAGGCCAAGGAGTTGATAGTGGTAAAACTCGTCTTCCTCTAAAGGAGGGAATTCGTCTAGATCAGCCCAAATCTCTATATCTTGAAAGGCCTCGGCTCCTTCTCGAGAGGAGATATCTTGAAACTTGATGAGGAAACCTCCGCCTGGGGCGGGCCGAACGGACTCAGGAACCAAAGGAACAAATTGATCCCCTTCTTTTCGATAAAAGCGGGATAACTTCCAAAAAACCTCTTGATTTATCAAATAGGGGAGGATCTTTACCTCCCCCTTCATACCATGGGCCCGGACAATCTTTCCTACCCGTATCTTTTTAGACACAGAGACCGGGCCAGAAAACTATTCAATGATTTCAAGTACCGCCCGTTTACGAAGCTTGGTTGAGGCTGCACTCAAGATGGTCCGCATGGCGCGCGCTGTACGGCCTTGTTTACCGATCACTTTTCCAAGGTCTTCCTTGGCCACCTTGAGTTCGATCACCGAGGTCTGCTCGCCTTCGATCTCGTTCACTTGGACGGCATCCGGATTATCCACTAGGGCCTTAGCGATCTGCTCAATAAGATCCTTCAGCTTTCCCATCTTCTACCTCCCTCAAGAGCTTTCCGCTGGTCAAAATATAGACATCATTTTAAGCAGCGGAAGAGGTCTGCGTATTTTTCTTTAGCAAACCAGCCCGCTTAAGCAAAGCCCTTACGGTCTCGGTGGGAGTGGCCCCACGGCTGAGCCATTTCTGAACCTTGTCCGGATCGACCTTGAATTCGTACGGCTGCTTGATCGGATCATAGTAACCGAGAATTTCGAGAAATTTCCCATCCCTTGGGGAAGAGGCCTCTGCCGCGACGACACGATAGAAAGGCCGATTCCGACGCCCCATGCGCATGAGCCTGATTCTGATGGCCACCTACTTCACCTCCTTTCCAAATTTGAAGCCTTCTTTTTACATCCCAAAAAGGTTTCGAGCAAGGGCCTGGAGGCCACCTCGTTTTCTGACGCGTTTGAAAAGCTTTTTCATCTCCTCGTAGCTTTTGAGCAAACGGTTTACATCTTGGATGGTGGTCCCACTTCCTTTGGCAATGCGTCGTTTACGACTGGCATTGATGATCTTTGGATTTCGGCGTTCCTGTGGGGTCATGGAATTGATGATGGCTTCCATCTTGACAATCTCTTTTTCATCAAAAGGAATATCTTTAAGCTTGCTCCCGATCCCGGGAATAAGCTTGAGGATCTGCTCCAAGGAGCCAAGGCGTTTCATTTGGCGGATCTGGTCACGAAGGTCTTCCAGAGTAAAGGCCTCTTTTTTGAGTTTTTCGTGGAGTTCCTTGGCCTTTTTGAGATCCAGGGCTTCTTGAGCCTTCTCGATCAGGCTCAACACATCGCCCATACCCAAGATGCGAGAGGCCATACGATCGGGGTGGAAGACCTCAAGGGCATCCAGTTTCTCACCGGTGCCCAAGAACTTTAGGGGGCACCCGGTCACCGCCCGGATAGAAAGCGCTGCTCCGCCTCGGGCATCACCTTCGACCTTGGTCAGCACCACCCCGGTAAGCCCCACCCTCTCGTGGAAGCTCTTGGCGATATTGACCGCATCCTGACCGGTCATGGCATCGGCCACCAAGAGGACCTCCCTTGGGGCCACGGCCTTTTTGATCTCTTCCACCTCGGCCATCATCTGGTCATCGATATGGAGACGACCGGCGGTATCGATGATGGCAATGTCATAGCCCTTGGCCTTAGCCTCGGCCAAGGCGGCCTTGACGATGTCAACCGGCTTTTCCCCCTCTTTGGGCTCATAACAAGGGACATCTATCTGCCTGGCCAGAGTCTTTAATTGTTCGATGGCTGCCGGACGATAGACATCCGCTGGGACGAGAAAGGGACGACGGCCCTTCTTTTTTAGGAACCGGGCCAGCTTGGCTGCCGAGGTCGTCTTACCAGAACCCTGAAGACCGACCAAAAGGATGGGGATCGGCTTTGGCCCGGAAAGATCCAAGGGGATGGCCTTCTCCCCCAAGGTCTTGATCAGCTCTTCGTGGACGATCTTGATCAATTGCTGGGCCGGGGTGAGGCTCTCCATCACCTCTGCCCCCAGGGCCCGCTCTTTGACCCGATTGATAAAGTCTTTGACCACCCGGAAGTTAACGTCGGCCTCAAGCAAGGCCAAACGAACCTCCCGCAGGCCCTTTTCTACGTCCTGCTGGGTGAGCTTTCCCCGGCCTCGGAGCCGCTTAAAGGTACTTTCTAAACGTTCACTAAGATTTTCGAACAAGGCTTCTTGCTCCGGAAAGATTTAGATCGCCTAAGAGCAATTCAAACTTAATCTGGCTCAGGCCAAAATTCAAGCAATTCTCGCTCAAGAAGGACAATGTTGATGATAAATGGCTAACATTCGGGGCATAATTTCCTTCAAGCGACGAATACGTGCCTCATCAGGCGGGTGGGTAGAGAGAAAGGCCGGAAGATGGGGACGCCCGCGGCTGATCTTGAGCATCTTTTGCCAAAAGTTGAGGGCGGCTCGCGGGTCATAACAGGCCTTGGCCATGAGATAGACCCCAATCTCATCGGCCTCAAACTCCTGTTTTCGGCTATAGGGTAAGATCAGCCCCAGGGTAGCCCCGGCATCGTAGGCGGTTAAGAAGAGCTTACGCGTGGTTTGATCCTTCCAATCAAAGGCCATGGACAGGGCCACCTCACCAAGACTAGCCAAAAGGGCCAGACTCATCCGCTCGGCCCCGTGACGGGCCAGGGCATGACCTACTTCGTGGCCGATAACCGTGGCCAGTTCGGCATCATTTTTGACGATCTTAAAGAGCCCGGTATAGACAAAGACCTTCCCTCCTGGCAGACAAAAGGCGTTGATGGTCTTTGGATCATCTATGACCTTGAATTCCCATTGGAAATCCGTTCGTCCGGTGGCCTTGGCTATCCGCCAACCCACCCGCTTGACCATGGCGTTGATCTTGGGGTCTTTGCAAAGTTTGGCCTTTTTGAGGACTTCTTTATAGGCCTGCATCCCCAGGGCCATTTCCGTATGAGGATCAATCAGGATAAGCTGTTTTCGACCGGTAACCGGGGCGGTGGCACAGGCCGTAAGCAAAAAGAAAAGGACTAAAGGGAGCCAAGGCCGAATGATTCTATACATTGCGTAAGACTACTTCACCCCCTGTTCTTTCCTCCAAAAAACGCTGAAAGGCCCGCAGTTCCTCCGGGCCATAGGCCCCTAAAGGTATATCCGGGTTTAAGGGCGGAAGCTCATTCATGAAACGCTGCAAAGCCACCCGCGGAGCCAGGCTGAGCCAAGGAAGCATGGCCTCTAAATCCTTTTGGCTTACAAAATAGGGAACAGCGGTGATGCGCAATTCATAAGGAATAGCTGCTTTTTGTAAGATGGTTAAAGACTCCTCTACTTCCTGCCAGGTGCCCCGGAGTTCCGGATACCTCTCTGGCCTGGTCTTAAAGTCCATGGCTACGTAA
>Ga0256914_1001248_pt1 | contig 23687 bp, 17 predicted proteins | sample HulkmetaG_FD_191571 | JGI IMG/M metagenome (GOLD analysis project Ga0256914, IMG submission 191571) | Hydrothermal chimney microbial communities from Main Endeavour vent field at the Juan de Fuca Ridge, Pacific Ocean - Hulk | ecosystem: Environmental > Aquatic > Marine > Hydrothermal vents ... | reverse complement strand
GGCTACCTCACGGTGTTGACATGCCGGCATCACCAGGATGAGGAGCAGAAAGAGGGTCTTCCGTAAGGAATGTTTTTTCTGGCTATGTGTCCCCGGCAAGGTCATGGTGTCAAAGATAAAAAAGATTTCACGCTGACAAGGAGTGGCTTGCCGGTGTTTCTGGGATCAGCGGCCGGCAGGGCGGGGCAGGATGGTGCGCGGGCCGATCATCAGGGTGATCTTTTTCTTCAGGTTATGCAATTGGTGGATGCGCACGAAAAGCTCGTCCATTTTTTCCTGATCACCTTCTTTTTCGGCCTGTTTCAATGACTGTTGCAGTTCTCCCAGCACCTCATCCACCTTGTGTTCCTTGAACGACAGGATCGCCTTGCGAACCACCTTGTCCAGCATCATCTCCTCGGTCTCGGGGACGTTCTCGTGTTTTGTCCAGATCTTGCTGAGGCTGTATCTTTCAAGGAGCAGATCGACCACACGGTCTCTGACCGACTCATCGCTGTGGTGGACGAAGTGAAGGTGGTCGACTTTGCCATGGGCGAGGAAGAGTTCGCGATATTCGTCGTAGATCTTTTTTAACACGGGGTCAGAGGGGACGAGGCCGTCGGCTTCCAGCTCGCGGAAGATGTATTCCGCCACGGGGATCTCGGTGATCCTGGGTTTTTTGCCAAGAATGATCTTTTTGCTGCTGCCGTACTGGAGGAGGAGACGCAGGATCTCGGTCTCCAGCACCTCGACGCCCGGGCGTTCCTGGGTGGAGACCTGTGCGGTGTGGCGACGGCGGGTGTTTTGTTCCTCTTCCTCGCGGCGCAGACGGATACGCACTTTTTCCGACCTTTTTCTGCGTATCTTGGCCACCTCGCTGAGCAGGGCCTCCTCGTCCACTTCCAGCTGACGGCTGCACTCCTTGAGGTATACATTGCGTGTGATGGGGTCGGGGATGACGGCGATCGAGCCCACAATGCTCCGGATGACCCCGGCCTTCTTTACGGGATCATGGCCGGCCTCCTCCGAAAGAAGGCGTGTCTTGAAATGAAGGAAATCCTGTTCGTTCTTCCGGATGAAAGCCTTCACCTCATCGGCCCCGTGTTTTTTGGCGAAGGAGTCGGGGTCCTCCCCTTCGGGCAGGAGCAGGACGCGGACGTTGAGCCCTTCTTCCAGCACCATGTCGATGCCGCGCAGGGAGGCGGCCACGCCCGCAGCATCCCCGTCGTAGAGGATGGTGATGTTTTTCGTGAAGCGCTTGATGAGACGGATCTGCTCGACGGTGAGCGAGGTGCCCGAGGAGGCCACCACGTTCTCGATGCCGTTCTGATGGAGTGAGAGCACATCGGTGTAGCCTTCCACCAGGTAACAGCGGTCCTCTTTCTGGATCGCCTTGCGGGCCTGGTAAATGCCGTAAACGATAAAGCTCTTGTGATAGATAGGGGTCTCGGGCGTGTTGATGTATTTGGCCGTCTTCTCGGTTTTTTTCATCACCCGGCCTCCAAAACCCACCACTTTGCCCGAAAGACTGTGGATGGGGAACATCACACGTCCGGAAAAGCGGTCGAACAAACGGCCGTCCGACTCAATGCTCAGGCCGGCCTTCACCAGCATCTCCTTTTTATAGCCGGCTTTCAGGGCCGCCTGTGTGAACGTGTCCCGTGTGCCGGGACAATAGCCGATGTCGAACTTCTTCAGTGTTTCCTGCAGGAAACCTCGTTCACGGAAGTAAGGCTGGGCCACCGAGATCCCTTCCAGGTTGTTGTAGAGGCTGTCCATGAAGAATTTCCTGGCGAACTCGGTGACGGCATAAAGACTCTCGCTCTCCTTCTGGGCACGTATCTCATCGGGGGTGAGCTCCCGCTCCTCCACCTCGATGTTGTATTTGCGAGCCAAGTACCGCAACGCTTCGGGATAGGAGAGCTTCTCGTATTCCATGATGAAAGAGACCACGTCACCGCCCCGTCCGCAACCGAAACATTTGTAAATGCCCTTCGAGGGCGAGACGGAAAAAGAGGGGGTTTTTTCATTGTGGAAAGGACAGAGGCCCAGATAATTTGATCCCCTCTTCTTCAGCGAAACGAACTCGCTGATGACCTCGACAATGTCGGCACTGTTGAGGATACGTTCCTTGGTCTGGGGATCGATCATGACTGACAGATTGTATCTGCGAAATTACGGATTTTCTGTCCACTTTAGGCGGGAAAAAGAGAGAAAAAGAACGGGAGTTATCCACTAAAGTTCTTCTTGGCGGGAAATGATAACTTTGTGAAAAAAAGAACCATGAAAGAACGACTGGTGGTCCTGTCCGGTGCGGGGATGAGCGCCGAGAGCGGTCTGCGTACTTTCCGTGATATGGGGGGCTTGTGGAAAGAGTACGATGTCACGGAAGTTGCCACGCCGGAGGCGTGGGAGCGTGACCCGGGGTTGGTCCTGCAGTTCTACAACGAACGGCGGCAACAGCTTCTGGAGGCCTCTCCCAATGCGGGGCATTACGGGCTGGTGGAATTGGAAAAAGACTACGAGGTGCACATCATCACCCAGAACATTGACGACCTGCATGAACGGGCCGGCAGCAGCAGGGTGCTGCACCTGCACGGCGAACTGCGCAAGGCCCGATCGACGGCCGATCCTTCGCTGGTGTATGAGATCGAAGGGGCGGAGCTCAACCTGGGGGACCTGTGTGAAAAAGGCTCCCAGCTGCGGCCTCACGTGGTGTGGTTCGGCGAGGCGGTGCCCGCGATGGAAGAAGCCATAGAGATCGTGAGCCGCGCGGATCTTTTCGTGATCATCGGCACCTCGATGAAGGTCTATCCTGCTGCCGGGCTGGTGCAGTATACTCCCTCTCATTGCCGTATTTACGTGATCGACCCTGCCGAAGTGCGGGTGCCGCTCTCCCGCGAAGTGGTTTACATACGTGAGAAGGCAAGTGAAGGAGTGGCCCGGTTGAGGGAGCTGTTGCGTGAAAAAGGATGAACCTAACCCCGGGCCATGCTCAGGGCGGCCAGGCTGACACTTGATCCGGGAGCCTGCAGCACCGCCGTGGCACAGGCCTCCAGCGTGGCCCCGGTGGTGATCACATCGTCTACCAGGAGGATATGTTTGCCCTCGAAGAGGGAAGGATCACGTAACGCAAAGATGCCTTCCACGTTCTCCCAGCGCTCGTAACGTCCCCGGCGGGTCTGCGACGGATTGTATATCTTGCGGTACAGGTTGCGGCTCTCCAGCGGGATCTGCAAAGCCTCGGCAATGCCCTTTCCGATCCATTCGCTCTGGTTGAACCCCCGCTGACGCTGCTTGCGCCGGTGCAAAGGCACGGGCACCACCAGATCCACCTTGTCAAAAGGAGGAAGAGAGCGAAGATGTTCGCCGTAGATCCTCCCCATCCACCGGCCCAGCTCTTTGTAGCCGTGGTATTTGATGGCCTGTACCAGCCGGCTTGCCCGGTTGCCTTTTTCATAATACAGGAAGGCATGGACCCCGCGGAAAGGTATACGCCCCCAGAATACACGGGCCAGCGGGCCTTCCGCCGTATCCCGGAAACGAACATAAGGCAGATCGCTCAGGCAGGAGAGACATATGCCTTCTTCACCCGTCAAAAGGACCTGCCCGCACAACGGACAGACCCGCGGGAAAAAAAGATCGGCAACAGCCCTGAAAAGCTCCGTTCCGCGCACCGTGAAATGCTTTTTTCTTTTTTTGTTAAAATTTACACTAAATTTATCTTTGGAACAAATATGGATTTTGAACATTTGTTCATTATATTTGCCCCAAAAAGGATATGTCGCCGCGACCAAGGAAGAGCAGAAAGATAGGGGATCCTCCGAAAGTACAGGGTTTTTTGCCCATAGGCGGGACAGAAGGCCGGGAAGGCGAGCCGGTGTATCTGTTGTATGAGGAGTGGGAAGCGTTCCGTCTGGTGGATTATGAAGGTCTTTCGCATCAGGAGGCGGCCCGGCAGATGGGTGTCTCACGTCCCACGCTCACGAGGATGTATGATGAGGTGCGCAAGAAACTGGCCACGGCGCTGGTGGAAGGGCGTGAGATACGTATCGAGGGAGGTTTTGTCGGATTCCGTGAGGAGTGGTATCGTTGCAGGCGTTGTCATGCGGTCTTTTCTTTGGAAGAGGAAGAGGAACGCAAGTGTCCGCACTGCGGGTCACGGGAGCTGATCCATTTGAACGAGACCATCCGGAACTGGCAGAGGAAAAGAGGGCATGGCCGTTGGAAACACCTCGCCCCCGGTCATTGTGTCTGTCCTTCCTGCGGTACTCGGGTGGCACACGAACCGGGCCGGCCGTGTAACACTTACGTATGTCCTTCGTGCGGAGCACCGATGGTGCGGGAATGATCAAGCAACACTTATGGAAAAGGAAAAAAAACGTTCGGGAAGGATCGCGGTGCCGGTGAAAGAGGGCAAACTGTGCATTCATTTCGGGAAGACACCTGCCTTTGCCTTGTTCGATATCCGTGAGGGGCAGGTGGCCGGGATCCATGAGGTGGTCCCGCCACCCCATGCCCCGGAGGTCTTTCCACGGTGGCTGGGTGAGCTGGGAGTGACAGACGTCATCACCGGAGGTATCGGACAAAAGGCCATCGATATGCTCCTGGAAGAAGGTATCAATGTTTACGACGGCGCCCCCGTCAAGGAAGTCACGGCCCTTGTCGATGACCTGTTGGGCGGACATCTGGAAAATCTGGGAAACTATTGTGATCACTGAAAGGCAGTTTTCTCTGCCCCTTTCTCAGAGTTTGAATTTCAGGATGATGAAGCTGTCGGAGGGGGTGGCCTGCCGGACGATGATCCGGGGCGGGGCAGGCAGAAATTCCGGCAATCTTTTCAGCTGCTCCCAGCTGGCCTCTTCGAGGGAGGTGATGTCGGGCGTGCCGCTGCCGGGAATGAACAGGGCACTGAAAAAATCCACCACCTTACCCTCATCCTGTTTTTTTACCGGCATGCCGGTATAGAGCGCCATCCCTTTCTTGTCCCTGACGAAGCATACGACGCAGGGACGTTTTTGATGAAGGAGCTGGATGTGGGATACGGCCTGACAAAGACCACTGAAAGGCTGCAGGAGAGTGTGGAACCGTTGGGTGTGCTCCTGACCGGAACATCGCAAGACGGTGGTCACATGTTGGGAAAGCCCCTGAGGAAAGATGGCCGGGTATTCTTCACGTAAAAGGAACCAGATGTCCCCTTCGGCAAGAAGACGGTGCAACTCCTTGGCCACCTCCACCCCTTGCCCTGGCGGTACGGGATCTTTTTTCTCCTTGTCGGCGACCATGATACTGAAAAAAAACCAGGAGAGGTTGTCCCCGGCAGGGATGAAATCATACGTAATGATGTTCTCCGATTTGCGTGCGATCTCGATCAGGCCCAGGCCGGCACCTCCCTTGTCGGAAAGCACCTCGTTTTTCAGGATCTTCTTGTAATGTTTATTGAGTTCTTGCTTGTCAAAGGCATTGAGCTCATCGATCTTTCCTGCGATCTCCTTCCTTTTTTCCGATAATACCAGGTTCTTGAGGGTGAAGACGAAATGACCGTTAAGATACTGGAAAAGGAGCGAAGCGGGAGAGCCTCCCTGAGGCATCCTGTCTGGGACCATCTGGTGTCTTACCACGTTCTGTAAAGCCTCTACCAGGATATAGAATGCCCGTTTCTGGATCTTGACCGGTGCTTCCTTGTTGTACAAAAGATGCTCGAAGATGTTGATCAGAGCGTCTGCAATGGCGGAATCGATGCTCCCGTGATAGACCAGTTCGATCTGATGGTCCATGAAGAGCTTGTAAACCGGGTACAGGGTCTTGGTATGGGAGTCGTGGTTCGTTGTCATGCAGGCACCCAGCAGATATTTCCAAGTAAATTTAAGAAAAAAATCCTATCTCAGGATAAAAACCTTCTGAGCAGCGGCGAAAGAACTTGCTTTTTTGACCAAGGACCGGAAAAGCGTTGCCGGGAGGTTTGCCGGGGCGGATGCCGGTCAAGCGGCTTTTTTCCCGAAAAGGTCCATGAACCATTTCTGGATGATGATGGTCAGGCGGTACATGACAGGAACAATGATAAGGGTGAGGAAAGTGGAGAAGGAGAGCCCGAAGATGACGGTCCACGACATGGGTCCCCAGAAGAGGACGTTGTCGCCGCCGAAATAGAGCTGTGGGTCCATCCTGCTGAGCAGGGTGCCGAAGTTCATGTTCAGTCCGATGGCCAGGGAGATCAGCCCCAGCACCGTAGTGATAGCCGTGAGCAGAACGGGCCGCAGACGGGTACGCCCGGCACGGATGATGCATTCGGTGGCTTCCTCCACCGGAAGATAGGCGTCTTCGGGAAGCCCCAGCTCCTTGCGTCGCCGTGCCTTCAGCAGCTCGATGTAGTCGAGCAGCACAATGGCATTGTTCACCACAATGCCTGCCAGCGAGATGATCCCGATACCGGTCATGATCACAACAAAGTCCATATTGAAGGTGGCCAGGCCACCGAAAACACCGATGGTGCTGAACACCACACTGGCCATGATGATCACCGGGCGGATGATCGAATTGAACTGGGTCACCAGGATGAGAAGAATGATGGACAGGGCGATGAGCATGGCCCGTGACAGGAATTCCATCGATTCCTTCTGGTCTTCCTGTTCACCCGTGAAGGAGTAGTTGTAACCGGCCGGCAGGGTGAATCCGGCCATGGCCACCTGTAATTGCTGGATGATGCGGTTGCTGTTGAAGCCGGGCAATACGTTCGAATACAGGGTTACCACCCGCTTGCGGTCCTTGCGGTTGATGGTACCGTAAGTGTTGCTGTAGGAGATGGTGGTCACCGCCGAGATGGGGATGTTGGTGATCTTGCCCTTCTCGTTGAGGGCGACGGTCTGGTTCAGCAGGGTGGTGATATCGTTGCGGAAACGGTCGGCCAGACGGATGGTGATGGGGTATTCGTCCTCTCCCACTTTGAAGTCGGACACCTTGCGGCCATAGAGGGCAGTGCGGATGGTGCCGGCAATGAGCTGGGTGGAAAGACCGTAACGGCGGGCCTTCTCGCGGTTGATACGGACGATCAGCTCCGGCTTGCCCACATCCAGGTCCAGCTTCAGCCCCTCGATGCCTTCGATGCCGGTATGGGAGATGAAACTTTTGATGCTGTCGGCCAGATGGATCAGCGTGTTGAAATTCTCTCCCGAGATCTCAATGTTCACCGGTTTGCCGGTGGGAGGTCCCATCTTGTTTTTTTCCACCGAGATGCGTACACCGGGGTATTGGTTGATGAAGGCTTCCGAGATGCGTTTCATGATCTCGGAGGTGCGGATGCCGTGGCGGTCCTTGTAGTCGACAAAGTTGATCGTGATGAGCCCTTTGTTGGGTTCGTCCTTGCCGCCGGTGAACTTGTCCGGGATGCCGCGGCCTACGGTGGTGAGAACGTTCTTGACGACGATGCTGTCGGGGCGCAGCAGCCTCGCAAGACGGGCCTCCAGCACCTTCATCATCGAATCGGTGCGCGTGATGTCGGTGCCCAGCGGCATGTCGGCTTCGATGTTGATGTAACTGGGTTCATTTTCCGGGAAAAAGTCGACCTTGGGATTGCGTGCACGGTAGAACATGATGGTCACCCCCAGCAGCAGAAAAGTGCCGGCCAGGAAGAGCACCGGGTTGCGCCCCCGCAGGGCAAAACGCAGCGATCGCGCGTAGATGTCCTCCAGCCACCCCAGGAACTTCACCTGGAACCAACGCTCCGAACGGTAGAAAAAGAGAGTATGCAGTGCCACGATCACCACAAAAAAGGCCAGCAGGTTGGCGATCACATAATGATGCGTCACATATCCCAGCACGGCCACGACGCTCATGATCCCCAGGGTGCGGAAAGTTTTTTTCCTGTTGGGGGTATAGTCGCCGCGTTCCTTTTTCTTGATGAAAGTGGCCGAGAAGACAGGGATGATCACCAGTGCCACAAAAAGCGAGGAGCTCAGCACGATGATTAGCATGATGGGCAGCATCTTCATGAACTCACCGATGCGTCCCGACCAGAAAACCATCGGGAAAAAGGCGGCCAGGGTGGTGGCCGTTGAGGCGATGATGGGCACGGCGATCTCGCCGGTGGCCTGCTTGGCCGCCTCCCATGGCCGATAACCCCGGTCAATGAAACGATAGATGTTCTCCACCACCACGATGGCATTGTCGACCAGCATACCCAGTGACAGGATCAGGGCGAAGAGGGTGATCATGTTGATCCGTATGCCGGTAAGCCCCATCACCATGAAGCTGATGAACATCGACATCGGAATGGCCAGACCTACCAGGAGGGCGTTGCGGACACCCATGAAATAGTAAAGCACCAGCACCACGAGGATGACCCCCATGATGATGTTGTTCTCCAGGTTGCTGAGCTGCTTGCGCACCAGTTCCGACTGGTCGTTGGTATAGTCGATCTTCAGGTTGGAGGGCAGGATCCCCTCGCTGCGGGCCTTTTCGACGATGGCGAAGATCTTGTCGGTGGCCACCAGCAGGTTCTCTCCTCCTTTTTTCACCACCTGTAGTGAAACTACGGGCTTGCTGTTGAGGCGGGCGTAGTTGGTAGGATCCTCAAAGCCGTCGATCACGCGGGCTACGTCCTTGAGGTACTTGACATTGCCTTCCACCTGTTTGACGATGATGTTCTCGATCTGGTCGGCGGTGGCGAACTCGCCCAGGATGCGGATGGAACGGGTGGTACCGTTCACCTTCACTTCGCCGCCTGACATGGAGATGTTCTCGCTGCGGATGGCATTCTCGATGTCCCGGAAGCTGAGATTCATCTCTTGCAGCTTGTACGGATCGATGATGATCTTGATCTCCCGGTCGTTGATACCTTTGATGTCCACACGCGAGATCTCCTTGACCGTTTCGACCTCATCCTGCAGGTATTCGGCATACTTGCGAAGCTCCACGGTGCTGTAGTCGCCGGACAGGTTGATGGTGATGATGGGGAATTCGGTGAAGTCGATGTCCTTGACGGTCGGTTCGTTGAGCAGGTCGTCGGGCAGGTCGCTGCGGGCCCTGTCGACGGCATCCTTCACATCCTGCAGCGCCTTGTTGATGTCCACACCGGTGTTGAACTCTACGGTGATGAAAGAGAGATCCTGGTACGACTGGGAGGTGAGCTTCTTGATGCCGCGGATCCCGTCGATCTCCTTTTCGATGGGGCGTGTGATGAGATTCTCGATGTCGGCCGGCGAGTTGCCCGGATAGACCGTCTGCACCAGGACGGTGGGGACGACCACATCGGGGAAGAGCTCTTTCGGCAGACGGATGTATGAGACCAGGCCGAAGATGATGAGCACGAAGGTCATCAGGAAGACCGTGTTCTTGTTCTTCAGCGAAAGCGTGGTGAGAGCGAAATTGCGGATCACCTGGTCTTTCTTCGGTTCGTTTTCCATCTTCTCCATTTTTTCGCTTACTGTTCGATCACCCTGATCTTCTCACCGTTGGTCACCTGGTCGTACCCTTCGACGATCACACGGTCGCCGGCAGAAAGTCCTTCGCTGATCTGGGTCATGTCCTTGTAGAAGACCCCCGGCGTGACATATACCTTGCGGGCCAGTGTTTCCTTGCCTTTCTGTTCCGCCACGTAAAGGAAATATCCGTGGATATCCTTTTTGATGATCTCCGAAGGCACCACCAGGGCCCGGGGATTGTGATAGTCACGGAAACGAACCAGGGTGAAAAGGTTGGGCTTGATCTTCCAGTCGGGGTTGTGCAGTTTCATTTCGATCTTGAAGGTGCGCGTCTTCCGGTTGATCACGTTCTCTTTCCTGAACACAGGCAGACGGTAAGTGAGGTTTTCCAGGTCGGGAAAGATCACTTCCACCTCCTGACCTTTGTCGATCTTTAGGAGATAAGTCTCCGAGACATCGGCATAGATCTTCATCCTGGAGAGGTTGATGAGCTGCACGAGTTGACGTCCCGGCACGGCCAGTTCTCCTTCTTTGGCGTAAATGGCATCGATGATGCCGTCGAAGGGAGCTTTGATGTATGCCATCTCCAGACGGGCCTGGAGGGAACGGAGCCTTTCACGTGCAGCTTCCAGGTTGGTCTTGGTTTTCAGGTATTGCACTTCGCTCCCGATGTGCTGGTTCCACAGTTCTTTCTGTTTCTCGTACAGTTTTTCGGCGAGGGCCAGCTGGGCCCTGGCCTCGGCAATGGAACTCTCGGTCACCTCCGTGTTGAGCTTCAGCAGCAGATCGCCCTTTTTTACATGCTGTCCTTCTACGACGTGGATCTTTTTGATCTGGCCGTTGATCTCCGAACTGATGAAGGCTTCTTTTTCCGGCAAGACGGTACCTGCTGCCTCCACATAATGAGCGAAAGGATGGGGTTGCAGGGTGAGGGTCCTGACTGGGATCAGGACGGGACCTGTGTGGAGGGTGTCGGCGGCCAGCTCTTTCTCCAGTTCCTTGATCTTGAGAGTCAGCTCCACGAGCTGGCTTTTGTAACGGGCCAGTTGTTTTTTCTTTTTTTCCGTATCGTTGGACGACTGGCATGCGGTGAGCAGGGCCAGCCCGAGGAGGAATACGGTCGTCTTCAACTGTTTCGTTTTCATGGACATGAGGATTTACATTTCATTGAGGAGTCGGTCGAGATGGATCTTGGCTTTCAGCAGTTCGATCATGGCACTGAAGTAGCGGGTCTGCGTGTCGAGATACTGGTTGTTGACCTGGGTGAGGTCGAGGCTGGAGGCTGTTCCCAGCGACACTTTCACGCGGGTTTTGTCGACCACCTTGCGGGACAGCTCGACGTTCTTCTGCTGGGCCTGGAAATTCTCCCAGGCCGTGATCAGGGCATCCCGCGCCTGCCGGTATTGCAGACGGAGGTTCTCCGACATCAGTTCCTTGTTGATGGATGCTTTCTCGAGCTCGATCTTCCGCATGTCGACATTGGCCTTGCGCAGACCGCTGCTGAAGATGGGGATCGCTACCGTGAGTCCCAGGAAAGAAGAGTGGTACCATTTCTCGTCGGGATCGAAAAAGGAAAAGGTGTTGCGCATGGCCGACCACTGGTTCTGGTAATTGGCGTTGATGGTGGGCAGATACATGAACTTTTCCTTCTTCAGGTTGATGGCGGCCAGCTCTTCCCGTGTGGTGGCCACCTGGTATTCGATCTGGCTGTCAAGACGGAAAGGTTTGACCATGATGGAAGGAACATTGATCTTTTCCAGCATGAGGTCGAGTGAGTCGGTAAGCCGGATGCGTGCATCGAGGTCGAGCCCCATCTGGAACTTCAGCAGCCTTTCCGAGGCGGCCACCTGGCGCCAGGCCGATTTCACGGCATTCTCCAGCGAGGTGACCGACACCTGCAGCTGGTCTACGGCAATGTCCTCCGTGAGTCCCGCCTCGTACATCTTGCGCGTATCTTCCAGGGTCTTCCGCATGTTGCGCAGGTTCTCCTCGATCACCCCAGCCGTCTTCCTCCCGATGAGCACCAGATAATAGGTCTGGGCCACCGTCTCCCGGATATCGGTCTCCGATTTGACCACGTTCTGTTCGTTGAGCTTGCGGAGGATCCTGGTGGCCTCCAGGCCGACGATGAAAGGACCGTTGAAGACCATCTGGCTGACGCCGATGCCAAAGTCGGCCGTGTGCTGGCTCCCGAACTGTACGGGGATCTTGTTCTCCGGATCTCCGTGCATGAAATCGGGCATCAGGGTCGTCCTGAGCACAAGATTGTCCTGATAGTTGAGGTTGGAGTTGACCTGGGGGAGACCCGTGGCCAGGAACTGTTTGATCTCCTTGTTGGCATGCTCCAGGTCTTTCCGGGAATTTTTCACCGTGAGGTTGTACTTCACGGCATGATCCTGTGCCTCTTTCAGAGAGAAAGTATAGACCGTGTCCTGCTGCCGGACCGCAACCGCCCGCAAAGGCAGCACCAGCATCACCCCCCACAGCAGGGTGCGGAGACTACGACAATTCATAATGGTCGTCATTTTCTTTCATTTGTTTGAAATATTTGTCGATCAGTTCCTTGCCCCTGTCGTTCACGATGCCGTGAACGTGATAAAGGAACGCCTGGATGATGAAACGCGGGGAGGTGAACTCCTCCGGCGTCAGCAGATCGCTCTCCATCGCATATTCCGTATGGCTCATGTAAAGCTTGGCGATCACCTCTTCGTCCACATCCTCACGAAAAAGACCTTCGGCCTTTCCCTTGCGGATATTGGCCACCATCGAACGGAACATATTCTCCCGCTGTCCTTCCCGGATCTTCCGGTAGATATCAGGATAATGCTTCTTCAGATCGAAGAACTTGGTTGGATTGTAACTTTTGATGAGCTTCAGCACCAGCTTGTTCACTTCAAAGATCTCTTCGATGGCATTAAGCCCGCCGCCACGGATCTCCTCGAAAGCTCTCCGGCGTTTCTGCATCTCCATTTCGCATACCTCCTGCACCAGGTGTTTCTTGTCGGAGATGTACTGATAAAGCGTCTTCTTGGAGATGCCCAGCTCCCGGGAAACATCATCCATCGTGATGCTCCGGATACCCAGCCGGTTGTAGAGCTCGGCAGCTTTCTCCACAATCCTCTTTTTCAGGTCATTGTCCATGATCATTCTCTTTGGCACTTACAAAAATATCAAGAATAAACGATGGAAACAAATAATATATTAAAAGTTTCCGCCGTTTACCGTGGAATGTCTGAAGGCCACTTTCAGGATGAAAAGAGAAGGATCAAAAGAGAAGGGAGGAGAAAAAGGCTTTCAGTTCAAAAAAATCGCTGAAAACGTAAGTATGGACCTTTTTGAGGCGCCGGCGGGTTTGGTGTCCGCAGGCGAGGAGCACGCAGCGGAGGTTCAGGGATTTGGCCACATCCAGGTCGTGGGTGGTGTCGCCCACCATCCAGGCGGAAAAGGTGTCGATGTTGCGGCGGGCAAGCAGCTCTCTCCCGGCAGCCAGCTTGCCGTCGGCATAGATGTCGCGCGAACCGGCTATGTCATCAAAGAAGGAAATGAGGCCGTAGTCCCGGAGCATCTTCTCCAGCCGACCCTGTTCCATGGCTGACAACACGTATTGACGGACGCCGTTTTCTTTGAGGAAGGTCAGGGTTTCCCTGGCGCCTTTGTGGAGGGAGGCTTTCCCCAGGTTGCGGAAGTAGATCTGCAGAAAACGTTCTGACATTTCGTCGAAATTGTCGCGGCTGAAGTTGATACCCAGTTTTTCGTAGAAATCGCGTACGGGAAAGTCGAAATGTTCGCGGTAGAAGGTTTCGGTGATCAGGGGCAGCCCTCTGGCCTGCAGGGCTTCGTTGACGCTTTTCAGGCTTACCTGCACATCGTCCAGCAGGGTGCCGTTCCAGTCCCAGATGACACTTTGCAGTTCATGCTTGTTTTCCATCGTGCTTCTCTTTACGCCTGCGTACGTTCACCAGGGCTGCCCTTTCGAACGGGATGGAAGGATCGAAAATGTAACGGTAGGTGATGAGTCTTTTGGTGACGGTGGCGCCGATCTGGTCGAGTACTTTCATCATCGGGGGGTTGTAGTCGGCGATCCAGTTCATCTCCAGCTCCCTGTAGCGGAATTGCTCCGAGTAGGCCACTTTCGAGAATTCGTGGATCATGGCGGCCTCCACCCCTTTGCGGCGATGTTCGGGCACCACGCCGAAAAGGATCCCCACGGCCTTGTCGATGACGTGCAGCACATCCTTGTACCAAAAGAACCGCAGTTTGTTGAACCAGTGCAGCTTGCCGTTGAGATGTTTGAGCACCTGGTTGATCTCGGGGATCATCAGGAAGAAGGAGATGGGCTCATCACGGTAATATCCGAACCATAGCAGTTTCTCATCGAGGATGGGCCGGAGGCTATGGTAAAGATGGCGGGCCTGGGCTTCGCTCATGCGGGGGACGCCCGGAAAGCTGGCCCAGGCTTTGTTGAAGATGGTGCGTACCATCTCGGGCAGCTCTTTCATGCGGTGCCGGGGCAGATAGCCGAACGAATAGTCGGGATTGCTCAGCAGACGCCGTGCCCGCTCCAGCATCGCCGGCCGGAGAGCTCCCCGTTCGATCTTGCGGTGGTAGATGAGCTGGCCGAAATATTCGCGGAAGCCGTACGATTCAAAGAAGTCACGGTAATAGGGAGGGTTGTAGTTGACCCCGTAGCCCGGTTCGGTGAACCCTTCCACCAGCAGACCCCAGAAACGGTCCCGTTCGCCGAAGTTGATGGGACCGTCCATCGCCTTGACACCCCGTTCTTCCAGCCACCGGCGACAGGCATCAAAGAGCATGAAAGCCGCCTCCCGGTCGGGGATGCATTCGAAGAACCCCATCCCTCCTACGGGATACTCATATTTTCTGGCTGCCGGCCAGTTGATGAACGCCGCCACACGGCCCACCACCTCCCCGCGGCCGTCCCTCAGAAGCCAACGCACCGCCTCGCCCTGACGGAACAGCTTGTTGCGCGAAGGATCGAAGACGGCCTTCACATCCTCATCCAGAGGACGGATCCAGTGGGGATCCTTCCGGTAGATCTTTACCGGCAAACGCAGGAAAGCCTTCTCGTCTGCCTTGTCCTTTACTTCGGCAATATGATAGTTCTTTCCCATAAAAAAAACCCCGGTGACCGGGGTAAAGATAAGATTTTCGAAGGAAAACCGCGGTGCCGCAGGAGGATCAGAGGCCGAACGCCTTTTTCAGTCTGTCGACATAATCCAGTTTCTCCCAGGCGAAGAACTCAACCTTTTTGAAATGGCGTTCTTTGCCGTCGACCACGCGGGTGATGATATCCTGGTGGGTGTTGTAGGCCACTTCCACCTCCTCGGTATAGGGTTCACGACCAAAATGGCCGTAGGTGGAGGTTACACGGAAGACAGGGTTTTTCAGGCCGAAACGCTTGACGATGGCGTAGGGGCGCAGGTCGAAGATCTCTTGGATCTTTGCGGCGATGGCTCCGTCGCTCAGGGTCTTGCCGTTCTGGTCCTTCACCCTGGCCGTGCCGTAGGTGTTGACGAAGATACCCACCGGCTCGGCGATGCCGATGGCATAGGCCAGCTGGACGAGCACCTCGTCGGCGATGCCGGCAGCCACCATGTTCTTGGCGATATGGCGGGCGGCGTAGGCCGCCGAACGGTCCACCTTAGAAGAATCCTTGCCCGAGAAAGCACCCCCGCCGTGGGCCCCCTTGCCGCCGTAAGTGTCCACGATGATCTTACGGCCCGTCAGACCGGTGTCGCCGTGCGGACCGCCGATGACGAACTTGCCCGTGGGATTGACGATCAGCTTGTAACCGTTCTCGAAGAGATGACGGATCCTCTCGGGACATTTCTTGCGTACCCGCGGGATGAGGTAGGTCTCGATGTCTTCGCGGATCTTCTCCTGCATCGCTTTCTGTGCGATCTCCGCCGCCTCGGGCGAGCCGTCACGCGGGACGACGAACTCGTCGTGCTGGGTCGAGATGAGCAGGGTGTCGATGCGGATGGGCGTGCCGTCGTCGTCGTACTCGATGGTCACCTGCGACTTGGAGTCGGGCCGCAGGTAGGTCATCACCTTCCCCTCCTTGCGGATGGCCGACAGCTCACGCAGCAACAGATGGGCCACCTCCACGGCCATGGGCATGTAGTTGTCCATGTCGCGGTTGGCATAGCCGAACATCATCCCCTGGTCGCCGGCACCCTGTTCCTCCTCGCTCTCACGCTCCACCCCCTGGTTGATATCGGGACTCTGCTCATGGATGGCCGAGATGATCCCGCAGGAATCGGCATCGAACCGGTATTCCGCTTTCGTGTAACCGATGTCGCGGATCACCTCCCGCACCACGTTCTGGATGTTCACCCAGGCTTCGGTCTTCACCTCGCCGCCTACGAACACCAGTCCTGTGGTGACCATCGTTTCGCAGGCCACCTTCGACTCGGGATCCTGACGGAGGAACTCGTCCAGAAGTGCATCGGAGATCTGGTCGGCCACTTTGTCGGGATGTCCTTCCGACACCGACTCGGACGTGAACAAATAAGGCATGATCGTTCTTTTTTAGGTTAGACAACACCGGGAAAGGAAGGCCGGGTTGCAGGGTGGGAACACTGTTTTAGCATTTTTTTCCGTGGTTGCAATCAGCCAAATCTTTCCACAGGACACAAAGGAAATGAAAATGCGGGAGATAACAAAAACAAACTTTTTCTGTCGCGATCAGGCGGAAGGTTCGTTCTGGCCGGTGAGTTCCCGGAAGACATCTTCCAGGTTCCTGGCGGCCAGGGCCAGTCCCCGCAGGGTGAGGCCTTTTTCCACGGCCAGGCGGAAGATCTCTTCGCGTATATCTTCCCCGCAATGGAGGGTGAAAGCGGAGGGGCCTGTTTCTTCCACCGAGAGGATGTGGGGCAGGTCCTGCAGCAGTGTGGCGGGCACCTCGCCGACGAACTCGGCCTCGATGGTATAGCTGGTGTGTTCCTGCTGCAGGGTCAGCAGCGACCGTTCCGTTTCGTCGGCGATGATCCTGCCGCGGTGGATGATGATGACCCGATCGCAGATCGCCTCCACCTCCTGCATGATGTGGGTAGAAAGGAGGACGGTCTTCTGTTCGCCCAGTTTCTTGATCAGTTCACGTATCTCCACGATCTGGTTGGGGTCGAGACCCGAGGTGGGCTCGTCGAGGATGAGCACTTCGGGGTCGTGGATGAGTGCCTGGGCCAGGCCCACGCGCTGACGATACCCTTTCGAGAGCGAACCGATCTGTTTGTGCTGTTCGGGCCCCAGGCCTGTCAGGCCCATGATCTCCTCCACCCTTTGGCGGCTGCGACGCCCCAGACCGTAGATGCCCGCTACGTAATGCAGATACTCACGTACATACATCTCCGGATACAGCGGATTGTGTTCCGGAAGGTAACCGATCATCTTCCGTACCTCCACCAGATGACTTCGTACCTCCAGGCCGTGGACACGCACCTCGCCCGAAGAGGGCGGCAGAAAACCGGTGATGATCTTCATCATGGTCGACTTCCCCGCCCCGTTGGGCCCCAGAAAACCGGTCACCTGCCCCTTCCCGACGGTAAAAGAGACATCGTCCAGTGCCTTCTGCTGACCGTACCACTTCGTTACATGCCGTACCGTGATCGACATATGGAACTCTTTTCTTGCCCTTCAAAGTTAAAAAAATATGCAGCGGAACGGTTGTTTGTGTGAGCGTGAAAAAAGAAGAAAGAAAATTCCCTGCCGGTGAAACAAAAAAAGGACTTTTTCGTCTTAAGAACGAAGCAGTAGGTTTTTTCGCGGGGTTTATGGGTAGGTTAACAAAAAGAGGGGACCGGCAACGGTCCCCTCTGCTTTTTTCTTATTTTTAAAGGTCTTTTCCGGAACCTGAAAAAAACGGGGATCATGAATTTCACATTACTGGGGTTCATTATCTATCTGTTGCTGGTGTTGCTGGTAGGTTTTCTGACCTATCGTTCCAACAAGTCGCATCAAGATTTTTTCCTGGCGGGACGGCGTCTGAACCCGTGGGTGGTGGCTTTTTCCGAGCGGGCTTCGGGCGAGTCGGCGTGGCTGCTGGTGGGCTTGCCGGGGGCGGCCCTGGCCGCCGGCTTCCTGCATGTATGGACCGCTCTGGGGTGCGTGCTGGGGATCGTCTTTTACTGGTTCGTCATCGCCCGTGATCTGCGGGAGCAGTCGGAGCAGTACGATGCCATTACCCTCCCCCATTTCTTTTCCGAGCGACTGGGTCGGGGAGGCCATCTTATCCGCCTTGTCTCCTCCGTCATCATCATCTTTTTCTTCACTTTTTATCTGGCCGCCCAGTTCAACGGGGCCGGCAAGGTGCTGTATGTCACCTTCGGCATACCTCAGTTCTGGGGTATCGTCCTCGGGGCGGTGGTGATCATCTTTTATACTATGATGGGGGGGTTCTTTGCGGTGGCCTGGACCGATTTCATCCAGGGCATCATCATGATCGGCACGCTGGTGGTGTTACCGATCGTGGGGTTGGCGGAGGTGTCGGCGACGGGTCATTCGTTGCGTGAGGCGGTCCACCAGGCCGGCCCCCATTATGCCAGCCTGACGGGCGGGGCCACGGGGCTGGCGGCCGTGAGCGTGGTCATCGGCGGGTTGAGCTGGTTTTTCGGGTACATGGGCCAGCCTCATCTGCTTACCCGTTTCATGGCGATCCGTGACAGCGAGAAGATCCGCATCAGCCGGCGCATCGCCATCGCCTGGGCCATCCCGGCCTTCACCGGCGCCTTTGTCATCGGGCTGGTGGGGCTGGCCATGTACGGCGAGGGTCATTTCAGCGACGTGGAACAGGTGATGCCGGCCCTGGCCAACGATTTCCTCCCCGCCTGGCTGGCCGGCATCTTCATCTCGGGCGCCATCGCCGCCATGATGTCCACCGCCGACAGCCAGCTGCTGGTGATCACCTCCTCGGTGATCGAGGACCTCTACCATCACACCTTCCGGAAAGAACTGTCGGGGAACAGGATGCTCTTTCTCAGCCGGCTGATCACCGTGGTGGTGGGGTTGTTCGCTTTTGTGATTGCTGTCACCTCCACCAAGCTGGTCTTCGGTCTGGTCTCTTATGCCTGGTCGGGGCTGGGGGCCTCTTTCGGGCCGGCGCTGCTGCTGCTGCTCAAATGGCGCAAGACCACCTGGCAGGGCGTCCTGGCCGGCATGATCACCGGCACGGCGGTCACCATCATATGGTCGGAGATCACCGTGCTCGACCAGGCTGTCTCGGTGCGCTTCACCTCGTTCGTCCTGGCCCTCCTGGCCGTCGTGGCCGGGAGCTTGCTTACGCAAAAGAAACAGCATGAAACCCAACCTATTCCCTCGTCATGAGAAAACTCTTCCTGAGCCTGTTCTTCGTAGGGTTGTTCGTACCCCCGCAGTACGGACAATGGAAATCCATCAAGCAACAGCTCCTGAAACAGGCCAAAAAAGAGGCGGTGGTGCTGGCGAAGAAGAGTGCGAAGGTGCTGGAAGATTCATTGCGGGCACGTATCGTACGGTGGAGCGAATCATATGATCCCACCGAGCTCAACTATGCCGTCTCTTTCAGCGACAACTCCGGTCTCTTTGAGGCGGAAGACAGGTTTGAGACCTACAAGCGTTCGATCATCGGTTTTGCGGCCCGTCCCGGCACGCTGGACGAGAAGCTGGAGGCCCGTCTCTCGGAGCTCGACCCGGATGATTACAACCGCACCGGCGAGCTGCTCTATGCCACGGGACATTACCAGGGGGCCAGGAACGCTTTTCTCACGGCCCTGCTTCTCCTCAGGCAAAGAGGCGAGGAGGGAAGCGAGAAGTATGCTTTGGTGCTGAGCAACCTGGCGCTCCTGATGCAGACGACGGGCCGTTATGCCGAGGCGGAGAAGCTGAACAGGGAGGCTTATGAACTGCGTTCTTCCCTGAACGATCCCGCCCCGCTGGGAGCTTCCTGCAACAACCTGGGGGTCCTCTACAAGGAGATGGCGCGTTATGGCGAGGCCGACCGTTATCTGCAGCGGGCGCTCACCCTCACCGCCTCCTCGCTGGGCACCTCCTCCACGGCCTATGCGGTGATCCTCAACAACCTGGCCGTGCTCAACCAGCAGCTGGGCAGGTACGACAAGGCGGAGAAAATGTTCCTCCGCGCACTCGATATCGCGGCCCGCAGCCTCCGGGAAAAATCGCCCAACTATGTCAGGATGAAGGTCAACCTGGCCATGCTCTATGAACTGCAGGGCCGGAAGGAAGAGGCGGAGAAGATCTTTCTCGAGGCCATGGCCGTCAAGAAAAGAAGACTGGGGACCCGTCATCCCGACTATGCGGTGATGCTGCAGAACCTGGCCGGGCTCTACCTGGCCAACGGCCGTTACGACAAGGTGGAGCCTCTGCTGCAACAGGCTCTGGCCATCTACAGGAAGCGTTTCGGCCCAGATCATCCCGCCTGGGCGGGAGCCATGGCCGACCTGGGACGGTTCCATCTCTTCATGGAACAGCCGGAACAGGCCCGCCCCGAACTGGAACAGGCGCTCAGCGTCCTGCGTGAGACCCTTCCCGAGCATCATCCCCGTCAGGCCGACCTGGAGGAAGCCATGGCCGTACTGGAGTGGGAGGAAGGCCACCCGGAAAAAGCTTTTCGCAGGTACAAGGAGGTGCTGGATGAATACATCGCCCAGATCGACCGCTATTTCCCCGCTTTGAGCGAATATGGTCAGGCCCGTTTCTGGCAGACCATCGCCCCCCGTTTTGAGCGGTTTTTCAGTTTTGCGCTGGAAGCTTCGGCGAACGAAGAGGTGGCCCGCGCCTTCTTCGATTATCGCATGGCGACGAAGGCTTTGCTGCTCAACACCTCCAGCAGGCTGCGCCGGCGTATCCTCACGGGGGACGACCCCGCGCTGCGGGAGCTGTACAAGCAGTGGCTCGACAACAAGCAATACCTGGCCACGGTCTATTCCATGACCAAAGAGGAGATACGCAGCCAGGGCATCCGGGTCGACTCGCTCGAGGCGGTGGTGGAGGGCCTGGAGAAAGAGCTGGCGGCGAAATCCGGTCTGTTCGGCGCTTCCCGCGAAAAGCCACGTGCAGAGTATGAGCGTATAGCCCGGGTGCTGGGGCCTGAAGAAGCGGCGGTGGAGATGGTACGACTCACCATGTACCATCATTACCGGCGCGATACGCTGGTCAGGTATGTGGCCATGGTGGTCACGCGGGATCGTCCGGCACCGCTGCTCGTGGAGGTCCCCGACGGGAACACCCTGGAAAGCAATGGTATCGCCGGATACCGCCAGGCCATGCAACAGGCCAGGGAACAGGTGCCTTTTGCCCGTATGTTCTGGGATCCTGTCGAGAAGAAACTGGACGGGCATAAAAGTGTCTATATCTCTCCCGACGGGGTCTACAACTTCATCAATGTGGCGACGTTGCAGTACGACGACGGCTCGTTCGTCATCGACCGTCATGATGTGTACTATCTGACCAACCTCAGGGATCTTCTTTCCCTGAAAGGAGGAGAGGGAGGGGAAGTCACCCGTACGGCGGTGCTGGTGGGCAACCCGCAGTATGATCTGGGTTTCGACTGGGACCGGATGAAGGAGATGCCTTTGCCGCCCCTGCCCGGCACGGAGAAGGAGGTGAAGGATGTGGCAGGCATCCTTGCTGCCCGTGGATGGAAAACGACCCTTTATCTGCAGAAGGAAGCTACGGAGGCCCGGGTGCGCGGGGTGCGGCGCCCCGGCGTGCTGCATCTGGCCACTCACGGATATTTCCTGCCCGATGTGCCGCCTGCGGAGGATCGCATCTTCGGCATCTCGCCCCAGCGGGCCCTGACCAACCCGCTCCTACGGTCGGGCCTGCTCTTCACCGGCGCCGACAGGACGATCCAGGGACTGGACTCCCTGGCCACGGGCGAGAAGGACGACGGCATCCTCAATGCCTACGAGGCCTCGATGATGGACCTCACCGGCACGGCCATGGTGGTGCTGAGCGCCTGCGAAACGGGACTGGGCGAAGTACAGAACGGCGAAGGAGTCTATGGCCTGCAACGCTCCTTCCAGCTGGCCGGCGCCTCCTCGGTGATGATCTCCCTGTGGCAGGTGAGCGACGTGGTCACCCAGAAGCTGATGACCCTCTTCTATAATTTCTGGCTGCAAGGGAAAGACAAACAAGAGGCTTTCGTCCTGGCCCAGAGGAAAATACGTGAGGCTTATCCCGCACCTTTCTTCTGGGGCGCCTTTGTCCTGGTCAACAAATGACCACAGATTGCGGAAAGAACAGAGAAAACTTTTTGGGAAACATGAAACCCTCCGCCGGGACCAACCGTCATCTCCCAGTCATGGTATCCCAGGGTTGCTGATCACAGGAAAAAAGAATATGTTATTGCCTGGAGGTGATCCGGAGGTTCGGACGAAAAGATCTTCATGTCCTCCTGCCTGTGCTCACGACCATGGACGTGTGTCGTGACGGTCTTTGCTCCGATGATGGGAAGATACCACCAAAGGACCAGGGGTTTTTGTTTCTCCGGGGGTTCTTTCCTTTCTCTTTTTGTTTTATTATTTTCAGGCGGTTTTTCGGAATCCGTGTACCAAAAACGAGAGTGATGAATACGAGATCTTTTTTGCCTTTCTTGTCGTTCATTGGGGTGATGCTTTTGTTGTCTGCCTGCGGGGGGGCTGAGCGTGACGGTGAAGGGAAGGGGGAGAACCCGCCGCTGGTGCCTTACTGGGCGCTGGGACACATTGTCTGGGAGGACAGCATCAACACGCAGGAAGCCGCCCAAAACCTGATCGCCGGATATCTGGAGCACCGCATCCCGGTGGACGGGATCATCATCGACTCGCCCTGGGAGATGAGCTATAACGATTTCAACTGGGATACTGCCCGTTATCCCCGGCCCGATTCGATGCTCCGGTATTTCATGCGGAAGGGGGTCCATACCCTCTTGTGGATGACGGGGAACATCAACAAGGAGAGCAGGGATGTGCCTGTGCAGAAAGCTCCCACCTACGATGAGGTGATCGAGAAAGGTTATGCCGTCAACCACGGTGAACCCTACCGGTGGTGGAAGGGGACCGGTGTGCAGCTCGACTTCACCAACCCGGCAGCCTGCGCATGGTGGGACCGCCAGCTCGACAAGGCCTTTGTGAAGGGGATCTATGGATGGAAAACCGACCAGGGGGAACAACAGCTTCCCGGAGACACGGTCATGACCCACATCGGCCCCATCCCCAAAAGGGAGTTCAAGAAATATTATTACGGACACATGTATGATTATACCGTCCGGAAGAATCCCGAAGGGATCATCCTGGCGAGGCCCTATTCCCATCAGGGCGGTTTTGCCGCACCTGTGGACAAAGGAGGTGTCGGCTGGTGTGGTGATTTTTCGGGCAACTGGAGAGGACTGAAGAAACAGATCAACAACATTTACGTCTCGGTGAAAGCCGGCTACGGGGCGATAGCCTGTGAGATAGGTGGTTTCTATGGGGCGCGTTCCACCAAGGAGCAGTTCATTCGTTATGCGCAGTTCGCGGCCATGGTGGCCATGATGGACAACGGCGGTGCCAACGGGGCTTTTACCCATCACCTGCCGTGGTACCATGATGAGGAGACGGTGGACATCTACCGGGGTCTGGTGATGATGCACCGTGCCTTGCGACCTTACCTCTTCAGTGCCCTCGTGGAGGATCATCTGGGTGGAGAGCCGTGGATGCGGGTGGTCTCCATGGAGGAGGAGAGCCATCTCTTGGGGCCCGACCTCTTCTTCAAGGCCATCACCGGAGATACGATGCCGGTATCTTTTACCCTGCCGGAAGGAGGTCCGTGGTATGACTGGTGGAGCGGCGAGGAACATGCCGGAGGGGAACGGATCACCCGGACATATCCGTTGGAGGAGAGTCCTCTGTTCATCCGCGGCGGGGCCATGATCGCGCTGGATCCGGAAGAGGACTGTCCGGAGAACCGGCCCCTCGCCGGACACAAGGTGCTGCTGCTGTATGCTCCCGCCGACAGGGAAGAGGTCTTTCACATGCCGCTGGGACAGGGCAGGGAATACAAGGATGTCAGGATCCTCTGCAGGGACGGCCGGGTGACCATCGACAAGGAAGCCCCGGATGAGTGGATCGTGCTGGTGAAACATGCCGGCCAGCCGGTCGCCTCACCACCTGCCCCGCATTGTGGGTTCGATGTGGCCGGCAACGCACAGATAGCAACGAAAAAAGATGACCACTTCCTCATCCCGTCCTCCAGGTGATTTCCCCGTAACGAACGGACGAGAAAAAATCTACGTAGATTGCTACGTAGTTTACT
>Ga0256914_1001247_pt1:15000-23693 | contig 23693 bp, 21 predicted proteins | sample HulkmetaG_FD_191571 | JGI IMG/M metagenome (GOLD analysis project Ga0256914, IMG submission 191571) | Hydrothermal chimney microbial communities from Main Endeavour vent field at the Juan de Fuca Ridge, Pacific Ocean - Hulk | ecosystem: Environmental > Aquatic > Marine > Hydrothermal... | reverse complement strand
GGTGTCTACATGAAAGGCCCAGAAACCAGCGGCCTGATGGGTGACCGGATCACAGTCGCCAATGCACCAGTTAACCAAGTGGTGCTGTATATACTCTGCAGGACTTTGTGCTTCTCCACTCACTCTTTTGCTCCAGAGATTACGTTTTTAATCGTGTATCCACCTTATTAAAGGTGTAGGCCAGCTGCGCCGTGGCGTACCCGACAAGGATCGCTACCGGAGCCAGCTTCAAAGTACCCATCCCCAAGGCCATCAATACCAGGGTCAACAAAAACCGCTGAACTGCACCGGCATAGATGACAAATGCACCTTGGTTGGTATCTTGCGCCGCGGTTTCTGCCGCCTTGGTAATCCGCCAAGCCATCAACCATGTCCCCAGGAGCGCAATCATTCCGCCATAGAGGGCAGACTGGGCTGAATATGCTTCCGCTGCCGCAAGATAGAGCGCCGAAACTCCCAACACGATTAGCAGCTGGATAACCAACACCCTGCGAACGGTGACGCGCATCACCTTAGCTGCAAAAGTCATCTGCTTTTTATACGCCCCGGACGTAATAAACTCCCGTAAGACGGATACTGCCAATCGTTCGGGCTGTCACTCTAGGGCGGGCAGTATAAGGACTACAGGACGTGGGGTCAATGAAAAATATACCGCACCCCCCGAAACCTGCTGACTGCTTTTCCGATGGATAGGGCACTTTTCCTTTTCATGCCCCTTCTTGGCTCCGCTGCAGCGGACCTTCCACTTCGGCTCGCAAGCGTTCCCCCCCCAGAATCTCTATCAACCTCAACGCAAAATCCATGGCAGTGCCTGGCCCACGGGAGGTGATGATGTTGCCATCCTGCACTACTGCCTCGGAGCGGAGGATAACGTTGGCAGCCGCCGGCAATTGCTCTAGCACGCCAGGGAAAGCTGTCACCCGCTTGCCCGACAGTATTCCCGCACAGGCCAGCACCTTCGGGGCTGCACAGATCGCCGCAATATATTTTCTCTCAGCATCCATCTTTCGCAGCAGCTCTCTGATACGCGGATCGCTGTTCAAATGATCGCTACCGGGCATTCCCCCGGGAAGCACAATCATGTCAAAAGAAGCATCCAATATGGCATCCAATGAACTGTCTGGCAGAACCACCGTCCCGCGGCTCCCCTTGACCAACCCATCCTGCAACCCGGCCCCAACGACCTCAAAATGGGCCCGGCGCAATAGATCGATCACGGTAACCGCCTCAAGCTCTTCGAACCCTTCTGCCAAAGGGATCAGAACCCGCGCCATCTTTCTGCTCCGTTTATTTATTGTAGTCCCGCAGAATATATAACCCTTTCAAGAGATTGAGCGCCTCGAACAGAGGATAATCAGTTTCCGCCAAGGTCTCTTCCTTATCGCTCTCCTTTTTGCCGCTCTTCTCTTCCTTACGCTTACCAACACTGCCGTTTTCTAGATGGCCAGCGAGGTCGGCCTCTTTCAGCATCCGAAGGTTGTGTTCCGCTTTGGCCAACTTGACACTCTCCAACTCGATATCCGGGACAATCCCTTCGGCCTGAATGGAGCGACCAGAGGGGGTATAGTACAGAGCAGTGGTGAGCTTGAGCGCCGTACCTCCCGGCATCGGCAGAATAGTCTGCACCGATCCCTTACCAAAGCTGGGTTGACCCACAATAACCGCGCGCTTGTGATCCTGTAGCGCTCCCGCAACGATCTCTGAGGCAGAAGCAGAACCGCCATTAATCAACACCACAATCGGGGAGCCTTTCAGAAGATCACCAGAACTGGCGTTGAAGCGCATCTTTGAATTCTTTATTCGTCCTTCGGTATAAACAATGGTTCCTTTGCTTAGGAAAGCATCCGAGACATCCACTGCAGCATTCAGCACACCCCCCGGATTGTTACGCAGATCCAGCACCAAACCCTTAAGCAATCCACCGCTCTCCTTGTTCAGTTTTTTCAGGGCCTTGACCAAATCCTTACCCGTGCGCGATTGGAATTGGGTGATACGCACATAGCCAAAACCCTCTTCAAGCATCCGGCTCTTGATACTCTTGACCTTGATAATGGCACGAGTAATAGTGATGGTAAGCGGCTTCTCTTCCCCCTCACGCACGATGGTCAGGGTGATATCGGTACCTGGCTTACCACGCATAATCTTCACCGCTTCGCCGAGAGTCATCCCCTTCACCGGGGATGAGTCGAGCCGGATGATTAAATCACCGGGTTGGATGCCTGCTCTTTGGGCGGGGGTATCATCGATAGGGGCAATAACCTTGACAAAACCATCCTCCATTCCCACCTCGATACCAAGACCACCAAATTCTCCGGTAGTCCCTACCTGCAGCTCCTTGAATGACTCTGCATCCATATACGCAGAATGGGGATCGAGATCGGCCAACATGCCTCGAATCGCCCCCTCAATGAGGGTCTTGTCATCGACCTCTTTGACATAATCACTCTTGATCTTGCCAAACACCTCGGAGAAGGTGCGCAGTTCTGCCAGCGGTAGAGAGAGCGAACCCTGGGCCTCATTTCGGTCGGCCAGCACCCCGTGCCCCAGCGAAAGCATTATGCCGACCGCAATCCCGAATATCAGAATGATAATGTTTCGATTAACTCTCATGCTTTGTCGCTCTCCAGCCGTCAGATCATTGCATTATACTGCAGTTCTTTACTTTCGCGCCACGCACCAACGAGCGGGATCCACCGGCTGACCATTGCGGCGAATCTCGAAATAGAGGCCGCTATGCACATTGCCACCACTGTTACCCACTGTAGATATCACTTCTCCAGCCTTAACCCTGGCCCCTACCTCCTTTTGCAAACTCTGATTATGGCCATACAAGCTCATATAACCAGATCCGTGGTCGATAATGACCAGCAAACCATAACCACGTAACCAATCAGCAAATATAACGTTTCCCTCTGCTATCGCTTGCACTGGAGCCCCCTCCGGGGCATCGATCAGCACCCCTTTCCAGCGCAACTCCCGGGTACGCGGGGAACCGAAAGTCGCGGTGATCGGCCCTTCGACCGGCCACAGGAAACGCCCCCCATCCTTGCCATGCTGAAACGGTGATGGAACTGGAAAACGCTTCGCTTCATGTTCCAAACGGCCAATCAATGCCTTCAGTTCCATCTCATCCTGCCGCAAGCGAGCCAGTTCAGCAGTCCCTTTACCAATCTTGCGCTGCAACGCAGCCAGCACCTCTCTCCTCTCCTGTTTACGCTTTTCGAGAGCCTTCTTTTCCTTCTCCCGCTGTTCGGTCAGCCGAGCAATGGTAGAGCGCTCTTTTCCTATCCTTGCAGAGAGCCGCTCGAGCTCTGCCAAATGCTCCCCAAGGAGATGAATCTGTTTGGCTCGCGACCGGTGGAAATAATCATAATAAACCAGAATTCGCCCCAGCTTTTGAGGCTCCTGCTGATTCAGAAGCAATTTCAGGTAGGGCTGTCGTCCGGTCATATAGGCGGTGCGGAGCTCCCTTTCCAAAAAGCCTTTCTGCTTCTCCAGCTTCGCTTCAATTTTGCGCTTCTGCATCTCCAGTTTTTGCAATTGATTTCGCTGCTTGCGCAGTTCGGCCTTTAATCGGCGCAAACCGCGGTTCAACCGGCCAATCTCAATTTCAACAGCGCGCAGCTGTTTCTGCTCTTTTTCGCTGCGGCTTTTCAGTCCGCCCAGACCCTTCTGCAAGACATCTATCTTTTCTTGCAGCTCCTCAAGTCGCTGGTTCGGTATATCCGCTTCCTTTGATCCGGCTGCAGTAAGCATTGGAAAAAATATCGCTAGTGCGACGATCAGCAGCTCCTTGCGGAAGACCTTCCTCCTCCCTCTACTCCAATCCATCCTTATCCTTCTTGGGCAAACCATCCCTTTCAGGAGTCCTGTCCTCCGTTGCTATACTCGACGGAATTCACCCTTCAAGGGTAAAGAGACGCCGCCCGGTCATTTCCGGAGGTTGCTCTAATCCCAGCAGGTAAAGCATGGTCGGTGCCACATCGCACAGCGCACCGTTTACCTCCATCTCCGCTGGTCTTCCTACATAAATAAACGGTACCGGATTATGGGTGTGAGCTGTGTGAGGCTGGCCGGTCTCTTCATTGCGCATCAACTCCGCATTACCATGATCCGCAGTGATCAGCACCTCACCTCCTACCTCTTGGATGGCATTGACTACTCGCTCTAGACAGCAATCCAGCGCTTCGATAGCCTTAATAGTCGGTTCCAGCTTGCCGGTATGCCCCACCATGTCCGGATTGGCATAGTTACAGATGATGGCATCAAACCGACGGGTATGAATCGCCTCTACCAATTGATTGGTCAAATCAAAGGCATTCATCTCCGGTTGTAAATCGTAAGTAGCAACATCCGGCGATGGAATCAGAACCCGCTCTTCCCCTTCATAAGGCTCCTCCTCACCGCCGTTGAAGAAAAAGGTGACATGGGCATATTTTTCGGTTTCTGCAATCCGTAGCTGCCGCAAGCCGTGTCCGGCGATATACTCCCCAAAGGTGTTGTGTAACCGCTCAGGCGGAAAAGCCACTTGCACATTGAAATCTGCGCTGTATTCGGTGAGGGTCACAAAAGCTCCCAGCTTGATCCGCTTCGGTCGAGGGAAACAATCAAATTTCTTCTCGATAAAAGGGCGGGTGATCTGCCGCGCACGATCAGAGCGGTAATTCATGAAAAAGATCACATCCCCTTTCTCGATCCTGACTCGGTCCTCCCCCGGGGGAATAATACAGGTGGGCTTGACGAACTCATCTGTCTCGCCACGCGCATAGGCCATCGCCAGACCTTCACTGGCGCTACAAGCCTCATACACCGCCTTGCCCTCGGTCATCAGCTCATAAGCCGCCTGGATACGCGGCCACCGGTGATCACGGTCCATTGCATAGTAGCGGCCGACGATGGAGGCGATGCGGCCATTCCCCAGCTCCTGGAACTTCTCTTCCATCCGACGGATAGAGTCTGCCGCACTTTTCGGCGCGGTATCACGGCCATCAAGGAAAGCATGCAAATAGACCTTGGGAGCCCCTCGCTTGATCGCCAACTCCACCATAGCGTGGATATGGTCTTCGTGGCTATGGACGCCTCCTGGAGAAAGCAGCCCCATGATATGCACTGCCCGTCCTTTCCGCTTTGCCAAATCAACCGGCTCAGTCAGCGTGCGGTTAGTGAAAAAGGATCCGGTATGTATCGCTCGGTCGACCCGCGTATATTCCTGATATACCACCCTTCCAGCCCCCAAATTAAGATGACCCACCTCCGAGTTACCCATCTGGTTGGCCGGCAACCCCACTTCTGCACCTGAAGCCCGAATCAGGGTATGAGGATATTCGTTCCAGAGACGATCCCATACCGGCTTTTTGGCTTGTGCTATCGCATTGTCCTTCGTCTTTTCACTGTATCCCCAGCCATCCAGAATGACCAGGAGAACGGGGCGGTGATTACTGTCTCGCGGCATCGGTTTCTTTTGCTCGTATTCTCTCTTTACGTCCCGGCATAGTTTATGCAATACTGGACTTGTTCAAAAAATTGTCCGCCTGCTAGGCAGGGAACGCCTAGGATAGCAGGATTAGGGATGTTTTTGTGTCACGGCGTTCCGTTTTTGTGAGAAACACCCTAGACCATCTGTGTGAAAACTATGTAAAAGAGGGCCGGAAAGTATTGTTTATAACTGTATAACGGTTAATTTATAAGCATAGGGTACAGGGGGATACCCTCGGATAAAGCACGATATCAATCGGCTAAACACACGGGAAACCCTTTCATGATAAAAACAGACGCGCCAGATTTGAATGTAGTCTCTTCAAAATTGATCTCCTCTGACGAGGACATCGAGCGTGCTGCACGAGCGGTTAAGGCAATGTCCCACCCGCTACGGCTAAAGATCCTCTGCACCTTGGGAGAGGATGAGATCAGTGTGCAGGAAATCGTTGAACAGGTCGGCACCTCACAAAGTAATATTTCCCAACACTTGGCCATCTTGCGAGACAAGGGGATCCTTGCCTCCCGTAAGGACGCCAACCGGGTGTATTACCATATTGATGATCCCCGTACGCTTCGCTTGATCGCCTTAATAAAGGAAGTCTTCGTCCAGTAGTCACTCTATGCTCCAAGTAGATGTCGTCGGTAAAGACTCATTAAGGTCTATTCCCTCTTTACCGGCGGCACTATTACACATGTTTGCACAAGCCCTTATCAAGGAATAGCTATCATTCATAGCTTCGGGCAATCATCATAGCAATCCCGAGTCAAACTCAAACCCTTACTAGTTCATTCGGCTAGTCGCTTGCGCATGGCAAATCAAAAGATGAAGCAGCATCACACCAACAGATCGCTATTGAAAAAGGAGGACGGGTTCCGTCCTCCTTTTTTAAATAATGCTGCAAGCGATATCTCTCCGCTTTCTTTCGGAGACACCTAACCTTTTGTTTTACTTGGCTTTACTTCTTTATGGGCTTTGCTTTTTTTGGCATCCAAGCGGTAAATTCCACGACTAGTGGAAATCAGCTTGCGATTCTTTTCCAAGGTTGCCTTGCCTATACCAGGGACCTTCGTCAGATCTTCAACCGTTTTAAATTTGCCATGTTTTTTTCGATAAGTAACGATTGCCTTGGCCTTTACTTTGCCGATTCCCGATAAGTAGTGCTGAAGCGTTTGCACATCCGCTTTGTTGATATTGATGGTTTCTGCTTGGGCGGACAGTGAAACAGCGAATGCGAAAAAGAGGGTCATTAGTCCGCTCAAGAAAATCCGCTTTATTGCATCCCTTGTAGAGTATCTCGAACTATATGCCATTCCTAATCTCCTGAGTCTTTTTCTGCCCCCCTCGGCGTCATATTTTTGGCGAATCGAACCCATAAAAAAACCCCGCAAACCGATGGTTTACGGGGTTTTTACAATTAAAGCCTGGCGGTGACCTACTTTCGCATGGGGAGACCCCACACTATCATCGGCGCTGAGCCGTTTCACTTCCGAGTTCGGGATGGGATCGGGTGGTTCCAACTCGCTATGGCCGCCAGGCAAACCGGCTCACTCGTGTACCTTGCGGTACACACAGGAAATAGGGAAATCAGGTGTCGGGATACGCCTGCATCACATATCACCCAAACCGTTTGGGTGTTATATGGTCAAGCCTCACGGGCAATTAGTACTGGTTAGCTTCACGCATTGCTGCGCTTCCACACCCAGCCTATCAACGTCGTAGTCTACGACGACCCTTCAGGGACTTAAAGTCCAGTGAGACCTCATCTTGAGGTGGGTTTCCCGCTTAGATGCTTTCAGCGGTTATCCCTTCCGTACATAGCTACCCGGCAGTGCCATTGGCATGACAACCGGAACACCAGAGGTACGTCCACTCCGGTCCTCTCGTACTAGGAGCAGATCCTCTCAAGTCTCAAACGCCCACGGCAGATAGGGACCGAACTGTCTCACGACGTTCTAAACCCAGCTCGCGTACCACTTTAAATGGCGAACAGCCATACCCTTGGGACCGGCTACAGCCCCAGGATGTGATGAGCCGACATCGAGGTGCCAAACTCCGCCGTCGATGTGAACTCTTGGGCGGAATCAGCCTGTTATCCCCGGAGTACCTTTTATCCGTTGAGCGATGGCCCTTCCATACAGAACCACCGGATCACTAAGACCTACTTTCGTACCTGTTCGACGTGTCTGTCTCACAGTCAAGCACCCTTATGCCTTTGCACTCAATGCGCGATTTCCGACCGCGCTGAGGGTACCTTCGTGCTCCTCCGTTACTCTTTGGGAGGAGACCGCCCCAGTCAAACTACCCACCATACACTGTCCCTGATCCGGATAACGGACCTAGGTTAGAACCTCAAACATACCAGGGTGGTATTTCAAGGACGGCTCCACGCAAACTGGCGTCTGCGCTTCAAAGCCTCCCACCTATCCTACACAAGTATGTTCAAAGTTCAGTGCAAAGCTGTAGTAAAGGTTCACGGGGTCTTTCCGTCTAGCCGCGGGTACACTGCATCTTCACAGCGATTTCAATTTCACTGAGTCCCGGGTGGAGACAGTGTGGCCATCGTTACGCCATTCGTGCAGGTCGGAACTTACCCGACAAGGAATTTCGCTACCTTAGGACCGTTATAGTTACGGCCGCCGTTTACCGGGGCTTCGATCAAGAGCTTCGTCCGAAGACTAACCCCATCACTTAACCTTCCGGCACCGGGCAGGCGTCACACCCTATACGTCCACTTTCGTGTTTGCAGAGTGCTATGTTTTTAATAAACAGTCGCAGCCACCTGGTCACTGCAACCCCCTTCCGCTCCACGAGCAAGTCGCTTCACGTACCAAGGGCGCACCTTCTCCCGAAGTTACGGTGCTATTTTGCCTAGTTCCTTCACCCGAGTTCTCTCAAGCGCCTTAGGATTCTCTCCTCACCCACCTGTGTCGGTTTGGGGTACGGTCCCGTATTGCCTGAAGCTTAGAGGATTTTCCTGGAAGCATGGCATCAATCACTTCGCGCTCCGTGGAGCACTCGTCATCACGCCTCAGCATTGTCATTCCGGATTTGCCTGGAATGACTGCCTACACGCTTAAACCGGGACGTCCAACACCCGGCTGACCTAGCCTTCTCCGTCCCCCCATCGCAGCAATACGAGGTGCAGGAATATTGACCTGCTTCCCATCGACTACGCATTTCTGCCTCGCCTTAGGGGCCGACTAACCCTGCGCCG
>Ga0256914_1001247_pt1:0-10000 | contig 23693 bp, 21 predicted proteins | sample HulkmetaG_FD_191571 | JGI IMG/M metagenome (GOLD analysis project Ga0256914, IMG submission 191571) | Hydrothermal chimney microbial communities from Main Endeavour vent field at the Juan de Fuca Ridge, Pacific Ocean - Hulk | ecosystem: Environmental > Aquatic > Marine > Hydrothermal... | reverse complement strand
AGTGGCAGCCGCAGATAAATGTCGACCTCAATACCAAGGGAACGACACTGGACGAGAATGTTTACGAAGTGGTGCTTGCCCTGACAGTAACCGCCAAACTGGAAGAGAAAACCGCTTTCCTGGTGGAAATCCAGCAAGCCGGTATATTTACTATCAAGGGAATAAGTGAGACCGATCTGCCGGTAATGCTAGGCAGCTTTTGCCCCAATATCCTCTTTCCCTATGCGCGGGAGGTGGTATCTGATTTGGTAACAAAAGGGGGATTCCCGCAGCTGCTGCTTGCTCCAGTCAATTTTGACGCACTCTTTGCCCAACACCAGGAGAAACTCAGGCAGCAGCAGGCTACCCATTGAGAAATTCAACCGATCCGAATGGCTCATCATCCGCAACACGCTGCTATTGCAGTATTAGGGGCCGGCTCTTGGGGAACGGCGTTAGCGATTCAGTTGGCTCGTACCTGTGGCCCCACCATTCTTTGGGGACGTAACGCAGAAAGCATCCGATCGATGCAGGAAACAAGGGAGAACCGCTCCTATCTAGCAGGGATCCCCTTTCCAACGAATCTCTATCCCGAGCCGGATCTGGAGTGGTCGATTACCCACGCTGATGACCTATTGATCAGCGTACCCAGTCACGCTTTCCGCAAAATTCTTGTCGCAATTACCCCTTTTATCTCTTCCCAAACCCGTATCGCCTGGGCAACCAAGGGACTCGAACCCGGCAGTCACAAACTGCTTCATCAGGTAGCGCAAGAGGTACTAGGCAAGCAAGCCTCTTTGGCCGTGGTCTCTGGTCCCACATTTGCTCGCGAGGTAGCCTTGGGGCTTCCCACTGCGGTGACAGTTGCCGCCAATGAGTCACAGTTTGCCCACGAGTTGGCAGCTCGGCTGCATGGGGGGGCATTCCGTCCCTATACCAGCAACGATCTTGTAGGAGTTGGGATTGGAGGAGCTGTAAAAAATGTTCTCGCCATCGCAGCGGGCATCGCCGATGGCCTGGGTTTTGGAGCCAATACCCGCGCAGCCCTGATCACCCGTGGTCTGGCGGAAATGATGCGCCTCAGCGCCGCCTTGGGAGGAAAACGTGAAACCCTGATGGGTTTGGCGGGTTTGGGAGATCTGGTACTTACCTGCACCGATAATCAATCTCGCAACCGCCGGCTGGGCCTCCGCCTGGGTGAAGGCCAAAGCCTGGAACAGGCCCGGGCAAGCATCGACCAGGTAATAGAGGGTATTCAGGCGGCCTGCGAAGTATACGAACTGGCGCGAGAGTATGATATCGACATGCCCATTTCAGAACAGGTCTACCAGGTTATCCATCAGGGATGCGCACCAACCTTGGCGGTAGAGTCTCTATTGAATCGGGAGCAGAAGACAGAGACCGAATAAGGCGCTCATTTCATCCCGGAGAAGCCTTGTTGGCGCCACGCTTCATAGAGCACCACAGCGACCGCATTGGAGAGATTGAGACTGCGACTGACGGGCGCCATGGGAATCCGCAGCACTTGCTGTTGTGGAAGGCTATTTAACACCGCTTCTGGCAGACCTCGGGTTTCTGGCCCAAACAGTAACGCATCACCTTTCTGGTAATCCACCGCTGCATAGCTACGATTTCCGCGACTTGAACAGGCAAGCAAACGTGCGGGCCTTATCGTCTCCAGGAAAGCGCTCAGCTCTTCATGTATTCGGATTTCAGCATATTCCCGATAGTCCAGTCCCGCTCGGCGAAGCCGGGAGTCATCCAGCTCAAAACCCAGTGGACGGATCAAATGCAATTGGGCGCCGGTGTTGGCGCACAGACGAATGATGTTGCCGGTATTGGGTGGAATCTCCGGCTGATATAGAACCACATGAAACATCACCGGATCATCACTTCCGCCGGGTGGGCTGTCCTTCCATCGCCAGCTCCTTCAGCTTGCGGGTAAGAGTATTCCGCCCCCAACCCAGCAATTTGGCTGCCTCTTGACGTCTTTCGCCCGTCTGCTTCAAGGCCGTTTCTATCATCACCCGCTCAAATTGTGGAGTGGCGATACTTAGCAGCCCGGTTACGCCCTGCGCCAATCGACCTTCCGCCCAGCGCTGCAGCGCTGCCTGCCAATCATCCCCGGCCGTTGGGCTATCGCTTTCCTCTCTCAACTCCGTGGGAAGATCATCCATAGTGATTACCTGTCCAGGAGACATCACTGTCAGCCATCGACAGATATTTTCCAGCTGTCGTACGTTGCCAGGCCACTCCAGGCCAGACAGATAGCTTGCCACTTCGCGGCTAATCTGTTTCGGTTCGATCTCGAGCTCACGCCCCGCCGCCAACAGGAAATGATTGATCAGCAGGGGAATATCCTCCCGTCGCTCACGCAAAGGAGGAAGGTGGATACGAATAACATTGAGACGGTGAAATAGATCCTCACGAAAGCGCCCCTCTGCCACCAGCTGCTCGAGCTTCTGGTGAGTAGCAGCAATGATGCGGACATCCACCCGGATTGGGGCGTGTCCGCCCACCCGATAGAACTCCCCATCCGCGAGTACGCGTAATAAACGAGTCTGCAGCTCTGCAGGCATGTCCCCGATCTCGTCTAAAAACAGCGTACCGCCGTTCGCCTGCTCAAAACGTCCCTGTCGCTGACTTTGAGCCCCGGTGAAGGCCCCGCGCTCATGTCCGAACAACTCCGACTCCAGCAGGTCCCGGGGAAGCGCAGCCATATTGAGGGCAATGAAAGGGCCGTCGCAACGCGGACTGTGTCGATGCAGGGCACGTGCTACCAACTCTTTCCCGGTGCCCGACTCCCCGTTAACCAGCACGGTGATATTAGAACGGGAAAGACGCCCAATGGCACGAAATACCTCCTGCATAGCCGGCGCCTCTCCCAGGATCTCGGGGGTATCGGTATGCTCCGGTTGTTCTTCCCGGTTTCCGGCGTGAGTCACAGCCCGTTGTACCAGCTCCACAGCGGTATCCACATCAAAAGGTTTGGGCAGATACTCAAACGCTCCTCCTTGATAGGCAGATACGGCACTATCCAGATCGGAATGGGCAGTCATGATGATTACCGGCAGTTTCGGGTAATTCTTGCGGATCCGTTTCAACAACTGCAGCCCATCGATGCCAGGCATACGGATATCAGAAACAATGGCATCTGGTTGCTCCTCCAACAGCCGTTTCTCTATCCTTTGGGCACTGTCAAAACTCTCCACAACAATTCCGGCGCGGGTGAGTGCCTTCTCCAACACCCAGCGGATAGAGCGATCATCATCGATCACCCAGATTAACGGTTGACTACTCGTCATTGGCTCCAACCCCTTCTCGCACCGGTAGCAGGATGGAAAACTTGGTCCGTCCCGGCCGGCTGTCACACTCGATCAAACCCCCATGCTGGTTTACCAACGACTGGGCAATGGAAAGCCCCAGTCCTGTACCATCGGGACGACCGGTGACCAATGGATAAAATATCCTTTGCTGCATCTCCTCTGGAATTCCCGGCCCGTTATCAATGACATCGATACAGATCACCAGTTTGTGGCAGATATGCCCCACTGTATAACGGCGATGGGCTCGAGTACGCAAAATGATTTCTCCCTCTTCGGGCAACGCCTGCACCGCATTCCGCACGATATTCAACACCACCTGGATCAGCTGATCCCCATCGGCATAGAGCTCTGGCAGGCTGGGATCATAGTCCCATAGCAATCGAATCCCTACAGGGGCCTCAGCCTGTACCAATGTTCGCACCCGCTCTACAACTTGGTGAATATTGATCCGACGCATGCGAGGCAACCGATAGGGTCCAAGCAGTCGGTTAAGCAGGTTCTGCAGGCGATCAACCTCATGGATGATAACTTGCGTATACTCCTGCAAAGAGGAATTTCCTAGCTCCCCCTCTAACAATTGTGCTGCGCCCCGGATCCCACCCAGCGGGTTTTTGATCTCATGCGCCAAACCACGAACCATCTCTTGCGTTGCCCTTTGCTGGGCCAACAGGTTCTCCTCCCTTGCGATGCGCAGCTGGTGATCGATGGGATTCAGTTCCAACAATACTCCAGGAGGTTGGGAAGGCTCTTGCAATGGAATCGCCGTTAAATCCACAGTAACTAAATGTTCACCAACCCCTTTTAAGCGACACTCCCGCTCGATCCAAGGGTTTCCAGATTCCAGGGTCACTGCCAACAATCCAGCCAGCCTGGGAGAATCCAGTAGTTTCTGTGCAGAAAGGCCCAACAACCGGCGAGCGCTAAGGCCAAATAGTGCCTCCGCTGTCGAATTGACATGACATAGTCGCAAATCGACATCAAAGAGGCACACGGCACTGCTCAGATTATCGATGATGCGCTGTGCGATCCGGTCTGTTCCGTTGGCTGCCGCATCCATAACACTACCATTGCAAAAAGCAAACCACGTCGCTGCAGGTTGGTTAACTATCGGAAAAAACTATAAAACAGAGTGTACTCAAGAAAACTGATAGAGAATGTATGCCCTTTGGTGGAAAAGAAATTCTACCGTAAAAGGGCATCGATGCACCAATTTGGTGCGCCGCCGATCGCATCGGCTCACGGACGGTGCAATATGGAATGGCGTTTTAGATGAAAAGTGATAACGGACGATTCTACAACTACTTTCCCTGCCGGATCGAGCACAACTGCTTGCAAAGTATGAGTCCCCCGATCGACCCCGTCCAAGGAGATATTTCCTTTTTGAAAACGTTTTTCTAACAACTTACCGTCAAGACGTAAACCAATAGAATAATCAGAAGCAGCCTCAAAGGCTGGCTCTGTACTTACAAGAACGGCTAACGGCCCACCGGTAGCCCACACTACGGCATCATCGACGGGGTTTTCGATGACGATGCTGCGGTAACTCACCTTTGCAGCTTCCGATCTACCTTTGCTCGGCAAGGATTCAGCAGAGGATGAAGGAACAGGAACGCGAAACTCCGTAGTAGGGAGTGAGTTTATCTCGATCTTCTCCGCTCCCTTGTGTTTACGATCAGAAAACAGCGGAACGCCCTCCGAGTCAGTAGACTTGTAAATCTCCTGAGCCAGGATCAAGGAGGGAAGAAGTAGCAGAAAAAGAAAAAAAGAGCGCATGTTCAAAGCATAGTCCAGGGAAAAGCAGCGAACAACCAGGGATTGTTACAATCCTCTAAACGACGACGCCCCAATGAAGGGGCGTCATCAGGATCAGGATTGCATTGCTTCCTATACGCTGTAGTACATATCAAACTCTACCGGATGGGTGGTCATGCGCAGTCGCGTCACCTCCTCCATTTTCAATTCGATATAACCATCGATCATATCGTTGGTGAACACCCCACCCGCGGTAAGAAACTCGCGATCTTTGTCCAGCTCCTCCAGCGCCTGATCAAAAGAGTGACACACGGTAGGGATATTGGCCTCTTCTTCTGGCGGTAGATCATAGAGATTCTTATCCATTGCCTCACCCGGATGAATCTTGTTCTGTATCCCGTCCAGTCCCGCCATCATCATAGCGGCAAAGGCAAGATAGGGGTTGGCAGTGGGATCCGGGAAGCGCACCTCTATACGACGTGCCTTGGGATTGGTTACATAGGGAATACGTACCGAGGCGGAACGGTTACGGGCGGAGTAGGCCAGCATCACCGGAGCCTCGAAACCGGGAACCAATCGCTTGTAGCTGTTGGTGCTGGCGTTGGTAAAGGCATTCAGAGCCCGAGCATGCTTGATGATGCCCCCGATATAATAGAGCGCCGTTTCGGACAAACCGGCATATTCATTGCCCGCAAAAATGTTCACACCATCCTTGCTCAAAGATTGGTGGACGTGCATGCCGGTACCGTTGTCACCCACCAGCGGCTTGGGCATGAAGGTGGCCGTCTTGCCGTAGGCATGAGCGACATTGTGTACGCAATACTTGAGGATCTGCACCTCGTCCGCCTTCTTCACCAAGGTGTTGCAAGCAGTACCGATCTCGCACTGGCCAGCGGTAGCCACCTCATGGTGATGAACCTCGGGAACCAGCCCCATCTCTTCCATGGCCAAGCACATAGCGGCACGGATATCATGCAGAGAATCCACCGGAGGAACCGGGAAATAGCCACCCTTGACACTGGGACGATGGCCGATATTACCCCCTTCGAAGGTGGTCTCGGAATTCCATTCGGCCTCTTCAGAATTGACCTTGTAGAAAGCGCCCTCGATACTGGCGCCCCAACGTACGTCATCGAGGATGAAAAACTCCGGCTCAGGCCCAAAATAAGCCGCATCCCCAATGCCGGTGGATTGCAGATAGGCTTCGGCACGCCGGGCCACGGAGCGGGGATCACGCTCATAACCCTGCATGGTGCTGGGCTCGATAATGTCGCAACGAATGATGAGGGTGGTCTCGTCAGTGAAAGGATCCAGCACGGCGGTATCGGGATCCGGCTTGAGAATCATGTCTGATTCCTGAATTCCCTTCCAGCCAGCAATGGAAGAACCGTCGAACATCTTTCCGTCGGAAAGAACGTCCGCATCCACCGTCGCAGCAGGAAAGGTCACATGCTGCTCTTTTCCTCGCGTATCGGTAAACCGGAAATCGACGAACTTTACTTCCTTATCCTCTATCAGCTTCAGCACTTTTTCAGCCATTTGCACGCCTCCAGGCAATTATTTGATTGTTAAGCGAACTACGAATCCACCCAAAAAACTCGTTTTACCACAAAAGCAGTAAACATGCCACGTCCCAAGGGACCGTAGAAACAGGGGGTTAGAGGGGCTTTTAAGTATAAAAGCGCTCCAATACAGTGCGCTTTCTCCATGGATGCACTATTTTGGTGCGCCAGTGAAGGTCAATCGAACCATTTCCACAACCTCTATCCCCTCTGAAGAACGGTTGAACCAAGCCTCCAGTTCCCGAACCGACCACTGCCCTTCCAATACCGACAGCGGGAGCAGCAACACCACCTGAACCCGGTTATGAAGATAGTGAAGAGTCACTTCCTCGATTTGTTGTGCCGCGTCGATTTCCGCCCAGCACTCCCGTAGTTGGGCAAGCAGCTCCCGGCGCAGCGGTAGTTCGCAAATATAGGGCCGATGCTCGTCATCCTCGGGATCGATATGCACCAGCACGTCATTGATCGCCTCGTGCCCCTGCAGCAGGCGGATTCTCACCGCCTCGCCAATCTGATGCCCCTCGGAAACACTGATATGAGGCTCTACCAGAATATGGACATCCACTAATACATCTGCGCCCACGCGGCGAGTACGCAGGGAATGCAAGCCCTGTACTCCATCCACTCCCTGAATGGTTTGGCGAATCGCCGCCAACTGCTCTTCTTCCAGCCCGGTGTCTACCAGCTCCCGCACGCCGTGCCAGGCTAGATCCCAACCAATCCAGGCGATAATCAGTGCCACGCCCGCCGCCGCGATGGCATCCATGTATGGCAACCCTGCCATCGTCCCACCAACACCAACAATGACGATCAATGAAGAGATGGCGTCGGTTCGGCTGTGCCACGCATTGGCAGCCAGCATGGGAGAACGCAGCCGATCAGCCACCCGCTTGGTATAGTGATAGATCCACTCTTTGGCTGCCACCGAGATTGCCGCCACCACCAGAGCCAACAAACCCGGCTGCATCAGCTTTTCTGGATGGAAAAGCCGTTCAACAGCATCCCACGCGATTCCGGCCGAAACCAGGATCAGCGCAATACCCAAGGCCACGGTGGCAATGGTTTCGAAGCGACCGTGGCCGTATGGATGGCTCTCGTCGGCTGCACGGCTGGAGTGCTTGGCGGCATAGAGAACCACGAAATCGGTTGCCAAATCAGAGAGCGAATGAACCCCATCGGCAATCAGCGCCTGCGATTGACCGAGGAAACCCGCCACCAACTTGACCACTGCCAACAGCAGGTCAATGACCGATCCGATCAGAGTCACCTTGCGAATCTCGCGGTAGCGGTTCCCTTCAGCAGTGACATGGGGTTGCGCGCTCATGGCGCCGCTTCCCCGACCTGGATCAGGATTCGCAGCTCACCAGCCTTCTCTTCAAGCTTGACTACCCGATGACCATTGATACGACACCAAGCAGGGATATCGCTGGCTGCACCGGGATCAGTGCAAAAGACCTCTAACCGTTCACCCGCCTTCATCCCCCGAATCCGGTCCTGGACCCGGATCACCGGCAATGGGCACAATAGCCGGCGGGCATCCAGCTGCTGAGTCACAGGTACCACTCCGCTAAAACCTCATTTGCTGACATGGGTGCTACCCGCAACTGCTCTTCGGCCCCCTGTCGATCCGAAAACTGCAGCTCCACTCGCTCGGCATCCCGCCCAGCACTGAAGCGCGCAACGATACGAGCCGCCAGTTTCCGATCTTCTGCACTGGTAACCCCATCGATCAAGGTCAGGGGGCCCGGATGACTCACCATGCGTAAATGGTCAAACTGACGACGATACCCCTCCAGGAAGTTGTTTTCTCCCTCCTCACGGCCGATGATCAATTTGAAATGGGGACGAGGGCGAAGATGACGCCCGACCTTGAGCAACATAATGTCATCAAGCTCATACTCCCGTTCCCCCCGCGCTTCCCACAGATCAGCCAGGCGGCGGGAATAGGCCTCATCAGTAAGAAAACAGCACCCTCCTGCCGGTTGTGCATAGTCGCTCAGACCGAACCGCTTAGCCAATGCCATCTGGGGTTTGCGCGAACGACCACTGAAATCGTACAACCGCTCCCGATTCACCCAACCCTCCCTCTCTGGCAGAGTGGGTGGCAGATTCTTCGCACACAGAGGACGCAGTAACCGGTCACCAACACCAGACTCTTTTACCACCACTTGCATGGTGTCACGCCGCTGGGACATTGGGCGCTGGCCAACCACCTCACCGGTAATGATGAAATCAAAACCATTGGCCTCGATCCATTCCACTGCTTTCCGCACCATGAAACACTTGCAGTCCAGGCAGGGATTGAGATTTGCGCCGTAACCATGCTTGGGATTGATCACCACCCTCTTGTACGGCTCGGTGACATCGACGATATGCAGCTTGATCCCTAGCTGCTCAGCTACCCAGAGCGCGTTGTTCCGTTTCGGTTTGACCCGATCTCGCTTGCGAATGGCATGCGTATGTCCTTCTACGCAAAAACCAGTATAGAAATTGATCCCCTCTACATGGATCCCTTGCTCCATTACCACTCGCGCGGCCAGAAGCGAATCCAAACCTCCGGAGATAAGGGCCAGCGCCTTACGTTGCTGCGTCATATTTCGCCGATGTTACCGTTCCAAAAAGGATATATTCTAGCAAATGCGGGTTATAATCTGCGCCTTTCGGACAATCGACATTCGGGGTAGGGCCTTGAGCAAAAACATCACTACACCCTCTACAGCAGACCTCTCCACCTTTCAGGGACTGGTCCTTGCGCTGCAACAATATTGGACGGAACAAGGGTGTGTCATCCTTCAACCACTGGATATGGAGGTGGGTGCCGGCACCTTTCACCCTGCCACCTTCTTGCGGGCCATCGGCCCAGAGCCCTGGCGCTCCGCTTATGTGCAGCCCTGCCGTCGCCCTACCGACGGCCGATACGGGGAAAACCCGAACCGTCTCCAACACTATTACCAGTTCCAAGTCATCCTAAAACCGTCGCCATTGGACATCCAGGAGCGCTATCTCGGCTCTTTGGAGATGCTGGGCATCGACCCGCTGGTCCATGACATCCGCTTCGTGGAGGACAATTGGGAATCTCCTACCCTGGGTGCTTGGGGGCTTGGCTGGGAGGTGTGGTTGAACGGCATGGAGGTTACCCAGTTCACCTATTTCCAGCAAGTGGGCGGCCTGGACTGCAGGCCCGTTAGCGGCGAAATCACCTATGGTCTGGAACGTATCGCCATGTATCTTCAGGGGGTAGACAGCATCTACGACCTGGTGTGGGCCCGGGGCGAATCCGGGGAAACGGTAACCTACGGTGATGTATTCCACCAGAACGAGGTGGAGATGTCCCACTACAACTTCGAACGAGCAGACATCCCCGCACTCTTCGCCGGCTTC
>Ga0256914_1001246_pt1 | contig 23704 bp, 23 predicted proteins | sample HulkmetaG_FD_191571 | JGI IMG/M metagenome (GOLD analysis project Ga0256914, IMG submission 191571) | Hydrothermal chimney microbial communities from Main Endeavour vent field at the Juan de Fuca Ridge, Pacific Ocean - Hulk | ecosystem: Environmental > Aquatic > Marine > Hydrothermal vents ... | reverse complement strand
CCAGCTCCGGATCGTGGCGGGCGCGGTGCATCTCGCCCAGGAAAACGACATCGTGATTTCGAAATTTGTCGATTACATATTCTTCGGGAGTTCGGAAATGGGTTTGCAGATAGGCGGTTAGGGCGTTCTCCAATTGCGGGTTTAGTGCGGGCAGAGGAACTTTTTTTACGTTAGCATCGGAATTTTGGGATGAATAAAACAAGTGTACCACAATTCGATCTTTCAGCAGAAAAAGGAGGGAAAAAAGTCCCAAAACAACAAACAAAACGATTCGAAATGTTTTCATGGTCTCTCCTGAAAAATATTCGTTAAAAATGCCTCCGAACCGCAAAGATCCGTGAGTTAGTTCCTGTTCCGGGGAGAAGTTTTAAGGAAATAATGCCTGTGGAAAATCAGGGAGAAGACAGGCATTCCAGGGCCATCCGTGTTAGGTGCTCTTTAAGAATGCTGTTTAGGGGAATTCCATTAAACCGTCTAAATCGAATCGTTTTGTCAGCCTCCGGGGAAACCCATTGCCGAAAAAGATTCAATTTAGGAGAAGATGAAAAGAAAACACAAGAAACCGGAAAAAAGAAGATGCAATGCCGAAAAAGAAAAAACCGTTCTACTCTTTCCGAAAAGGAATTTAAACAATAATTTCGGGATTTCAAGTTGTATCGTCGAATTTCGACTAAAAAACCAGTGAAAACGACGAAATTTACAGCAATTGATTCAGAAACAGACTTCCTGTCATAAAATCTTTTGACATCCTTCTTTACCCTTTCTAAATTGATTTTTTCATAACGGAGAAATTGTATGGGACTACTGAAAAACGGGGAATATCGGGTTACATTTCCCAGTCATATTAAATATCTGGCGGAAATCGAGGCAATCACTTCGGAAATTACCGACGAACTGGCCTTTGAAGAATCGGTACGAGACGATCTTTCCATTGCCGTAACAGAGCTTTTCAATAATGCACTGCATCACGGTAATAAGGATGACGAAAGCAAAAAGATTACCATCATTTTTCGGGTGGCCGACAATGCGTTGCGCATTTCCGTTCAGGACGAAGGAGAAGGTTTTGAACCCGGAAAATTGCGAGACCCATTGGCTCCGGAAAATATTTACGAAGTGAACGGCCGCGGATTGTTTTTAGTAAAACAATTGGTGGATGACATCGAATTCAATATTACGCCTCAGGGCAGCGAAGTTGTTATTATTAAAAAACTACCTGAACATTCTACGGAGTAATTCCTTTTATGACCATAGATAAAAAATCCACAACTGTTGTGGTGGCCATGAGCGGAGGCGTGGATAGTTCGGTTGCCGCGCTTTTGCTTAAAGAGCAGGGCTACAATCTGATTGGCATCACCATGAAATTGTGGGATTTTTCCATCGCCGGCGGAAATGTGAACAACGAAAGCGGATGTTGTTCGCTGGATTCGATTAACGACGCGCGTTTTGTTTGCGCCAAATTGGGCATTCCCCATTATGTGCTCAATTTCAGCCGGGAATTCCACGAAAGTGTGGTGGATGATTTTATTGCGGAATATCTGGCGGGTCACACGCCCAACCCTTGTGTGTTGTGCAATGCCAAGATTAAATGGCAAACTCTGATCGCTCGGGCACGGGAACTGGGTGCCGATTATATTGCCACTGGGCATTACGCGCGCGTGCGTTACAATCCTCAAACCGATCGCTATGAGTTGTATCAGGGTGTGTACAAGGCGAAGGATCAGTCGTACGCACTTTGGGGTATTAAACAGGAGAGCCTGGCGCGAACGCTGTTCCCGCTGGGTGAGTTAACCAAACCTGAGGTGCGAGAATTAGCCGAGCAGTTTGGCTTGAAGGTGGCGCGTAAAAAAGAAAGCATGGAGATTTGTTTTGTCCCGGATAATGACTATCGACGCTTTTTAACCGAGGCAGTGGATGGTCTGGAAGAACAGGTTCGCGGGGGAGAACTGGTAACCGTGGACGGCGAAGTGGTCGGCACGCACCGGGGATATCCGTTTTTTACTATTGGACAACGCCGCGGCCTGGGAAAAGGATTTGGCAGGCCCATGTACGTTGTGGAGATTGATGCCAAACATAATCGGGTGGTGATCGGCGAAGAGAAACACTTGTATTCTTCTGAATTGATTGCTAAATCGGTCAATTTTGTGAGCATCGCCGATGCAAATGAGGGGGTGCGAGCCGAAGTAAAAATTCGTTACAAGTCTCCTGCAGCCCCGGCCACCATTTATTCTTTACCCGACGGAAAGGTGCGGGTTGTTTTTGATGCGCCGCAAAAAGCGGTTACACCCGGTCAATCGGTTGTGTTTTATGATGGTGAAAAAGTACTGGGCGGTGGTATTATCGAATCTTTTAAACGAGCCGGATAAACCCTTCTTTTTGGCCGCTGCTTTTTGAAAAAAATCTTTCCAAATGCTTGCTCCCGATGGTTTCTTCATTTAACTTTGCGCTGGCCTTTTGGATGTGGAAAGATTGGCGCAAGTAAATTTAATGTGGGAATAAAATATGTCTGTGCAAAAAGCGAATAAAAAGGTGACCGTACCTACCATCATTAATATGAAGAAACAGGGTGAACCCATTGCTATGCTTACTGCCTACGATACTTTAATGGCTGAAATTTTGGATGAGAGTGGGATCGATATCATTCTTGTCGGTGACTCGGGAGGCATGGTGATGTCTGGTCATGAGAACACGTTATCTGTGACGATGGATGAGATGCTGCACTATGTTAAAGCGGTTCATCGCGGAGTGAAACGTGCGTTGTTGGTGGCGGATATGCCTTTCCTTTCGTATCAGATTAGTGTGGAGGAGGCCGTTCGAAATGCCGGACGTTTTTTGCAGGAGGGCGGTGCAGAGGCCGTAAAGCTGGAAGGCGGGAAAGCGGTTGTGCCCATTATTCAACGTCTTGTGGAGATTGGCATTCCGGTAATGGGGCATCTGGGACTAACGCCACAATCCATCCATCAATTGGGAGGGTACGGCGTACGCGGCAAAGAGAATGATGCCGCAGTGCAAATAAAACGAGAAGCGCAACTCTTGCAAGAAGCTGGGGTATTTTGTCTGGTGCTGGAAAAGGTACCTACTTTACTGGCTAAAGAAATCTCCGAAAGTCTGCGGATTCCTACGATTGGCATCGGGGCGGGCAAATATTGCGATGGTCAGGTGCTGGTTAGTCACGATATGTTAGGTCTGTATCAGAAATTTAAACCGAAATTTGTACGTCGCTATGCCGAATTGGGTCGTGCAATGGCGAATGCTTTTGCGGATTATATACATGATGTTAAAGAAAGAAAGTTTCCTACGGACGATGAAAGTTATTAGAACCATTTCTGAAATGCGTGCTTTTAGCACGGAAATGCGCAAGCAAGGGAAACGCATTGGCTTTGTGCCAACGATGGGCTATTTGCATGAAGGTCACCTGAGTCTTATGCGCGTGGCACATAAACATGCCGATGTGCTGGTGGTGAGTATTTATGTTAATCCCACGCAATTCGGGCCGAATGAGGATTTCGATAAATATCCCAGGGATTTTGAACGGGATGAAGCTTTGTGTCGGCAGGAAAGGGTGGATGCGGTTTTTTATCCTTCGAATGATGAGATGTATTTGCCGGAACACAAAACTTATATTGTTACCGAAGAACTGACGAATGTTTTGTGTGGGAAGTCGCGTCCCGGACATTTTCGTGGGGTGACGACCATCGTTGGTAAACTTTTTAATATTGTACAACCGGATGTAGCGGTATTTGGTCAAAAAGATGCCCAGCAGGCGATTGTTATCAAACGTATGGTGGAGGATTTGAATTTTCCGGTGGAAATTGTGGTTGCGCCGATTATTCGGGAGACGGACGGGCTGGCGATGAGTTCACGGAATAAGTATTTAACCCCGCGGCAGCGAAAGGAGGCGACCGTGCTTTTTCGCAGCTTGCAGCTGGCGGAGGATGAATATGCCGCAGGCAACCGGGACGTAGATGATATAAAGCAGAAGATGCGTACGCTTATTGAAAATGAGTCATCGGGAGAAATTGATTACATAGAGTTTGTGGATGCGCACCTGTTGAATAGACCGATGTTGGGTGAAAGAGATGTGCTGGTGGCACTGGCGGTTTATTTCGGCCAGACACGACTAATTGATAATACGATTTTGAAGGCGGACTGATTGCGATCAGTCCGCCGGACAGCCGGTTTCGACTGATTGCAATCAGTCGAAACTTTCCGGAACAAATTCACCTTTTTGGAATTTAAGAATTTGAAAATTGCACAAAAAGCCGTTATATTTTAAACCGTAATGAAGTATAAAGATGGAAAGGCCTTGCGATGAAACGCGGTGTTATTTTATCGATCGTGATATTGTTTACTCTTGTCTTCACTCAAAGTGCTTTTCCCCAATTTCAGAATCAACCGACTAAGCCAAACATTTCCAATATTCTCAATAATCCTATGGGAAATATAATGGGTGGTTTGCTCAATCCTGAAAAGTTTCAGATGCATCACACGGTGTCCATGTCATTCGGGAATTTTTTTGGCCAAAGTTTAATGTTAAGCAGCTACATGAATACGATCAATTACCAGTTTTCTGACAAATTAAATTTGCAGGCCAATCTGGGGATTATGTCATCTCCTTACAACACATTTGGAAAAGATTTTTATTTAAACAAACCACAATTTTTTGGGAGTGCCCAATTAAATTATCGTTTAAATGACAATGCACATTTAATGTTGCGCATAGAATCGTCACCTTTTGGTTATGGATATGGAAATGGCTACGGTTATGGCTTGTATACTCCATTTTTAGATGAGCGTTTTCCCACGAATCATTCAAATGATACCCATTAAAACGGTAATAGATTTATGCCGGACAATTTGACGGAGAGCGGGGTAGCGACCCCGCTCTCCGTTTTTTGCTTCAAAATAACAAGTCATAGGCTTATTTTGTGAAAATATAGTAGAAATCAAAGACCAATTTGTTTAAATTTGCCCACGTTCGCCTGAAAACGTAACTTGCACAAAACTAAAGGGAAATGGAAAATTTGAGACATCGAAGAAGAGCAAACACCCAAACCATTCAACGAAAAAAAAGGAAACCAACAGAGTCACTGCATCGTCCAATTCCCGAAACTTCAGGGCGAGTGGGAAGTTTCTTTAAAACGTTAGCTATTTTAGCGTTTCTGGCAATAATTGCATATGCCGGTTACAAATATCTGTTTCCTGTCATACAGCAAAAGCTGCCATCCCTACATTTTACCAAAACCAGTAATACGCAGCTCCCGGCAGCGCAAAGCGGACAAAATCAACCGGCGCTGCCGGTAAACACCAAACCGGCTCCGGAGCCGCCCGCTCAAACCGATGAATCGGTTCCGCGCGAAAGCACCTCTAAAGAAATCTATATGCGAGCGACGCAGGTAGAAATTTTAAACGGCTGTGGCGAATCCGGAGTTGCCAAAACATTAGCCGAAAAGCTTATTGCACGCAAATACGATGTCGTAAATACCGGCAACTATTTAAAAGCTGGCAAACGTTATTTTAATGTAAAAAAAACTAAAATAATCGATCAAATCAATACGGAGAAATCCCGTAAAAAAACAAAAGAGTTAGCCAAAATTTTAGGGATTTCCAAAAAACAGATTCAATATTTTTCCAATCCAAATCCCGTGGCAGACATTACCATTATTATTGGGAAAGACTACAAATCATTGAACATCTTCAAAAGGAAATAGAAATGACATCACAGGAACTGGCCAAACGCATCATCGAACTCATTCAAGAAAAAAAGGGAAAACAAATCGCTCTTGTTGACATAAAGGGCTTAACCGACTATGCCGATTATTTTGTCATTGCCACCGGAGAATCCGGCCTGCAGATCAAGGCAATTGTCGATCATTTAGAAGATGAGCTCTTAAAAGAAGGCATTAAGCCCTTTGGGAAAGAAGGGTACGAGCACCAGCGTTGGGTGCTATTAGATTATGTGGATGTGGTCGTCCATATTTTTAATCATGAAGCAAGAGAGTTTTACGGCATCGAACGACTTTTTGCCGATGCAAAAATGGAGTTAATCACGGAAGAAGAAGCATGACAACACAAGAATACATTCATCAAAAGCTACAAGAGTTTTTAAAAGAACGCGGGATAGAAGGCATTGAAGTTCAGATTGAAAAACCCAAAGAAGAAAAATTCGGAGATTTTGCCACCAATCTCGCATTGCAATTAGCCCGGCATTTAAAGAAAAATCCCCGACAAATTGCAGAAGAAATCAAAGCGTTTGTAGGAGAAGACAGCCAATTCGTTCGCAAAATTGAGATTGCAGGCCCGGGATTTGTTAATTTTTTTGCGGCGACGGCAAACATTTATGCCCAGCTTGCCGAAATTCTTCAGAAAAAGGAAGAGTATGGCAAAAGCACCCTGGGTGCCGGCAAAAAAGCCAACGTAGAATTTGTAAGCGCCAATCCTACGGGGCCTTTAACCATTGGACATGGACGTGGTGCTGTTTATGGCGATACAGTAGCGCGACTTCTGGAAGCTGTCGGATATGATGTAACCCGGGAATATTACTTCAATAATGCCGGACGCCAGATGCGCATCTTGGGCGAATCGGTCCGTTTGCGCTATCTGGAATTGTGCGGAGAAAAGATCGATTTTCCGGAAGAATATTATCAGGGAACCTACATCATCGATATTGCCCGCAGTATTTACGAAGAAAAGGGCGATGCCTTAAAAGATGAAACAGACATTACCTATTTTAAAGACCGGGCGGAACAGATTATTTTCGATGATATTAAGCATACGATTAAACGCCTGGGCTTTGAGTTTGATGTGTTTTACAATGAACGTTCATTGTACGATGAAGGCAAGATCGATGAAGTTGTAGAAGGGTTGCGCAAAAAAGGCCTGGTGGCCGAACGTGACGGCGCCGTCTGGTTCCTGACCAGCAAATTAGGCTTCGAAAAAGACCGCGTGATTATTAAGAGTACGGGGGAACCTACTTACCGTTTGCCCGACATGGCTTATCACGTGGAAAAAATTAAACGCGGTTTCGATTTAATTATCGATGTCTTCGGGGCAGACCATATTGCTACCTACCCGGATGTTTTGGCCGCGGTTAAAGCGTTGGGCTACGATGCCGACCGTGTAAAAGTGCTCATTCATCAATTTGTTACCCTCTATGAAGGTGATGAAGTGGTCAAAATGTCCACCCGACGGGCAAATTTCGTTACACTCGATGAACTGCTGGATGAGGTGGGCAGCGACGTAACCCGCTATTTCTTTTTGATGCGCAGCATGAGCTCCCATCTCAATTTCGATTTGACTCTGGCCAAGAAACAGTCGGATGAGAATCCCGTATTTTACATTCAATATGCCCATGCACGCATTTGCAGCATTTTGAAATTAGCCCGGGAGAAAGAGATCGACCTGAATACTTCTCCCGAACTCTCATTGCTCTCAACTACGGAAGAATTGAATTTGATCAAACATCTTATTCGTTTTCCGCAGTTGGTGCAGGCCTGTGCCCAGGATTTTGGAACCCACCGTCTGGCCAATTATTTATTCGACCTGGCGACGCTTTTTCACAAATTTTACACGGAATGCAGAGTTATTAGTGACAATGTGCCCCTTAGCCAAGCGCGGCTGGCGTTAATTGATGCCACACGCCATGTCCTTGCTAATGGCCTGGGGCTGTTGGGAATTTCTGCACCGGATCACATGTAACTTGCAAAGGAATGTGCCATGAGTTTGTTAGTAGTTGGATCGATTGCTTACGATACTGTCGAAACACCCTTCGGCAAAGTAGAAGATTCATTAGGCGGATCGGCCCTTTATTTTAGTGCAGCTGCCAGCCTGTTCGGCCCTGTAAATGTCGTTGGGGTAGTTGGTTCCGACTTTGATGCGTCAAAAATTTCTTTCTTAAAAAAACGCGGGGTCGATCTGGAGGGGCTGTACATGGAAAGCGGTAAAACCTTCCGCTGGGGCGGGCGCTATTACGAAGATATGAACAAGCGTGAAACTTTGTTTACCTATTTAAATGTTTTCGAACGCTTTCAGCCCCGAATCCCTGAACATTATCGCCATAGCGAATATGTTTTTTTGGCCAATATCGATCCCGAATTGCAATTGCAAGTTCTGGACCAGATCGAAAAACCGAAATTAGTCGTTTTAGATACAATGAATTTCTGGATTAGCGGCAAACGAAGCGAATTGGAGAAAGTACTGAAGCGGTGTGATATCATTATCCTAAACGATGAAGAGGCACGCGAAATTACTTCGGAAGCAAATTTGATCAAGGCGACCAAGCGAATTTTGGAATACGGCCCCAAAAGTGCCATCGTCAAAAAGGGAGAGCACGGGGCGATGCTCTACCACAACGGACATTTTTTCTTTGCTCCGGCCTTCCCGTTAGAGAAGGTGGTCGATCCCACGGGGGCAGGAGATAGCTTTGCCGGGGGCTTTATGGGCTATATTGCCAAGACGGATAAAACAGATTTCGCCACACTAAAAAAAGCAGTAATTTACGGCAGCACCATCGCTTCATTTAATGTGGAAGATTTTAGCTTTAATCGTCTAAAAACGATAACAATGGAAGAAATTGAAGAGCGGGTGAAAGCCTTTAAAGAATTGACTTCTTTTTAAAAGAGAAATAAAAAAGTCCCTTTAAAAGGGACTTTTTTGTTTTAGGGGGCATGCGTGAAAAACAAATTAATTTTTTAAGGATTGACCATTTTGTGCGGCTAAAATAATCGTAAAGATGCTGCCCTTGCCGGGTGCGCTTTCCACAATTAATTCCCCGTCATGAGCTTCTACAATTTCTTTAACCATTGGCAATCCTACTCCGATACCTCCGCCCATAAATTCCGTTTTGGAGGTAAAGTGATGCATTTCGTTCTGGACTTCATAAAAGGGCTCAAAAATATCGTTGATTTTGTCATGGGGGATGCCGATGCCGGTGTCAGCAACAGAAATGTAAATCTGATTTTTTACTTTGTCGTATTTAACCCGCATTAAAACTTTACCACCTTCTTTGGTGTATTTCAGAGCGTTCTGGGCTAACTCCGAAAGAGCCTTCTCCATTTTGTGCGGATCGATCATCGCTACCGGGTCGTGTTCATCCAGCCGGTATTTGAATTGAATATTCCGCAAAGCAAAAATGTCTTTTTTCTTTTTGTACACATACGCGACCAGATTGTTAATCTTAACCGCTTTTTTATCCAGATGTCCCGTGTAGTGCGAGAGGATGGACAAATCGTGCATATTTTCGATCATATCCGCCATTTCGTTAATGGTCGATTTGATGATTTGAATGTATTCTTTTAGCGTTTCCGTTGCATTCTCGTCGATTTCCATTTCTACCAAATCGATATAGCCTTTAAGAACTGCGATGGGTGTTCTTAGTTCGTGATTGGTAATGGTGATGAATTTGTTCTTCATCTCATTGAGCTTTCGCAGCTCTTCGTTTAAATCGCGTAGTTCTTTATTTTCCTGTTTTGCATTGATGCTTTGAATGCAGCGGTTAAGTACAATGCGCACATGCTCGAATGAGACAGGTTTGGTAATGTAATCAAAGGCGCCCTGTTTCATTGCCTTAATGGCGTTTTCTATGGTAGCAAAACCGGTAATCACGATAACTTCGGTGTCTGGGTAGTTCTTTTTGATGATACGCAGTGTTTGTAAGCCGTCCATTACAGGCATATTCAAATCGGTAAACACAATATGGTAGGTTTGCTTTTTTAATTTATTCAGGCCGTCCATGCCGTTCTCAGCCGTATCGATCTGGTAGCCCAGAAATTCGAACATATCGACATAGCTTTCTCGAACTTCTGGCTCGTCTTCAATAATTAAGATTTTGTATGGCTGATTTTTCGGAGCTCCCGAACCTACATCCGGTTGCTTTATTTGAGTTGCGGCCTGTTCCATTTAATTACCTCTCAGAGTCTCTGGTACGTAAATGATCAGGTCTCTGATACGTTCTAATTCTCTGTTGATGCGATTGATGTATTCGTTGCGTTTGTCGCGATCGGTTTCCAGGGTTTCTTCCAATAAAAAGACAGACGTATTTAAAATACTCAAGCGAGTACGCAAGCTTTCTAACAAATCTTCATAGCCTTGAATGATATCTTCCATTCTTTTCTGATCCTTCATCACGAACCACGTTATTGTTTTATTCCTTTCTTAGTGTTCGGCAGGGAAGTTTTGATATTGAATTTTTTCTGGCAAAAGTGACGCAATTCCGCTCATCTGAAATCATTTTTGCAAATGGATATTTTTTTTTGCAAAATAGTTAAACCGGAAAAACGGAGGACGGAGATATGGAGGCGAATGACGCGTTATTCCCTGCAAAATGGTGGCACCCGGAAAAGAACAATCGGGTGGTTTGCACGCTTTGTCCCAGATATTGCAATATCCCGGAAGGAAAGATCGGTTTTTGCTATGTGCGTCGAAATGTGGATGGCAAACTTTATTCTACCGCTTACGGGCGTCCTACGGGGTTTGCCGTGGATCCCATCGAAAAAAAGCCGCTCAATCATTTTTATCCCGGGACGGGAATCTTGAGCTTTGGTACGGCGGGGTGCAATCTGGCTTGCAAGTATTGTCAGAACTGGACGATGAGCAAGGCCCGTCTTGATGAACTGAATGCTTTACGGGTAACTCCCGAAGAAGTTGTGCGTTTGGCGCAGAAGTACAATACTCCCTCGATTGCGTACACTTACAACGATCCGATTGTTTTTGCGGAATTTGTCATGGATGTGGCGCAAATTGCCAGATCGGCAGGTATTAAAAATGTGATGGTAACCAACGGTTACATCGATAAAGAAGCCCGCAAGGAAGTGTTCAAGGATATTGACGGGGCAAATGTGGATCTGAAGGCATTTAGCGAAGACTTTTATTATCGCTTAACCAGCGGACATTTGCAACCGGTGCTTGATACGCTTGTTTGGCTTAAAAATGAAACCGATGTATGGTTTGAAATAACCAATTTGCTCATTCCGAGAGAGAATGATTCTGCGGATGAAATCCGCAGAATGTGCGATTGGATTCTGGAAAATTTGGGAGATTCGGTGCCGCTGCATTTTACGGCCTTCCATCCCGATTTTAAGATGCTGGATTATCCGCCGACACCTTATTCCACGTTGCGTATGGCACGCGAGATTGCTCTGCGACAAGGATTAAAGTTTGTGTATGTGGGTAATGTGCACGATCCCGAAGGGCAAACCACGTTTTGTCCGAATTGCGGAGCAGTACTCATTGAACGGGATTGGTACCACGTTCCTGTGAATCATCTTAGAAACGGACGTTGCCCTGAATGCGGCACGGAGATTGCCGGGCGGTGGTAAACCGTTTAAACGGTTTTACCACCGCTACTACGCAGGGGCCGCAGGTAAAATGTGTGCCCGTTGTATTCCGAACGGACGAGCTTGTTCTCTTTGACCATCTTTTCGATTATGCCAAAATCGCTTTTGGCCTTTTCCAGAAAGGCGCGTACGGCATCTTCGCGCATGGGATGCACGGCCGTAATGCTTAAAATATCCTCCTCCGCATTTCCCGTAAAAGCAAATGCGTTTCCCTCGTAGCCAATCAAAAATTCGGTGTTCAGACCGTTCCGGGTAAAGCTTTGAAAAGCTTGATTCAAACGGTTTGTATCCGGTGCCTCTACCCAGGGCTCTGCCGGAGGGCGGGTTGGAATGCTCAGGTAAGCCGTGTTCGGTGAAAGACGCGCAATGAACTGGGCCGTTTCTTCAATGAATTCTGGAGCATCATTTATTCCTTTGACAAGCATGGTTTCCGTGACCAGCGTGCCGTTAAATGTAGCGGCAAAGGCGACCATTCCGTCCAAAATCTGCTGGAAAGGTAACTGGCGATGGGGACGATCAATTCGATGCCACACTTCTTCCGATACCGTGTCGACTTTTAGCGAAACCCAATTTGCTTTGAGCAAAGCATTCCGGACTTCCGGCAAATAAATAAGCGAAGCATTGCTAATGACGGCTAATTTTAAGCCCAACGATTTCAATTGAGTTAAAAGCGTCTCCAGATTTTTGTCAAGGGTTGGTTCGCCATCCGGCACAAAGGTCAGATAGTCAATAGCCTCGTTATGCTGACGTGCCTGCTCGATTTTTTGTCGGATTTCTTCGAGCAGGAGGGTGGGGGAATAAAAACTTTGCCGTTCGGTAGTGACTTTTAAGGAACGTCCTATTTGGCAGTAAACGCAGGAATAGGTGCAAATTTTAGGCGGAATATTATTGATGCCCAGGCTCATTCCCAATCTTCGTGAAGGTACCGGCCCAAACACGTGCATGGCAACACTCCTGTTGTTTGGAATACTTATCTAACAAATGTTAAGTTAGTTTAATATTTAATGTGGCGCAATAGCTGCGGGAATGTTTTGTGCCCTCCCGGATTTAATCTTACCGAATCAGGGGAACTTGTTCATCGGCATGGTATGAGCTGCGCACCAATGGACCCGACTCCACATGCTTAAACCCCAGCTCCAGCGCAATTCGCTTTAACTCGGCAAATTCTTGCGGCGTGTAAAAACGATCCAGGGGATAGTGCATCTTGGTAGGGGGCAAATATTGGCCGATGGTAAGGATGTCACAATCGATGGCTCGCAAATCATGAAACAATTCAATGATTTCGTCCCATTTTTCGCCCAGACCGACCATAATGCCCGACTTGGTTACAAAGCCTTGCTTTTTAGCATGTTCCAGCACCGAAAGCGATCGTTCGTAGCGCGCCTGCACCCGTACCTCTTTTTGCAGCCGTTTTACGGTCTCTAAATTGTGATTCAGAATTTCAGGCTTGGCCTCCAGAACGGTGTCCAGATCGTTTAAATCGCCTTTAAAATCGGGAATGAGCACTTCGACGCTGCACCCGGGCAGATATTCGTGAATCAGACGGATCGTCTCGGCAAAAATGAAAGCTCCGCCATCGGAAAGATCATCGCGGGCAACAGAGGTAATAACGGCATGTCGTAAATTCAATTCTTTGACGGCTTCGGCTACGCGTCGCGGTTCGTCCAGATCATATTCTGTGGGCTTGCCGACCTCGATGTTGCAAAATTTACAACTGCGGGTACAAATATTCCCCAAAATCATGAACGTTGCTGTTCGGCGGCTCCAGCATTCACCGATGTTAGGACAACGGGCGCTTTCGCACACCGTGTGTAACTTCTGGCGATTGATCAGCGCCCGTACATCGGAAAAATCTTTGTTGGCACCCCATTTTATTTTAAGCCACTCTGGGCGACGTAAGCGTGTATTGGCAGCACTGTTTGCCGGATTCTGCTTTTTCGACAATTCCCTCTCCGATTCTCTTAATTGTACCAGAGGCGCAATTTACAATGGGAACCATTTTGTGCCAAATAAAATTCCGCTTACCAGCGAATCAGTGAAGAAGCCCAGGTAAATCCACTGCCAAACGAGGCAATGCACACCAGGTCGCCTTCTTTAATGCGTCCTTCTTCCAGAGCTTCGCTCATGGCAATGGGAATAGAAGCAGCAGTGGTATTGCCATATTTGTGAATGTTGCTTACAACTTTTTCTTCCGGCAGGCCTAACTTCATGCGCATGGCTTCGGTTATGCGCTGGTTGGCTTGATGCGGAATGACCAGATCGATGTCTTCCAATTTAACCTGAGCGGCATTAACGGCTTCCATGATGACTTCCGGAAAACGGGTTACGGCGTGCTTGAACACGTAACGTCCGTTCATGTAAGGATAAATTTTCCCGGAATCGATTAACTCATGGGTTAAATGCGGACGATACCGGCTGCCGGGACTTTCGACCCAGAGATATTGGGCATAGTTGCCATCGGCATGAAGGTGACTGGTCAAAACACCACGGCCATCATCGGCCTCATGTGCAGAAAGCACCACGGCGCCTGCGCCATCACCAAAAAGAACGGCCACATCACGACCGGCCGTGGAAAGGTTTAAGCCGCTGCTGTGCACTTCGGAGCCTACAACCAGCACATTGTTGTACATTCCGCTTTTGATGAATTGGTCGGCCGTGGCCAGGGCGTAAACAAACCCGGTACATTGGTTACGGATATCCATCGCTCCAATGCCGGGAATGCCCAGATGCACCTGTAAAGGACAACCGGAACCGGGAAAGAAATAGTCGGGGCTTAAAGTGGCAAAGATGATAAAATCTATGTCCTGAGGCGTTAACCCGGCCATTTCAATGGCTTTTTTGGCCGCTTGAGCGCCCATGTACGAAGTGGTTTCTCCGTTTTCCAGATCAGCAAATCGGCGTTCTTGAATTCCGGTTCGTTCCCGAATCCATGCGTCCGAAGTATCCATCATTTTTTCCAGATCGAAATTCGTTACCACACGTTCGGGCAGGTACCGTCCTACTCCTGTAATAACAGAACGTCTCATTAAGCTTCCTCCTAAAATTTGTAGTTGGTTGATCGCATAATTGAATGAATTTACCCTTTTTGAGGGATTAGGATTGTGACCTGTTCCCTAAGGTAAAGTACTTTTCCAGAAATTCTTTTATCTTTAATGCCACCTCCCGGTCTTTGAGTAACGATGAATGGTTGTGCCCGTGTGCGGCGAAAGATTCCGCATTGGCCCGTTGGGCGTTTTCTTCTAAAATTTTCAGATCGTCAAACGGTACCAGAGGGTCTTCCGTGCCGTGGATGAGTAAAATCGGTTTTTGAAAACGCTGAATGCTAAATTTGGGAGAAATTTCATCCAGCGACCGTCCAAGGCGTAGCCCGATGTAAAAAATGATGAGCCGGGCGAACCAGGCAGGCATACGGTGACTCAGAAACCCCTGGTACATGATTTGTCGAATATCGGCGAACGCGCTGATGGAAACAACACCGTCCACCCGGTCGTCATCGGCGGCAGTCAGGATGGAAGCAGCTGCGCCCATCGAATGCCCCAGAGCGATGATTGTGGCATCGCTTCCAACCGTTTCTTTTACATAATTAATGGCATGACGCAAGTCGGCCTCAAATTTCAGAATGGTCATCATCTTTTCTTCATCGCTTTTGCCGTGGTTACGGGCATTTACCAGAAAAATGCGCGCCTTGTTTTTTAGATTTTCGGCAATGGGGAGAAAAATGAGGGCGTTGTTGGCCCAACCATGCAAAGCCACGATGGTCAGTTTCCCCCGAAATTCAGGGTTTAGGTCGTAGATGTGAATTTTTTTGCCGTTTTCCGTGGGAATGAGGTTCTCCCGATAATTAAATGTTTTTTTGTCCGGTGGCGTTTTTTCGGCGACATGTTCAAAATGAAACGCGCGAAAAATAACGTAATTTAAAAATGCGAAAACGGATACGCCAATTAGACCAAAGACTATTAATAAATAGATAATTACGTGGTTCATCTTTAATTCTCCTAACTTAATTTATTATCTTTAAGCATTGCATGCAATCTTTGTTTTGTCCTTGTTAAAAGCGGTCTTTTAATGTCTGAAATGCAGGTGAAAATTGTGATATGGGCAGAGCAATTTCCCCATCGGAGCAGGAGAAAATCCGGCCAAAGTTTTTGCGAACTTTGTTGAGATTTCGTAGTTTACAAATTCTGTGAAAAAACAAAGGATTGTTAAATGAAGTTCGGATTAAAATACATTCTTTTTGGTGCCTTCCTTCTGGGTGCCCTCACGCTTTCTCAATGTAATCAACGGGTCATCGATAGCAACGACGACGCCGGCTCGTCTTCCGACACGACAACGGTTCTGGTACAACGGATTGGCCAGACCGATCGTTTTGAAATTGCGACCTGGAATATTGAAAATTTCCCCAAAGCAGGAAGCGAGACGATTAATGATGTCGCACAGATTATTAAAGATCTGGATATCGATTTGTTTGGTGTGGAAGAAATTACCAGCGTTCGTTCGTTTGACGACATGCTGGCCAAAATGCCGGGCTGGAAGGGGGTGCTTTCCAACGATACTTACAGCAACGGCTCATATCAGAAGACAGGGATTCTTTACAAGTCGGAATTTATTTCGGTAACGAATGTGCAAAATATTTTTGAAGATGACGGCTATGCCTTTCCCCGTCCGCCGCTGGAAGCCTATGTGACGGTGAAAGACCTGGAAGGGGTTAAATTTGATTTTAACATGATTGTTTTGCATCTCAAGGCCAAAGGGGGCGATTCCAACGAGGCCCGCCGCAAACAAGCCTGTGAAAAACTTTCGGCCTTTATTGAGAACGAAATTGCAGCCGGTGCCGATTCGGACTTTGTTGTTTTGGGCGATTGGAACGATCAGATTTCCGATCCGGAAACAACCAATGTATTTTTGTCTTTTTTAAACAAACCGGATCTTTTTTTCTTTTTGACGATGGGGCTAAAAAGTCAGTATTCCTACATTTCATCTACCTACAAAAGTCTGATTGACCATATTTTAATTACGACAAATGCCCGGGATGAATATGGGCAGGGGGAGTGTAGAGTTTTGTATCTGGATCAGGAATATCGTTCCTATGTGAGCAATGTTTCGGATCATCGGCCGGTAATGGCCCGTTTTAACGGGTTTAGGCTAAAGCTACATCCGTGATTCGGAAATGCGAATTTCGGGATATCCGTTTTTGAATTTTTTTGTGTAATAATAAATGAAAAATGTGATGCCCAAAATGTCGGCCAGCAAATCTCCCCATGAGGCATCGCGGCCGCGCACGTGTGCCTGATGGAATTCGTCGGACAGGGCAAAGAGAAAGCCCAGCAAAAAAGCCCAGCCAATTCGGTGTTGGTGAAGCCAGTTGATCGATTCCATCGTAAAAGCCCGCACAAGCAACCAGCCAATGAGCCCGAAAATTATGAAATGGACAATTTTGTCTTCGAAGTGCAAACCCAGCGGTGGCAGAGCAAAACCGGTTAAAGCCGATTCAATGGTTACCAAAATCATTAAAGTAGCCCAGGGAAAGTGAATGGCAAAACGTTCCCCTGACGATAATTTATTGATTTCTTTCATGACCTCACCTAATTTTACGCCTTTAAATTTGTCATGCGTCCGACAAAGCGTTTAATTTCATCATCATTTACACATCAAACAAATTTTTTTCACTGCCAAGGCAGTTTTAAACGGTAAAAAGGCGCATTCCGGAAGCTTTGCTCATTTGCGTTCAAATTTTTGTTTGTACCATTGCTGCATACCCCGGAGTGCTTTTTCGTTTTCCGCAGGAGATTTGGAACTATCGTAACCAAAATGTTGTCCGCTGATTTTGCGAATTTCGTCCAGAGCCTGTTGCCGGATAAAGGGGAAAGGGCATTCCCGAAGAATGGTTAGCAGGGCTTGCACGCCCTGTGCCTGATCTAAGCGGAGTAAACGTAAAGCAATGGTCAGGCGATGTCCGTCGGTGCCGGCTTCCCGAAACCAGCGCAGCAAGGTTGGAACATCGTTTATTGTGGCAATGGTGGAATCGTCAGGTAAAACAGGGCCTGTGCCGGGATGGGCCGCCTCCCCTTGCTGCGCGGACACCGGACGATGGGCATCGGCATGAGGCGTATGCGCGTGGCCTCCGAAGTAATTCCCCAAAAACCGAAAGAACAAAGCAACGGCCGCAGTGACGATAATTCCCAGCACAATTTTGCCAATCGCTCTTTTTTTGTCGGAAGCGCGTACTACAAAAAGGACGAGCGCAATAAGGAGTAAAATAAGCCCGTAAAAGGCCACGACCGTGGGCCCACTGGGCAGATCGGCGATGTACGAGATGTACAATCCGGCAACGCTGACAATGAGCCCCATGCTCCAGCCGATAAGAAGTTGCTTCCAGAGTACATCGGTGATCATGATGGAGGTAATGGCCGGCACGACCAGAAAGACAAAAACCAGCAACACCCCGGCGGTTCCTACGGAATGGGTAATCACAATGCCAAAAGTAACGTAAAACAAAAAATCCCAGAAACGCACCGAGATGCCTTGTTCGTAGGCCTTCTCGGGATGATTGGAAATAAGCAAAAACTTATCGCGAAAAATGAAGTGGAAAAGCCCCACTGCCGCGTAAACTATGGCGGCATGCAAAATGGTGTTCCATTTAACCCAGAGAATGCTTCCGGTGAGCAGCTCTTTGATGTGTTCGGCACCGTGCGGAGCCTTATCGATAACCAGAATGGCAATGGCCGCCGCCAGGGCGTACACCAATCCGATAACGGCTTCCTGCGGAATTTTTTCGTTGCGGAAGCGCGACAGGGAAAAAACCGCTGCGCCGATCATTGCAAAGCCCAGAGAAAACCAGTACGCGCCGGTTGTCCCGGGCAAAATTCCGAACAGGAACCCCACGGTTGTGCCCAGCGCGGCAACCTGGGCCAGAGCCAGATCGACAAAAATCACCTTGCGTTTAATGACATGCAATCCCAGATAGGAATGAATGCCGACCAGGATCAAACATTCAAAGAACGCCGGCGCCATAATATCCCAGATGCTTAAATTCATGTGTGTCCCTTTTCTTTATTTTTTAGAGGGATCGCCAGCTTTCGGCAATCCCCCGGAATCGAATGTTAATTAACATTTGTTTGAATTTATTTGGCTTCTGCTTGCAAAAAGGCCTCGCGCAGGTGGCTTACCCAATAATCCACCAGTTGAAAGACATCATCGGTGCCGGGCGCGCCACCCACACCCATCGGCACAATGACGGGAATGGCACCGACTTTGTCGCAAATTTCGGTGACCTTTTTTTTGCTGAAGTAGTTGGCTGCCATCAATACTTTTACGTGATACTTACGCATTTCCCGTACCAGTTCTTCCACATGCCGGGGAGAAGGCGGAATGCCCGGCTTGGGTTCCACATAGCCCACGATTTCCACCCCAAAAGTTTGCCGGAAATAGGCCCAGTTTTTGTGGTACGTTACGATTTTTTTACCCCGAAAAATCATACCTTCTTTCAGCCAGCCGCCCAGATAATCGATAAGTTTTTTACCTTTGAACGAGTTTTTTTGCAGGAAAGGAATAAGTTGGCCGCTTAATGTTAATTTTTGTAACAATGCACCGCCCATCAGTTGTACCAACTGCGCGCCAAACAGGCGATTGTACAGTTGGCTCTCGAAGTTGTGCAGATTTTCTTGGTAATAAGCTTTATGTGCCGGATCGATGTTTTCCAGCCCGGTTTCGATGTTGCGGGCAATTTGAATGAAATTTAACGGGCCGGTAATAATGTGCGGATTACCGTAAATGTGCAAGCCGCCTTCGCTCCGCGAAAGGACGCTGGGTTTGTCCAGTAATTGGATGCCCTGACTGGCAGAAACGTAACCGATTTGCCCGGATCGGATGCGCGGATTTTTGGACATATCGACCAGTGTCGGTGCCCACAGTTCCAGATCCAGTCCGGTCGAAACGAACAGGTCGGCATTGTGCAAGAGAACGGCATAACTTGGCTTGGGGCGCACGAAGTGCGCGTCCTGATTTCCGGCGACAATGTAATGCACTTCGACTTTGTCGCCACCTATTTTTTGCGCGATGTCGGCATAGGTGCTAAGTGTGGTGACCACTTTCCATTTCTTTTCGCCTGCCCACGTGGCAGATAAGCCCGCTAAAAGAATCAACAAAATATATGTAATGCGTTTCATGATTTCCTCCGAATGTTATCGTCGTTTTTTTACCGTTTCCAATATTAGTAGCGTTCGTGTTTATGGGGCCCGGCGGCCCAGGTGAGTTGTAGGCGTAAAATGGAATTGCTTTGCCCGGCCGCATTGCCGTCCAGGTAATTGTACTGCAAACGGAAGCGTACCCAATGGCTTTGCCACCACGTTACGTAAGGGACAAGCTGGTACAAATATTTTCCGCTGTTAGTTTCGGCGAAAGGTTGTGTGTAATCGACACGCAAGCCGGCATACCAGCGTTCGTTAAAACGATATTGCACGTAAGAATAGGCGCCCAATGCTTTGATATGTTTTCTGAATGGAAGCTCTTTGTCGGCGTAGAATAGCTCCGAACGCCAGGTAAAAGAATGGTAATGAGCGCGATTGATGGGCTCCCAGGTCAGGGTTAAATCCAAACCGCCAAGTTTGGTGAGGCGGCTGTGTTCGCTGAACAGAGAATCACCCAGCCAACCGCGACGATTGTTGTGTCCGACCATTCCGGACAGCCCAAGTTCCAGATAGGTATTTTCATTTAAATCGTAGTAGTTTTTTAGATGCGCCAGCACGGTGGGGAACGAAAAGAGCTCCCCGGCAAAAAGATGTGCATTTTGCCCGTTGGTGAACTGGATGGTAAGCAGGTTGGCATTGGCCCAGAGTTTGGGCAAAAGCCAATCCAGCGAAAAACCGGTTTGGTTCAACCCGCCACTTCCGAGAATAGTCGTTAAAGCTAAAGGAAAATCGAATTGATCCAACGAATGGGCATGCCAGCGATTGATTACCCCGAATTGCTGGCGAAATTTTCCGATGGTCAGGGAAATGTTAGGCAGAAAATTCGTCCAGGTGGCATAGGCTTCACCTAACTCGATTCCGTCGGGATGGATACCTACGGCAATCTTGGTCAGGCTGAACGGGTCCAGATTACTTTGAAAATGCAAGCCGACAACCCGAAAGTAACTTCCGGTGCGCTGGTGCCCCGCATAACCGGCATTATTTAAGACGCCCTGCGTGTATACGTCGCCGGTTACGCTGATTTCAGGATTAATGGCCTGCAGCGAACGCTGTCCGCTTTTAAATACTTTGGGCTTTTCGTTTTCGGGATTTAAAGTCGCAGCCGCTTGCATGGCTTGCTCGCGCAATTTTTCCAGCTCCGATTGGGCCTGCTTTTCTTCCAGAGCCTGCAAACGTTTTTGCAAGGTCTGGACTTTTTGTAATAAAGAATCTATTTTGGCAGTTTGAACTTTTTCGCTTGACTGAGCCCATGTTAGCATGGGCCAGGTGAAAAGTAACAGAAAAACAAAGAACTTTCGCATGGTTTCCCTCCGCATAGTTAATACCGTGCTACAACATGACGGACGGCTGTCGCCGTTTCATGCGCAACGTCTCAAAGAAATTAGATTTTCAAACCGGAATATTGAACGCTCACCCTGTTTGCGGGCGTACAAAGGTCGATTGAAAATGAAATCGGTTTGAAAAAGTGTTCCGGAATTTTGGGGACGGGTTAGCGAACGGGCGGAGGTGCGCGGTGAGAAAAACAGGCAAAAATGAGCAGGGGTTGGAAAGAATCGTTCTGCAGGTGCAGAATTTCGACAAACGGAACCGGGTTAAAAGGCTCAATAGGCGGTGTTGATTGCTCCAGGTTTGCCGTGTTGTGTAAAATGTAGGCCGGGCACGAATTGTTTTCGCCCTGAGACAGGGGGTGGTTGTGCGCCAGTACTTCAACCGACGTCAAGAACAACAAGACCGCAATCAGATTGAAAACGACAATACGTTTTGCCCGCATTTTTTGGTTCCGTCTGGTTTAACGGAAGCAAAGTTGATAATTTTTTTAACGAAATGCAAAAAAATTACGGGGTTTCGGCATACATTTCTTCAATGATCGGTTTGTAGTTTTCCTCGATTACGCGCCGCTTAATTTTCAGGGTAGGTGTAATCTCACCTTTCTCCTGAGAAAAAGGCTGGGCCAATAGACGAAATTTTTTAATGCGTTCGTAACTGGCCAGTGAGTGAGAAAGTTGTTCCAGACGTTTGGCGTAAAAGTCGATGATTTGTTTATTGCTTACCAAATCTTCCGGGCTGGAAAAGGGAATGCCATGCGATTGGGCATATTCTTTTAAAGCGTCGAAAGCGGGCACAATTAAAGCCGTCAAATATTTTCGTTTGTTGCCAATTATCGCGATTTGTTCAATGTAGTAATCTTGCCCGAGCAACGATTCGATGTGCTGGGGAGCAATGTTCTTTCCGCCTGCGGTGATGATGATGTCCTTTTTTCGATCGGTAATGTGCAAAAAGCCTTCGTCATCCAGATAACCGACATCACCGGTTTTGAACCAACCGTCTTCGGTAAAAACTTCTTTGGTTAATTCCGGCTTTCGGAAATAGCCCTTCATTACATTTTGACCTTTTACCAGAATTTCACCGTCATCGGCAATTTTTACTTTGCACACACTCACTGCGGTGCCGGGCGTACCAAACTTAAAGCGATCTTTGCGATTGCAGGTAACGACCGGGGAAGTTTCGGTCAGGCCGTATCCTTGCGCAATAAATATTCCGGCTGCAAAAAAGAATTCTTCGATTTCCTGAGACAGGGGAGCGCCTCCGGCAGAGAAAAAGTTTAAACGCCCTCCCATAATGGCACGGATTTTATTTAAAATTAAGACTTTCGCCAGAGCGTGCTTGAGACGCAAAGACATAGGAATATTTTGCTGACCAAAAATTTTGTATTGATAGGCCTTGCCGATGGCAATGGCCCAATCGAATAGTTTGCGTTTAAAATCGGAGGCCTCTTCCAGTCGGGCGTAAACTGTGGCATACATCTTTTCGTACAAGCGCGGCACACCTACCATGAAAGTAGGCCGTACCTCTTTGAAATATTCCAGAATTTCTTTGGGATTTTCACAGTAATATACCGTGACCCCATGCGATTGTGTCCAGTGGGTCGAGGATTTCTGATAGGAATGGCTGAAAGGCAAAAAGCACAGCTCAATATCATCTTCACTAATATCGAACAGAGGATCCAAGGCTGTAATCTGACTGAAAATATTGGCCTGTGTAAGCATTACCCCTTTTGGCTCTCCCGACGTTCCGGATGTGTAAATAATGGTGGCAATGTCTCCCTCGGTGGCAGCTTGTAAGCGCTTTTCGACTTCTTCGGTGTTGGGGGCATTTCTACCTGACTGGAGAAAATCGTCAAAATAAAGGCTATGTTCATCATTGTGTAGCTTGACAGAGCGATCGAAAACAACCACCTGCTCCAGATATTCGTTTTTGTCGAAAAATTGCATGACCCGATCGTACTGTTCCTGCCCGCCTACGAACAAAAGGCGGATTTGTGCATCATTAACGATGTATTCCGTTTCGCGGACCGAGTTCGTGGCGTAGATGGTCGTGGTAATGCCGCGTACTCCCATAATGCCATAGTCACTAATTGTCCATTGGGGTTTGTTCAGAGAATAGATGCCCACTCTTTCCTGTTCTTTTAAACCGAACTGCAAAAGAGCCTGTGAAACGCTTTTGATTTGTTCTCCCATTTCTTGCCAGGTAAGGTATTCCCATTGACCGTTGGCTTTGAAGAATAAAGCCGGCCTCTGGTCGTATTTTTGTACACGATCAAGGATCATTCTGGTTAAATGTCGTTGCTGCATAAACGCTCCGTGTTTTGCCGTCTATCTTTACAAATTTATAATTTCGCAAATGGATATACATAGGTTTGTAAAAATTGTGTAAAACATTTTTGATTTTTCGTAGTTAAAATACAAGTAAAGAAAAATCGCTTTGTGTGAAGTAAAAACGGAAAAGATTTTTCTCGGGAAATCGAAAATTTTAGGAAGAAAAATATTGACACGAGTAAAAAGAGTTTTTATATTTGGCACTCGTTGATGAGAACATTGACAACAACTGAATTCGGCCCTTCCTGCAAAAGGAAGGCGAACCCGATAAAGTTCAAAACCGGCGTAGTCCCGCAAGGGCGGGACGGAGTGGCTGTTATCCCGCCGGGGCGGGATGTAGGTTCGAGTCCGCTAATTAATTTTTGACAATTTTATTTAAGGAATTCCGGCGTAGTCCCGCAAGGTCGGGACGGAGTGGCTGTTATCCCGCCGGGGCGGGATGTAGGTTCGAGTCCGCTAATTAATTTTTTGACAATTTTATTTAAGGAATTCCGGCGTAGCTCAATTGGCAGAGCGGGTGGCTGTTAACCAC